>RCNH01000976.1_pt1 | contig 10630 bp, 10 predicted proteins | sample 2041161 | NCBI WGS metagenome assembly RCNH01 (sample SAMN09708215, study PRJNA481090) | Feces metagenome, whole genome shotgun sequencing project. | biome: feces | host: Leptonychotes weddellii | place: Antarctica: Sion Island | collected 2010-03-01
GCTTTGGGCTTTTTTGTTTTTTTCTTTTCTTTTTGCGGCAGCAGCTGGAACATCAGACCCAGCGTGCCTGCACTTACCGTAAAGTTCCCCTGCTCATAGTGCAGCTTTACCGTAATCGGGAGGAAAAGCACAATCAGTACCAGGGCCAGCAGTACCGCCAACAGGATTCCCAGAATCTTCAGCACGATCCACAAAACGCCCAGCATATTTTACTCGCCCTGCCCTTCTCCCTGTTCATTCTGCTCCGGCAGATTCAGGCTCAGATCGTCCTCATGCAGCGGCGGAAGCTGCGACAGGCTTTCCAGCCCGAACGTGCGCAGGAACACGTCCGTGGTGCGAAAGCTCACCGGACGGCCCGGCAAATCCAGACGGCCCGCTTCCTCTACAAGGCCCTTTTCGATCAGGTTTGCCACCGTGGACGAAGAATCCACGCCGCGCACCTGTTCAATAAACGAGCGGGAAACCGGCTGATTGTAAGCAATCACCGCCAGTACCTCCAGCGCTGCCGGGGACAGAGGTGCATTCCGGCGCGTATCCATTAAGTGCTTGATCTGTTTGCTGTAAATGGGTTTTGTACCCAGCTGCCAGCGATCTTCCATCTGATACAGCTGAATGCCCCGGTCATCCCGTTCGCATTCCTTCTTCAGCTGCATCAGCAAGCTCTCTGCCAGCTGCACGTCAATGTTCAGCACCTCAGCCAGACGCGCTGTGCTGACCGGCTCTGCATATGCAAACAGCAGCGCTTCCAGCGCCGCCTTATGTCGCTTCAGGTTCATTCAAGGTTCTCCTTTCGGGACCGTTTCGCCACGGCCAGACACTCGTTGTCATCAATGGTAATGCGTCCGGCACGTACCAGCTCCAATACCGCCAGAAATGTAGCTACTGTCTGGCTGCGGCTGTCACTGCGGGAAAAGAGCTGCTTCAGCCGCATCACACGGCCGGTAATCAATCCGCGCAGCACGTGCACAACACGGGATGCCACCGACACAAACGGCGCCGTAACCAGCGGTTCAAACCGCTGCTGGCTGGGAGCGCGGCGGCGCACACTGCGACCCATCAGATTGTTCCATGCTTCGGCCAGAATTTCCGGGTCGTGGTGCAGATTGTATGTGAGATCCTGCGGCACAGGCTGCGGCACACGCACCGCAATCAGTTGATCGCCCGCCATCTGCTGCAGCTTCCGGGCAATCCGCTTGCAAGCTTCATATTCAATCAGCTGCCCGGTAAGTTCCTCTTTCATGCGCTCGGCTTCCTGACTGCGGGGCAGCAGCAGATAACTTTTCATCTGCACCAGGCGTGCTGCCATTTCAATAAACTCGCTGGCCACATCCAACCGATCCCGCTGCAGCGTATCAATCACTGCCGTGTACTGGTCGATCAGGTCCAGGATTGCAATATCGCACAGGTTCATCTTATTCTTGCCCACCAGATACAGCAGCAAATCCAGCGGGCCTTCAAATTCTTCTAATTTAAAGGTAATGGTTTCCATGGCTCCCCCATTCAAATGATTCCCAGCATCAGCTCTACAAACATAGTTGCCGCGGTCAGCACCCGCCACATGATGCCCCGCAGAAAAGCCAGCGGGCCGTCCAGCACGCCCAGAATCAGCAGCAGGAACATACCCACAAAAATATATCGCTCATAGCGCATGATCTTAAAATAAAGCCGGGGCGGCAGAAACAGCGTGGCTATCCGGCTGCCGTCAAAAGGCGGTATGGGCAGCAGATTGAACACGGCAAGTGTAATGTTGATTGCAGCCATGTAGTTGGCCAGCAGCAGGAAGAAATTCCACAATGTGCTGACCGGTGCCAAATAATAAATCAATTTGTAGATCACAATGGAAATGAATGCCAGCAGCGTATTGGCCAGCGGGCCCGCCGCTGCGGTGAGTGCCATGCCCTTTTTGGGGTTTTTAAACCGCCTGGGATCCGTGGGCACCGGCTTTGCCCAGCCTACACCCGCCACAATCATGCACACGGCACCCATCAGATCAAAGTGTGCCGCCGGATTCAGGGTCATGCGGCCATAATCCCGGGCTGTGGTATCGCCCAGCCTGGCACTGGCCCAGGCGTGTGCTGCTTCGTGCACCGGAATGGCCACCAGCATTACAATGCCGCGCATTATATACATTAATATAGTGCCTCGATCCATCATGCCCATTTCGGTCGCCTCCCTCATTTAAAACAACAGAATTTCATCTTATTATACCTGTTTTCGACGTTGAAAACAAGGTTTGCCACCCCCTCTGTAAAACAGGCTGTAAAAAGTTTTTCAAGAAAATTTCCCGTTTGTACAAATTAGGGCTTGCATTTTGTCTGAAAGTTTGGTATCATAATCTAGCAATTTAAAAGCGAGGAGGTGCAGCAAGTGGCAAAATGTGAATGTTGTGGCAAGGGTGTTTCCTTCGGTATCCAGGTCTCCCACTCTCATCGTCGGAGCAACCGTTCTTGGAAGCCCAATGTAAAGCGTGTTAAGGCGATTGTAGACGGTTCTCCCAAGTATATCTACGTCTGCACCCGCTGCCTGCGCTCTGGTAAGGTTACCCGTGCGATCTAAGCGCTAAGCATCCAGCCGACCACGTAATGTGGCCGGCTTTTCTTGTACATGGAGGTGGAGTTGCGTTCTATGGAAATCCGTTACGAGGTCCATTCCAGCCAGTATCTTGACCGGAAGATGGAATATAAGGTCTATGGCAGCAAAGGTCTGCCCTGTATTGCTCTTCCCCCTGAGGGCGCCCGGTTTTACGACTGGGAGGAAAAAGGCCTGATTGCCGCCGCTGAACACTGGGTCAACGACGGCAAGCTGATGTTCATCTGCCCTGACAGCATCGACAGCGAAACTTTTCTTGCCGGCGGCAGTAACCGTGACCGCGCAAAGCAGCATGAACGCTGGATCTGCTACCTGCTGCGGGAGCTTTTGCCTGCGGTACGGCAGCTGAGCGGCGCTCAGACCCCTTTGCTGGCCGGCTGCGGCCTTGGAGCCAGCCACGCAGTAAACCTGTTCCTGCGGCAGCCTGAGCTTTTCCGGGGCGTTATCGGCCTGTCCGGTTTATATGACACGCAGCGCTTTTTCAGCGATACGCAGGACGATCTGGTCTTTCGGAACAGCCCCCTGCTCACGCTGGCCGCTCTGCCGGAAACGGATGCCCGCCTGCCGATCCTGCGAAACGCAAAGCCTTTGGTAATTTGCTGCGGCAAAGGCCCCGGCACCGAAGCGGATGCTCTGGCCGATACCCGTACATTGAGCAGCCTGCTGAACCAAAAGCAGATTCCCGCATGGTGCGATGAATGGGGCGATGATGTGACCCACGACTGGCACTGGTGGAACAAACAGCTGACCTATTTTATGGAAAACGCTGTATTCGCCTGCCCAGCCAAATAAATAGCATAAAACGGCCGTATGCCCTTTCACAAAGGCACACGGCCGTTTTTATAAATCATGCCAGGGTTGCCAGTTCGGTACGCAGCCGCTTGATAATCCTCTTTTCCAGGCGTGAAATATAGCTTTGCGATATACCGATTGCATCGGCCACCTCTTTTTGCGTGTGCTCCACGCCGTCCAGCAGGCCAAAGCGCATTTGCATAATTTGCTTTTCACGCGGCTCCAAACGATCCACTGCCTGCAGCAGCATACGGCATTCATCCGCCTGCTCCAGCTGCTGTCCCACCTGATTCTGATCCGTGCCCAGCACATCCGAAAGCAGCAGCTCATTGCCTTCTCCATCCACATTCAGCGGCTCGTCGATACTGGCATCCTGACGGCGGTTGGAGCTTTTGCGCAGAAACATCAGAATTTCATTTTCGATACATCGGCTGGCATAGGTAGCCAGCTTGATTTTCTTTGCCGGCTGAAAGGTATTTACCGCTTTAATCAGACCAATCGTTCCAATAGAGATAATATCCTCAATGGAAACGCCGCTGTTTTCAAATTTTCGGGCAATGTATACTACCAGCCGCAGATTGTGCGTAATCAAAATATCCCGGCAGCTTGGCCGCCCTTCCTCAAGGCCCTGAAACACCAGCTCTTCCTCTTCCCGTGTAAGGGGCGGCGGCAGTGTTTCGGGGCCATTGATATAATACGCGCCTCCCGGTCTGCGCAGCCGAAACAGAAAACTGTGCCATATAAGGCGCAGCCGCTTCAAACAATTCATCATCCTACACAGCCTTCTTTCTTTTGTTTTGTACAGTGTGCCAGCAAATCCCGGCCGAAAAGTGCGTCATACTCCCCCGCAGCCAAAGGCTGCTGTGTGAATGCCACCGTGACCCGGCAAGCCTCCAGCTTTTGCCGATCCCGCACCAACCGGAGCTTTCTCACTTCCACCCCGGGAAGCACCTGCTGACCTGTAACAGTGCGGCAGGGTACCAGTCTCACCGAAAAAGATACATCGGCTGGCTCTATGCCGGCAAAATACGCATTCAGGAACTCTGACAGCGTCTGCGGCAAACGCGCCTGTACCCCCGGCAGGCTTACCAGAACCACCGGGCCGCCGGTGAGAGGGTCCTGAACCAGAAATCCTGTATCCAGGCAGGCATTGACCGCAAGCTGCTTTGAGGGAAGCTCCAGGCACAGATTCCACCCTTGTGTTGGCGGCGGTTCACCAAACAGCAGCACGCCCAGGCGAATGCACAGATACACACTGAGCACTGCCAGCAGCAACGTGAGCGGTGAAAGATTGAAATACACCGCCAGGTTATTGGTGTGAAGTGCAGCCACTCCCCAGCGCTGTATTGCGAGAAGCACCAATCCGGCAACCAGCAAATTTAAAAGGCCATACCACAGGGTCTGGCGCAGCAGCGTTGTCCAGCTGCGCCAGCCAAACGCAACCCGTGCAATGATGAGTGCTGTGAGTAATTGATAGCCAATCTGCATGGACATTGGCAGAGGCGGAGCAAGCAAAATCAAACTGGACAATGCTGCTCCTGCACCGCCCAGAAGTGCGCGTGAAAAGCGCAGCGGTGTGCCCGTAAGCATCCCTGCCGCACGCAGCAGAAAGTATCCGATGACAAAATCCACCAGCAGCAGAACATCCAGATAAATCACCGTTTTCATCCGCACCCCTCCCTGCCCTTTCAGTGTACGGGATTGGGTTTAAAAACCTTGTCAAAACCACGTTTTTCGGCAAAAGTAAGTGTGCTGACAGAAAAACACGCAGAGACAAAGCCGTACATTTCCGGTCTTGCTTCTGCGTGTTTTGGTTGATCTGTCAGTATGCTTCCTGTGTATCCAGTGTCAGCGTTGCTTCAAAGCAGCTTTTGCCTTCCCGCAGGCCTTCAACATACCAGAGGCCCGGTTCCACCTGCCCCCGTTCCAGCCGGCAGGCTTCCCCCATCGGCAGCTCACGATGATAGTTGATGGTCATTGCCCGCACGGTGCTCTTTTGCATCACATCCAGCGGCAGAGCATCACAGGCCACGTCTGCATAGCGCGTATTGTTCATATGGCCATTTTCATCGCAATAGGTATATGCAGCAATCGCTTCACCCGCAGGTTCTTTGCTCTCCGGCTTGGGAAAGCGAATCTCCAGCTCGCGATCCACCTGTTCCGCATACGGAATTTCCTGGTATTCCGGCGGCAGATGGCGAAGAATCCGATGGGTTGTTGTATCCACCAGCACCCAGCGGCTGTCTACCACGCCAATCAGCTGTTTTTCCTCATTCCACACTTCCGTGATACGCTTGAATACTGCCCGCTTAGGCATTTCCGGGCGGGTAATCAGCGTCAGCTTCTGCCCGGCTGTGGGCACGCATTTCCATTCCAGCGCTGTTTTAGCCAGCAAAAACGCCGTATGTGTGCGCTCGTAAAAAGCAGCGTTCATTTCCAGCCGATCACAGTGGTCGGTGGCAATCTGCTGGTTCAGACGCAGCAGCGCTCCGGGCAGCATACGCTTATTGGGGCCGCAGTCTGAACCGCGCACCAGGAATGTATCCGTATGGGTCATCAATGCTTCCGGCATTTACAACTCCCCCTTTTCAAACAATGGCAATGGTATCATCATATCACATTTTAATGTAAAAACACAGCCGCCGATAGTGATTCCGCCTTCTGCCTTTTTCTATCTGCGTCCCTGCACAAACAATTTCAACGCCAGCACAACAAAAAGAACTGTGACAAAATATTTGCATCCGATGATTGCACTTTTCGCTTTATAATAACAAACGGATACTCATTCCATATTCAGAATTGCCGGACTCTGCTGTGCACCGTATTTTCCGGCACAATAAATCGAAAGTTGCATTTTCCATTTGGCAGTATGTATGCTATGATATAGAAAGATCGACTTGTCTGAAAGGAGCCGTTATGCCGAATATCATTCCCATTCAGAATCTGGACATACCTGAGCTGGATGTTTACGCACGTTTAACGGAAAATCAGCTTCGCAACCGGCTGGAACCCGAAAAGGGTATTTTTATCGCACAGACCCAAAAGGTCATTGAATATGCCCTGAAAAGCGGCTATGAACCTGTTTCTATCCTGGCTGAGCGCCGTCAGCTGGAAAATCAGGCCCGCGATATTCTGCCTTTGGTGGGAGATATTCCCATCTATACTGCGGAACAGAGCCTGCTGGAGCAGCTGACCGGCTATGCCTTAACCCGCGGCATCCTGTGTGCCATGCGGCGGCGTGCCCTGCCCGATATGCAGGAGCTGTGTGCAGGTGCGCAGCGCATTGCTGTACTGGACGGCGTTGTGGACGGCACCAATGTGGGCGCAATTATCCGTTCTGCGGCAGCGCTGGGCATGGATGCTGTACTGGTAACTTCCACCTGCTGCGATCCGCTGAACCGCCGGGCTGTGCGCGTGAGCATGGGCACTGTTTTTCAGATTCCCTGGACCATTGCGCAAGCCGGGCCCCAGGGGTCTTCTCAGCCTTGGGTCAAGGCCCTGCATCAGATGGGCTTTAAAATTGCAGCCATGGCTCTGCGGGAAGATTCCGTCCGTCTGGATGACCCGGCTCTTATGGCCGAGCCAAAGCTTGCCGTTGTTTTAGGCGGTGAGGGATGGGGCCTTCCCTCCAGCACCATTGAAAGCTGCGACTACACCGTATTGATTCCCATGTCACATGGTGTGGATTCGCTCAATGTAGCTGCCGCCAGTGCGGTTGCCTTCTGGCAGCTGCGCAGCAAGGGCCGGCCCTGATTTCCCCTGCAAAAGAACAAGGCCGGAAAACCTATCGTTTCCCGGCTTTGTTTTATTCACACAGGATTCAGCCTGCCTGTTCGTCTGCATCCGCAAACTGACTCTGGTAAAGTTCTGCATAAAAGCCGTTCTTTTCCAAGAGCTCCTCATGGCGGCCGGTTTCCACAATATCGCCGTCCTTCATCACCAGAATGAGGTCAGCATCCCGAATAGTGGACAGCCGGTGTGCAATGATAAAGCTGGTTCTGCCTTCCATCAAGCGGTCCATCGCCTTCTGAATTGCCAGCTCCGTGCGGGTATCCACACTGGAAGTGGCTTCGTCGAAAATCAGGATTTTGGGTTCCGATACAATGGTGCGCGCAATGGTAATCAGCTGCTTTTGACCCTGACTGATGTTGCTGGCTTCCTCGTTCAGGATGGTGTTATAGCCATCCGGCAGTGTGTGCACAAAGTGATCCACCTGTGCCGCTTTGGCTGCCGCCATTACTTCTTCGTCTGTGGCATCCAGGCGCCCGTAACGGATGTTTTCCATAATGCTGCCGTTGTACAGCCAGGTATCCTGCAGCACCATGCCAAACTGATCCCGCAGATCATTCCGGGCGAACTGCCGGACATCATATCCATCCAGCAAAATGGCACCCTGTCCCACATCGTAAAAGCGCATCAGCAGCTTGACCATGGTGGTTTTGCCGGCACCTGTTGGGCCGACAATGGCCACCTTCTGGCCGGGATGAATAACAGCAGAAAAATCGTTGATGATGGTCTTTTCCGGGGTATAGCCAAAATGAACGTGTGCAAAGGTCACCTCGCCGTGAATCAGATCCGGCGACAGCGGCTGCTCCGGGTCGGGTGTTTCTTCTGCTTCGTCCAGGAAGCCAAACACTCGCTCAGCTGCAGCTGCCGTCTGCTGCAAAACATTGGACACATTGGCGATTTGCTGAATAGGCTGGGTGAAGTTTCGCACATATTGAATAAACGCCTGAATATTACCTACCGTGATTTTACCCCTGAGCGACAGGAAACCGCCCAGAATACAGATTCCCACATAGCCCAGATTGCCAACAAAGTTCATCAGCGGCATCATCATGCCGGAGAAGAACTGACTCTTCCAGGCAGATTCATAGAGTTTACTGTTAATCTCGTCAAAGGCTTCAATACTCTTTTTTTCGCCATTGAACGCAGTGACCACCAGATGCCCGCCGTACATTTCTTCCACATGACCGTTCACTTTACCCAGATACGACTGCTGCTTTTTGAAGAACGGCTGGCTGAGTTTTACCACTCTGCTTACAATAAAAATGCTGAGCGGCAGAATGCACAGAGCCACCAGCGTCATCAGCGGACTGATGGTAAGCATCATAATCAGCACACCGATAAACTGGGTAATACTGGTCACAATCTGAGCCATACTCTGGTTCAGCGTCTGTGTAACCGTGTCCACATCGTTGGTAATGCGGCTGAGCACTTCGCCGTGGGAAACCCGGTCAAAATATGCCAGCGGCATCCGGTTAATTTTCTGACTGATGTCACGCCGCATGTTGTAGCTGATCTGGGTAGAAACCTTGGTCATAACAAAGCCCTGCACATAAGAAAGCAGCGACGAAACCAGATAAATCACACCCAGGAACACCAGAATCCGTGCCACTGCGGAAAAGTTAATGCTTCCGGTGCCGGTAAGCTGCGCAACAACGCCGTTAAACAGCTCTGTAGTGGCATTGCCCAGAATCCACGGTCCCAGTACAGAAAACACCGTGCTGGCTACTGCAAACAGCATTACCATGATAATTGCAGGCAAAAAGCGGCGCAAATATGCAGCCATCCGGCGCATTGTCCCCTTGAAGTCCTTGGCTTTTTCACCGGGCATCATTCCGCGTGCCCCTCTTCCATGTCCTGCCATTATGCCAATTCCTCCTTCGACAGCTGACTCTGCGCAATTTCTCTGTAGGTCGTGCAGTTTTTGAGCAGCTCTTCGTGTGTACCGATGCCCACCACACGGCCTTCATCCAGTACCACAATCTGCTCTGCCTGCATAATCGTGGACACGCGCTGTGCAACAATCAACACTGTTGCATCCTGCGTGCGCTCTTTCAGTGCTGCGCGCAGCTTTGCATCCGTTTTAAAATCCAGTGCCGAGAAGGTATCATCGAAAATGAACACGTGTGCTTTTTTAACCAGTGCCCGCGCAATGGACAGGCGCTGACGCTGTCCGCCCGAAACATTGGTACCGCCCTGACTGATCGCCGTATGGATGCCTTCCGGCAGCTGGTCAACGAACTCTGCCGCCTGTGCCGTTTCCACTGCATTCTGAAGAACGGAATCATCGGCATTTTCATCGCCGAATCGAAGATTGGATGCAATATCGCCGCTGAACAGGGTTCCCTTTTGCGGCACATAGCCGATCGTGCTGCGCAATTCACTTTGCGGCACATTGCGGATGTCAACGCCATCCAGCGTAATCGAGCCTTCGGTTGCATCATAAAAGCGGGGAATCAGGTTGACCAGCGTGGATTTGCCGCTGCCGGTGGAACCAATAAAGGCTGTCGTCTCACCGGGACGCGCCGTAAAAGACACATGCTGCAGCACATTCTCTTCTGCCCCCTGATAGCGGAAGGATACGTCGTGGAATTCCACCACACCCTTCACCTGCTCCGGCAGGTGCTCAGGCTTCTGTGTATCCTTTACGCTGCTCTCAGTTTCCAGCACCTCGGCAATTCGATTTGCAGAAACCACTGCGCGCGGCACCATAACAAACACCATACTGATCAGCAAGAAGCACATGATGATCTGCATTGTATACTGAATAAACGCCATCATGTCACCAACCTGCATGGTCGATGCAGCAATACGGTGGCCGCCCACCCACACGATCAGCAGCGATACTCCATTCATGACCAGGGTCATAACCGGCATCATAGTTGCCATTGCCCGGAAAACGAACAGGTTATTATCGGAAAGCTCACGGTTTGCTTTAGCAAAACGGTCCTCTTCAAATTTCTGGGTTGCAAACGCACGAATGACCATCATGCCGGAAAGATTTTCACGGCTGACCAGATTCAGTTTGTCCACCAGCTTCTGCATGATTTTAAAGCGCGGCACTGCCACAGCAAACAATACCCAGATGATGCCGAAAATCACTACAGCTGCCAGCGCAATAATCCACGCCATACCGGCACTTTTTTGCAGAGCCATGAAAATACCGCCGATACCGATAATCGGCGCATAGAACATCGTGCGCAGGCCCATAGAAAGCAGACCCTGCACCTGCATCACGTCATTGGTGCTGCGGGTAATCAAACTGGCTGTGCCAAAGCGATCAAACTCATTGTTTGTAAATCCTGTAGCGCGAACAAAAATATCATGCCGCAGGTCACGCGCAACGCCCGTGCCCAGCCGACTTGCACAAAATCCGATGCTGATTGCACACATTACCAGCAGCAGGGTCATCAGAAGCATTTTTCCGCCAACCTTCAGAATATACTGCGTCTGCATTGCGCCG
>RCNH01000977.1_pt1 | contig 10625 bp, 12 predicted proteins | sample 2041161 | NCBI WGS metagenome assembly RCNH01 (sample SAMN09708215, study PRJNA481090) | Feces metagenome, whole genome shotgun sequencing project. | biome: feces | host: Leptonychotes weddellii | place: Antarctica: Sion Island | collected 2010-03-01
GAGAGAAGCGATCTGTTATGGATTCGTGTTCCTTGTTGAAGCGGTGATTACTGGGCTATATTTGAAATACATATGCTGTTACAAACGAAATTCTCGAGTTCAGTTTCTTTCGTTCCTTTTAGGTTACACAGTTTTATATTTGCTCTTTAGCCCGGACAATCCCAGACTGAATAATATCTCTTTTGCAATGGTGAATTTCGTGATTATCATAGTGGCTTATCGATGCCGGTTGGGAGATGCGTTGTTTCACGCAGTCCTACTTACTTTCCTGATGATCATTTCTGAGTTGTTGGTTGCACTATGGATTCGGTTTCAAGGGTTTGATTTCCTAGAGTACACATATCATTTTGAAATAACTGTTTTAATGGCAGCCTTGAGTAAACTTGTAAATTTGGCCTTCGCAGTGGTGATTTCAAAGATTATTTCATCAAAAAAGCGGTTAACACATCAGTCGAAATGGGCGATTTTGTTCTGCATTCCGGTTTTACTTTCTTCAGTTGCAGGAGTAATGATTACCTCTATTGGAATAACCTCAGAAATAACGGTGGTTTCAGCAAAGATGATGTTAATTACTATTACCGCACTTTTAGTTTTCAATTTATTTATCCTGATTCTGTATAGCTATATTCAAAAATCTCAGCAATCATATCTTTCTTTGCAACTTCAGCTTCAGCATGAGCGCGCAGAGACTGAGTATTATCGGGCATTGAAAGAACAATTAGATCAGCGAAATATTTTGGTCCATGATATTAAGAATCATCTGGCAGCAATCTCTAATCTTGCGGAACAAAAACAACTACATGAAATTACTGATTATATTGCAGAATTGCAAGATGGTGCAGTTTTTACAGTGCAATCGAGATACTGTAACGATCCAATTCTCAATTTGGTGCTCGTGCGCTATCAGGCTATCTGTCAGGAGAAGTCCATTAATTTTCACTGCGACGTAAGAAAAGATACTACATCATTTCTGGATGCGACTAGTACTACTGCTTTTTTTGGTAACTTACTGTCAAACGCTGTGGAATCTGCAGAGCAAACCAAGCAGCGGGAAATTGATCTTTCGGTAACATACACCCCACCTCATTCTGCAGTTATTGTTTCAGTAATCAATTCGTGTGAACATCCTCCAATTATTGATGGCAATGGCGATTTTCAGACACGGAAACTAGATCCTGAACTTCATGGAATTGGTACGAAAAGTATCAAACGAATCGTCGAGCAATACCATGGCATATCTAATATGCATTTTGATTTTGAAAAGAATGAGTTTCATTACATCGTTCAATTTCCAATTTAGACAATAAACGCCGAATCATAAGTGTTTTGTGATTAAAACCACAGCAATCAAACTATAAACTTCCCCTATCAAGTTAATGTCATTAACACAATATTGTCATCTGAACTCATCCATATCTGGAGGAGCAGGATCTATACCCAGCTAATGGCCTGAAGAATGGCAAGTTGGAACTTAGCCATAACCATGCCGAGCGCAGCACCCCCCTTTGTGATTAACAGAAAGAACCTCCTATTTACCAATATGCTTGGTGGAGCCAAGGGTTGTGCTGTAATCTTTACCATGATCCAGACGGCAATTAAAACAATCTGGATCCGCACTGCTATCGGACCTTACTGCTGAAGACAGCCAATACTGTGGATCTCAAAGATTCGGATATTGCCCAGTTCCTGCGACGCTGGAATTCACCGACTTAATGGAGAGCCAAATGATTCAGGCCCGGCACCGAAATTGGTGCCGGGTCCATTTTATATGCTATTAAGGTTTACGTTTACCATTTAAAAATATACAAGCTAAAAGTATTCATCTGATTCTATATCTTTATAGCCGTCGTTTGCATCATTTAAGTGTGATGGTGACATCTGCACTCGTTAGAGGAAAACTTCTGTTAACTATGATTGGGGGTAATCCTTGATCGAATACATCACATTTTTGTTTTTCTGTATAAGGAATCTCCGCACATCTTTTCGGAATTTTTCCTCTCCAAATATTTTTGATGACGACATTCCACAGAGCAATAGATCTGGCGATTACTGGCCGGAATGTACGCAGCTCCACACACTGGGCAAATCTTACGGGCAACGACCTCACCGCCATTTTCTTTCAGTCTCTTTGCTTTTCGCTTTTCTCGATAGCCTTTTTCCCGCATACGCTTTTTCTCCAGCTGGAGCGCAAGCTGTCGATCCTCTTGAGCTTTCATCTCGGCTAGTTCCTCTTCAGTATATGCCAAATTGACTTTGCCCACATTGTTAAATACTATTTCCACAACCTGTTTCCGCTGTTTTCCGCTGCCTTCTGCCTCATAAACCACAATTTTATCAATCAATTCATGCAACATCAAATCTGTAACCTCTGTAGGCTCTTTGTATTTACGGATCAACGCAATAAACCGTGAAATATCAATGGAATCGTCTTTAGAAGCATCGAGGCTTTTTGTTACCTGGTTAATTTGATCTTCCAAGGTTTGCTGCTCTTCATCATATTGGGCCATCAGCATTTTATACTGTCTTTCAGGGAGCAAACCTGACACCATGTTTTCATATAAGCTCCGGATCAGTACGCTCAGCTCATCATATCTTTTTTCCAGTCTTGTAAGCTCAGCTCGCCCTTGCACCGGCTTTTCTTTTTGGTGTTCCGTCCATGTTTGCTGCAGCTCAGCTGCAAACGATTCTTCGTCATCCAATGCAAACCTTGTCAGCCTCTGTATGGCGGACAACAGCAGGGCCTCAATCTTATCGGCGCCAATCCCATGAGCTGTGCAGGAATTGACCTTGCTTACATAACCACCACACCGATACGAATAGGTAAATTCTTCTTTATTACTTCTTTTGCTATGGCTTTGAAGTGTCATACGCCGCCCGCAATCTCCGCAGAAAACATACCCGCTCAACCGATGATGATGCGTGCCCCGAATATTTGTTCGTTTTGCCTGGATTCTCATTTTCTGAGCACAATCCCACAATGTCTGAGAAATAATCGGTTCATGGGTATTGGGAAATACATATTGTTCATCCGCAGCAGTGGGCTTTCGCTTATGTAGCTTGAAATTCGCATTGACCGTCTTATGAAGCACGGTATGCCCCAGATATTCCTGTCTGCTCAGAATATCTCTGATGGTGGACATGGACCAGATAAACGGATCTTTGAAAGCATAGCCGTTATATTGTTCGGGATGATATTCTTTCAGATATGCTGCCGGAATCATAATCCTTTCTTCTGAAAGCTTTTCTGCAATGCCCCGCATACTGTTTCCATCTTTCGCCAGATGAAAGATCTTCCTGACAACCTGGGCAGCATCCGGGTCAACAATCAAAGTCTGCTTGTCTCCCGGATTTCTGACATAGCCATAAGGGACACTGCCAGAGCATCGTTTCCCATCCCGCATTCGGGCATCGAAAACGGTCTTGATCTTGTTACTGGTGTCCTTTGCGTACCACTCATTCATGATGTTGAGAAACGGCGTGAAGTCATTTTCTGCCGGGTTGTTGCTGTCCACATTGTTGTTGATAGCAATGAACCGAACACCCTTGTCTGGGAACATCATTTCTGTGTAGAAGCCGACTTGCAGATAATTTCTGCCGAAACGGGACAGGTCTTTGGTGATGACACATTCCACATCGCCGGCCTGGATCGCTTCAACCATGGCCTGGAAGCCAGGACGGTTGAAATTAGTGCCGCTGTAACCATCATCGGTGAAATGCCTGTAATTGTTGATGCCGATGGACTGGGCATAGTCCTCCAGGTATTTCTTCTGGTTGGTGATGGAGTTGCTTTCACCTTGCAGCTCATCATCTCTGGACAGACGCTCATAAAGCGCTGTGTATCTTATCTTTTTGTTGGCCACGGGTTTTCCTCTTTCTGTGCTTATTTGACTGGTACACACGGAAAAAATGCGTTTCTTTTTGAAATGCATCTTTTCTCTGTCCACCATTAGTGTAACCCTTAGGATCGGTCACAACATAGCTGCTGTGCATCTGAAGCAAGTTCGGTTTCAGCCAAAAGCGGGTCTTACCGGAACCAGAGCCGCCAATAATCAGCACATTTTTGTTTCGTGCATAAGCAGGATTCTTGGGCCGGTTAGACATCATCAACCTTTCCGTCTTGGTAAGGATAATGTTGTCTTTGAACTCTGATGCCTGAAAGGGCGCAATGTCTTTTGAAGTTCCCCAGCGGGCTGAACCATACTCAACATTGTGCCTATACTTTTTGGCGTTCTTCCCTTTGAGGTATACCGCCAGCCTCAACGCTGCTCCACAACAGATGCCGATCAGCAAATCCTGGGGGTGTAGGCTGGGCATGGGAGTTTCCAACGCCAGCGGCAGGGCAGAAAAAAAGCCGAAGATTTTAGCAGACGCATCTGCTCCTTCGGCTAACCTCCATGCTTCTCCCAAATTGGTAGCAAACAACCCCATCAATAAATAGGGAATGTTCAAAAGCACAATTCTTTTCAATTCTCTTTTGTCCATCACAGATCACGCTCCTGTTTCTTCTCCCTTACCTTCTTCGGGATGGAGGCAACAATCTGCTTGAACTTCTTCAGCTGGTCCAACACACTCGGATTCTTTTTCTTAGACAAAGATCGTGCTTGATGCTCTTTGCAAATGGCATCCAGGGCATCAGCATCTTTAGCTCGGACAAAAACGATATATCTAGGAGGATCTACCGACTTATCCTTTCGCACTGCAAAATCGACACCGTATTTACGGGCAAGACGCTCAAAATCCTTAATGCTGTCTTTGTCGATTTCAGCATTAGCAGCACCTTGATTTTGGCTCAACAGTTTTTTCACGGATTGCTTTCCGTGTACTGCGGGATCACGACCTTTTTGAGCTTTTACTTTTTCTCGGTGCTGCATATACTTCCGAATCCCAGCAATGACTGTTCTGGCTGACAGCTTTGTTGTACTGATTGCCAGATTTACTGTTCTGTTTTCTACCTCCTCCTGCAAGTTCAATCACCCCTTTCTGAAAATGCTGTCTTAGAATCATCGCACCTGATCCTTCTGATCGTAATGCAGATGGCCAGAAACAACACGGGCATGGCTCAGAATTTTAATGTTGCCTTTCTCAACATCTTCCTTCGCTCTGTCATATCCCTTATCTGAAAGGTACAACCGCATCCGATCACCCTTATCTCCAGCCCCTGCCATCCAGGTCAGGACATCAAACACAATCATGTGTCGGGTATTATCGTCGAAGCGCATCAGGTCAAAAAACTCATGCCCTTTGTATTCTTTGGCACCGGCTTCCTGCCGATTCTGCTCCATCAGTTCACGCATGGTTTTCCCCATAGACTGCCTCCTTATCTTACATCCCTATCCGGGACGGCTTTCTGTACGGATTCCTTATGGTGAGATAGAGCATCAGACTTCTTCACCATATCATCAGGAACGGGCATCGCCATGACGCTCCTACCCATACGGACGAACATTTCCGGCTGATGAAACTTTTCCTCAAACTGCTTCATCAGCTCAGAGGGCAAAGATTCAAAATCCTCCTCTCCCAGTCCGACAATCAGAAAATCGCCACAGATTAGATCATACAGTTCGCCGTCTTCGGTACGCAGCCCACGGTTAGGCTCCTTCCCGCTCAGTTTGCCATCCTCATCAATGATGATTGCCACAGGCTCCTCAAAGGGGTACACAGCCTGAATATAACCGCCAACCGCAGCTTGCAGGCTTTCCAGTCCTGTATCAATCTGAACCTGCTGAGGATACATCCCCGCCTTTACCAGAAGAACATCCATCTTAGGCTCCAGCTCCGGCTGGATCTCACGCTCAGCCTGCGTGTCAAACTGAACGCCGGTGAAATTCTCAGAATCCAGGATGTGCTCAGAATTGTAGTACGCCTGCTGCACTTGCGCCTGTGCTTTATCCATGGATGGAGCCGTTACAGTTACTGTTTTTTCCAGAGTTTCCGTGATTTTGATGTCGTATTCTTTCAATACACATACCTCCATTCCTATAAAAATAGCGCAACTGGTTAGCAAGACTTACATCTCATAAACAGTTGCGCTGTTTTCCTCATATCTTTCTACGGCCCATTCCAGTGACTGCGCCAGCACTTCAGGGGAGAAGAACAGATCATCACGCTCCGGCTCAGTAGTCACGATGGAGCGGTATTCGCATCCATAGATCAGCGTTTGATCACACAGTCCTGAGCGGACACAACTTACGATAGCGAAGCTCATATCCTCCAGCAGCCATAACTCCTTATCGATGGCGCTGCTTACCGGCCCGGATGCATCATCCTGGGGGACATCCACGAGAAGACAGGCCCGCTTGCCAAACAGTTCCTTGCCACGGTAGCTGAACTCGATACCCGTAAAATTGTTCACGCTGTATTCGTAGGGGACTACCACTTCGTTTCGCAAGGCGAGGCAGATTTCATGCATCTGCTCACCAACCTCACCAATCAGGAAGTCACTTTCGAAATCTTCGTAGTCCTCCTCCTCGAAGAAGTCGAACAGGCTGTAGATCGCAGTTGCCATTTCTTTTTCTCTGAACATACATCGCTCTCCTTATCGCTCAATACTTCTATCTCGCTTTTTCTGCCACTGCTCCAGCAGTTGGATGATTTTATCTTCCATCTGCTTGTTGGTGTACGATTTGGGAAAATACTTTCTCAGGACATCACTTTTCAGCGTGACCCGTTCCAGTTCTCCTTTCTTGATTTCATTCATAATGTCACACATAGCATCCAAAGTGCATTCGCCCTCTGCTGCCAGTTTTTTGATACGCTGTGCTTGTGAAAGGGACGGGGCTGCCTGGGCGTAGTCCATCGCCTCCAGAAACTCCTTTTGTTCTTCATGGGCAAGGTAGGAAAGCTCTACCGCAGGATTGAACTTGATTTGCCCGGTGTCCACCATATCAAGCAGTTCTGGAATCAGCTCGGTCAGGCGGATATAGCGCTGTACTTGTACTCGACTATCATTGCTTGCATCGGCTACCTGATTGATTGCCCACGACTTCTGCCCAACTTGGGCAGAAGTTAAATCTGTTCGTTGCCCTTGGTGCTTAATTGCATCCAACTTCATCCGATAAGCAAATGCCCGTTCGCTGGGCAGAATGGTTTCACGTTGTAAGTTGGAATCTACCATCAGGATAATAGCGGCATCATCGTCCATTTCACGGACGATGACCGGCATAGTTTCCTTGCCAGCCAGCTGGGATGCGTGGTGGCGTCTGTGACCAGAAACAATTTCATACCCGCCATAGGGATCGGGGCGAACAATAGCCGGGGTCAGAACACCGTATTCCTGAATGCTCTCCACGGTTTTTGCCATATCCTCGTCATCCACCACCCGGAAGGGATGTCCTTCAAAGGGATGAAGCTCAGAAAGAGGAATTTCCTGCACACGCTCCTGCTTATCCTCTGCTCTGGACTCATCTGTGGCGAAAATATCATCGTAGCTGCTCAAGCTGATGTTTGCGCCTTTTTTCGGCATTGTGCAGCACCTCCTTCGTCAGAACTCGGTAGGCTTCTGCAACCTTACCTTTGGGATCATGCTTGAAAATGCTGGTTCCCTCTGCGCTGATTTCCTCGGCTCGAACAGAGCGTGGAATGTCGGTCTGGTAGACCTTCAGCTTGCCGCCGTAATTGTCCCGGATCAGCTGGCTGATGTCTTTGGAATAGTTTGTTCGGTTATCCACCATCGTCAGCAGAATACCCTCGATTTTCAGCTTCGGATTGATCTGCCGCCTCACCTTATTCACCGTCTGAAGCAGCTGTTCTAATCCTTTTGCGGGAAGATACGCAGCCTGCACAGGGATAATCACATTATCAGCTGCTGCCAATGCGTTGACCGTCAACATACCCAGAGAGGGCATACAATCCAGAAGGATAAAATCATATTTGTCCTTTACGGTATCCAGATACTGCCGGAGAATGGTTTCTCTGCTCATTGCATTAACCAGGGATACCTCTAATCCCGACAGTTCAATATTGGAGGGCATCAGATCGACCCCTTCTGCATGATGCAGGATACCTTCGCCGGGTTCGATGGGCTGTTCCGCCATCGTCTTTGCCAGCAAATCGGCTAAGGTGGGGGAGAGCTGGTCAGGAATGGGGTAGCCCAGGCTGATAGTGAGAGAAGCCTGGGGGTCGGTATCGACTACCAGTACCTTTTTTCCCTCCATAGCAAGGCCAACCCCCAGATTCTCGCAGGTAGTGGTTTTCCCTGTACCGCCCTTCTGGTTGACTACTGCCATGACTGTTGCTTTTTTTGACACTAAAACACCTCACTTTCTTTGTGTTCTCGCTCGGATTCTTTTTCACCACCTTTCGTCTGGATGCTGTCGGTGCATATCGTGTCGCACCAAGGCATCATAATAGCCCTCTATGGTTAAGGGGGCGTTGTATATCGAGGCAAGTAGATATTGCCTGATATTCTTGATTTTTGTGGTATTCTCCTTAAAACAGTTCACCACAAACTTAATATGCTCTGCATCCAACTTCATCAACCGACTGCGAACAATTTCAATGGGTTTATCATCACTGGCAATACGGATCATCTTCCTGCGGCTGCACATGGTTTCGACAATAAGCTCCAGAATGTTTTCCAGTAGTTCATGGTCATGAGGCATGATCTGTTTCAACAGCTTCATTTCAAGCTGCTCGTAAAAATACTGATAATAATCATTGTAGTTACTGAGTTCTTCGCCTTCCATTCCGATTTCTTCGGAAGAAAGGAAGGGATCAGTATTACTAAGCTCAGTATTATTTATATCAGTATTATTACATCGTGATTTTGACTTCTCTTGAATCGTGCTTTCAACGAATCCAGAATCGTGATTTTGACGATTCAAGAATCGTCTATTCACAATATCTGGTGAGATAAAATTCTTCACATAGATTAAGTTTGGCTTTCCTAATCCTTGTCGCTTTCGTTCGATGAGGCCACATTTCTTTTCAAGTTCATCTAATAGCTTTGTAGCTTTCTTATCGCCACAGTCTAAAGCTCCCTGAATTTCATCTATTGTGAAGATGATATAGACACGCCCCTGGTCATCAAACCACTGATTTTTAGCTGACAGGTTCATTCTGTCGAGTAGAATACCATAGAGCATTTTTGCATCTGTTGATATATTCCAGAAACAATCTTCTGTGAACAGCATCTTGGGAACTCTGTAAAATGAAAATTGCTCCGCCTGCTGTCCATAGAAGTAATCAAATATCATTCATTACCACCACCTCCTTGGTTGGAAAACGATCCTGTTCCAAAGGTGTCTTGCGAATAGTGCTTTCCTTTACCTGATAAGGGCAGCGAATATGGTAGCAAAAGCGGTACTTCCAGTCCGGCTGATGGTATTCACACTCCTCACAATGTTTCGGTATAAGATTTTCACTCCGATCAAAGCCGGGAATTGCGGTCATCATTTTTTCCAGAGCTGCCAGCTCTCGCCGTCTTTCTTCTGTCATATTATTTGATACCTACCTCTCGCATAAGCTTTTTTGTACACCAACCAATGCACTTATGATTTTTCCCATACGGGCAACCATCACATTCACTCTTGGGTTTGCATGGGGTAGAAATCAAGTAATAGCAATTCCCTTTGCCCAGACGACAGCCCTTTTGAGGCCCGTTCCAGAAAAAGCAATAGCGACATTCGCTCGGCTTGTCTGCGGCATAACGAGTTCGCTCCATTTATTTAACCTCCAGTTTTTTAGATTTACCCGTTGATTTTGGGCATAAAAAAAGAGCATTCATTCAGTCCTGAAAGGACGAAAGAATGCTCTATGTAAGAGAAAAAATATTAGTTTGTATAGGGTATAACATCGTGATACTTTGACCATTCACTTTTTTGATTAGCAGCCATTTTAGCGGGTTTTTTTGGCCTGATTAGCTGGCGGAGTGATTTCATTGGCAAAAAGAGGTGAAATCTTGCTAATGATTAGCAAGCGTGGGTGCTTTTTGTTTTTTGTTCACTTTCTAAGGAAAATGCCATACAGATTTTTTAGGCTGATATGTATTTTTGAGAATGAAGAAACAAGAGGATTGATTTTGAATAGAAAAAAGCCAAAAGCCCTTGAAAATAAAGGCTTTTGGCTTTTGAGGTGGCGTCCCAGAAGGGATTTGAACCCCCGACCCCACGCTTAGGAGGCGTGTGCTCTATCCACTGAGCTACTGAGACCTATGTACTTTTGAATGGCAGACCTTTTCGGAAACGGACTACAATCCTGTGAGAGAAAATTGCTGGGTGAATGTTGTAACGCAACCTTAGGAGGCGAATGCTCTATCCGGCTGAGCTACAGAGACCTATAAAATATTTCATTTTTGACGAACGCCTCTCAAATGCAGGTGATGGTTGTAACGCAACCTTTGAAGGCATGTGCTCGATCCAACTTGAGCTGCGAAGACAGACGTGATGGAGAAAGACACTGTGGATAGTATACCTGTATCGGTGGGTAAAATCAAGGGAACACGGCGGGAAAAGCGCTGCCGAGAGCAGACATTCTGTGCTATAATGAAAAAAATGCTGTGGCAACCACTGGTTGCGGAAATGTCAGCCGGTGTCGCTTGCATGCAATCCGGTTCTTTGCTAGGCTGAAGGCAAGAAAAGGAGGAATCCCATGCTGTCCGAAAATTTGTATACGCTGCGCCGCCGCAG
>RCNH01000978.1_pt1 | contig 10599 bp, 9 predicted proteins | sample 2041161 | NCBI WGS metagenome assembly RCNH01 (sample SAMN09708215, study PRJNA481090) | Feces metagenome, whole genome shotgun sequencing project. | biome: feces | host: Leptonychotes weddellii | place: Antarctica: Sion Island | collected 2010-03-01
GTTGAAAAATAGGTAGAGCAAGCACTGATGAGGCTAGTGCACACATTCAAACAAGCAATAAGAAAAATCCAACAAACATTCCTTCTCTTTTTCCACGCATAAAGCCAAAGGAAACGGTAAGAATCAATAACAGATTGGGAGTAATTGATGCAATAGCCAGCGATTGAAATACTGTTCCCTGAAGCATAAAAGTAAGCAGGACAGCTACTGTCAGAATCAATTTTCTTTTCATTCCGATGCTCCCTCCTCCGCAGGATTCTGCTTCAACTGATTGATAACCAATACTTCCTGAATATCTTCAAAATTCACTGCCGGGATAATAGTTCCATATTTTGTCAGATTATTGGAATCTTCCTGAATTTCTCCTACATATCCAATCAAAATACCCTTTAAAAATTTATTACTAATAGGAGAAGTAACCACGCGGTCGCCTTCCTGCACACGATTTTCTTTATCTGTCAACTGGATAAAACGTATTTTTCCCTCATCCATCATCTGCAGATCCCCTGTGACCATACAGTTCTGTGAAGTGGAAGTTACCATAGCACTTACATTGCTGGTATCATCTATGATAGAACGCACCGTAGCCCAATGGTCTCCAGTAGTGGTAACAATCCCCACCAAGCCTCCATCTGCAATTACATTCATATCACTTTCCACACCATCTGCTGTTCCTCTGTTAATGATAAAGGTATTGTACCAGTTTCCTGCATCTTTTCCGATAACCTGTGCACCTATTTTTTCGTATTCAGAATAATCCGCATCTAACTGATAAAGATTACGAAGGCGTTCTAATTCCTCTTGATTCTGCGTAAGACGGCTGTTCTTTGCCGTTAACTCATCTACCTGTTCTTTTAATGACTGATTTTCTTTTGCCAGAGTTTTCATATCCTGAAATCCCATTTTCTGCTCTGTCATCCAATTACCGATAGAATTAATCCCATTTTGAAATGGTACCGTTACATAACCTAATACATTACGTACAGGTGCAAAAGAAACAAAGGAAGATAAGGATAAGATAGCCAGTCCAATACAAAGAATTGTCATTATCATGATTAGATGTTTTGTTTTAATTTTGTATTTTGATGATTTTTTCATAACCGCTCCTTTATACTATTTCCTTAATTTCGGGGTAAATGCCCAATGATGCAGTGCATTATGGGTGATAAGTTCTTTCAAACCATAAATGGTACAAAGATCCTGATACTGTGAAAGTAAAATAGGACATCCCACCTGTTTTGAAATAATTTTTGCTATATTGGGTATCTTTGAACTTCCACCAGTCAGATAAATCCCCTCTTTTTGAATTAAACGGCGAATCTGTGGTGGTGTACGCTCCAAAAATTTATCCATTTCCTTTCCAATACTAACAGCTGAATCCAGAATAGATTCGTTGATGGTTGTTGAGGTAATAACTTTTTCACGAGGCAGACCAGAAACGCTATCCATACCTACAATTTTTTTCCCGACCTTTTTCTCTTGAGAAAGATCAGCCATTGCAATTTTTAAACGTCCTGCCGTTCGACGACTGATGAAAAAATTATTTTTTCTCCTTATGGCATTTAAGATTTCCTGGTCCATTGCATCTCCCCCTATAGGAAATGTCTTACTGATGATTACACGGGAATCTGCAATTACAGACATTTCTGTCATAGCAGCTCCTATATTTACAATCATGGACCCCTTTGTTTTATTTACAGGGATTCCCAAAGCAAATGCATCTACAATTGGACGTTCCACAAGAAGGATCTTGCCCTTTCGTAAGGGCCCCGTACGCGTTATGGAATAGTATGCTCTTTTTTCAATTTCTGTCATATTCGATGGAACTGAAAAATAGATGACTGGATGTCTTCCTATACGGTTCCCTGTTTTTTGCAAAAGGGAATAAAGGACAATTTCCAGATAACTGATATTGGCAATTTTCCCATTTGACATAGTAGAAGTCACTTCTACATTTTCAGGGCTTTTTTCATACATTTCATATGCTTCATCTCCCACTGCCAAAACATGGTTTTCATTGCGCACAGCAATCATATTTCGTTCTTTTACTATTTCATTACTTTTCCGGGAATATATTTTAATCATATGGCTTCCCAGATCAATGCCATATACACGGTTTCCAAACATATATGTAGTTCCCTTCTATGGTTCCTGTTGTAGATGTTTATAAAAATGGTGCTATTTTCTCCTGACGAAAACTGATATATTTTCTGTCTCCAATAATAATATGGTCCAACAGCGGAATGTCCACAAGACTACAGCTTTGACTGATCCGCTGGGTAAGCAGAATATCTTCCTGGCTGGGGCTTGGATTTCCGCTTGGGTGATTATGTACCAATATAATATATACAGCACGATATCGAAATGCAGCAAGAATCAGATCTCTTGGAGATACCAAAGAAGCATTTACAGTTCCCAGAGAAATCATCTGTTCACCAATGAGCTGATTTTTTGTATTCAACATCATACAGATCATTTCTTCCTGCTCACAGTGACGCATCTGTTCCATATAATAATCTGCAATCGTCTGTGGATCTTGAAAATTCAGCATTTTTCTGGCTGAAAGCATAGAGATTCGTTTAGATAACTCTCCGATACATTTTACCTGTATCGCCTTGACCTGACCGATTCCCTTCATTTCCATCAATTCTGAGATGGAAAGATGATGAATACCAAGAAGTCCAGATTCCCCATGAATATTAGATAAAATCTCATCTGCCAGTTCCAGAGAAGATACTCCTTTGGTACCAGAACGTAATATTACTGCCAGTAATTCCCGATCAGTAAGTGTTTCTGCACCGGAATGAAGGCATTTCTCATAAGGCCGCTGTTCCGGTGATAATTCCTGAATTTTATAATGGTTCCGCATAAAAGCCTCCTGACTGCTCTTCAGGCGGAGACTGACAAGACCCTATAACCAAAAAATATTTTAGCACAGATTTGTTTCAAAGTATACTCTATGCATTTAATTTCATATATTTTTCACACACCGCTTCCCCAATTCGAAGCCCGTCCATTGCAGCAGAAGTAATACCGCCTGCATAACCTGCACCCTCTCCACAGGGATAAATTCCTTTGATATTACTTAAGAAATATTCATCTCTTGAAATTCGCACAGGGGATGAAGTGCGGCTTTCCACACCAGAAAGCAGTGTATCTGGGCTATCAAATCCGTGAATCTTATGTCCGAAAGATTCCATTCCTTCTACAATAGCATCCCCGATACTTTCGGGGAAGATTTTTCGAACATTGGTATACGTATACGCACCTTTCATGCATGGCTCCCATGCTCCTGATGCTGTGGATTCTTTATTGTTACGGAAATCTTCCAAAGTCTGTACAGGTATTTTTCCCTTTCCAAGATCATATGCTGCTGTTTCCAGTTTTCGCTGAAATTCCACACCAATCAATGGATTTTTTTCTGCTTTTTCTTTATCATCCAGATAATTGATATATTCGGATGGTGAAATAGTTACCACAATGGCACTATTAGCATTTTTACTATCCCGTTTATGGTAACTCATACCGTTTACCGCAAGGCGTCCTTCTTCTGAAGATGCATTTACCACATATCCTCCGGGACACATACAGAAAGAATAGACCCCATGTCCTGAAGCTGTCTGACAGGTCAGTTTATAACTGGCAGAACCTAGAATCTCACTTTCTCTTTTCCCGTATTGACTTTCATTAATCATGGACTGCAAATGCTCCACTCGTACACCTACCGCAAAAGCTTTTGGTTCCATGTAAATACCTTTTTCCAAAAACATCTGGAACGTATCTCTGGCACTATGTCCGATGGCAGGAATCAGAACCTGTGTAGGAATCCACTGTTTATGATTGATCTGTACCCCCTCAATCTGCCCATTAGAAATATTCAAATCTGTTACCTGGCTGTGAAAATGAAAGGTTCCTCCCATTTCTTCAATCTGTTTTCTTAAATTTGTAATAATAGTAATCAGAAGGTCTGTGCCAAGATGTGGTTTCTGATCATATAAAATTTCTTCCGGTGCCCCTGCTTCCACAAACAGTTCCAGAACCTTTTTATTTCTTCCAAAAGGATCTTTTACAGATGTATTCAGTTTTCCATCAGAAAAAGTACCTGCACCACCTTCTCCAAATTGTACGTTACAATTTGGATTTAATGGTTTTCCCTGCCAGAAATCGTCTACCTGTTCTTTCCTTTCGATTGCACTTCCTCCACGCTCCAGAATCACCGGCTGATAACCCATCTTAGCTAAAAGCCATCCGCAGAAAAGCCCTGCCGGACCACAGCCGATGATAATCGGTGATTTTTTCAATGGTTCCGTTCCCCTTGCAGGAAGTTGATATTTCTTTTCGAGAGTAGACATAATATTATTATGTCTACTTCTTCTGGAGAGTTCCAACACTTTTCGTTCATTTTTTACGAATACACCTACAGAGTATACATACATAAGTATGGGTTTCTTTCTTGCATCTACAGAACGACGGAGAATTTTCCAGGAAAGAATCTCCTTTTCTTTGATTTTTAATTCGTGGCATATTTTTTCTTCCAGCATTTCCATGGTGTGGTCAATGGGAAGTTTTAATTGGGTAATCTGAATCATTTATTACTCCTTATAAATAGACTGGGCTGCTGTTATTCCTGCTACTGTTCCACTAGACCATGCCCATTGAAGGTTGTATCCTCCACAAGGTCCATCCACATCTACAACTTCTCCGGTAAAAAACAAACCGGGATGAAATATGGATTCCATCTGTGTGGTAAGCTCTCTAGTATCCACCCCACCAGAACAAACCTGAGCCTGCTTCAGTGAATAGGCATCCTTGATAGGAACTTTCCAGTCTTTGATATTTTTTACTACATCTTCCTCTGTCTCTTTATCCGAAACAAGAGTTGCTATTATTTTTTTTGGAAGAAGTCCTATCATTCTCTGGGAAAGCGTTTTATAAGAATTCTCCTCTTTCCTTTGCTTTAACAAAGCCAAAAGAGATTCTTCTGTAAGATCAGGCATAAGATCCAGATGAACAGTTGCTGTGCAGTTCTCTTTGATGGCACGTACAGCATATCTGCTGACCTGAAAGACCGGAATACCGGAGATTCCATACTCGGTAAACAAAACCTCACCTTGTTCCTCTTTGAAAATCCGTCCTGCGATTTCCAGAGAAACCCTGCATTCCATACGACATCCTGCCCATTTTCCAAAATAATTTCCTCTGCCCTTTAAGCCTGATAACGCAGGCATTGGAGGAATCAGAGTATGACCTAATTTCTTTGCCAGTTCATATCCTGTGGAACTACTTCCTTCTACATTGGAAGCCGGGCTTCCACAGGCAACGATCACACAGTCACAGTTATACTGCCATGTTTTCGTAAGAATCTGGTAACCAGAAGATAGAATCTGAATGTCTGTGACTTCTTCATTTGTTTTTATTTTTACCTTTAAATGACGGGCTTCCATTTCTAATACTTCTGCTACACTAGCAGCCTGTTCACTATAAGGATACATCCATCCATCCTTGTTTTTCGTAAAGATTCCCAACTTGGAAAAAAAACGAAGAGTATCCAAATGATTGAATTGGGATACAACTTTCCATGGAAAATCCCGTTGACTGCTTCGATAATAGGATGCGTCCTGTGTTGTATTAGTCAAATTGCATCTTCCATTTCCAGTAGCAAGTATTTTTTTCCCTACTTTCTCATTATGCTCCAGAATTGTCACCTGAGCCCCTGTACGGGCAGCCCAGATGGCAGCAGTTAACCCGGAAGCGCCGGCACCTATCACGACAACCTTATTCATGGAAGTTCAACCAGTCCTTTTTCATATAACTTCTGTAAGCTCATCATAATACCGAATTTTGCATGTTCCCATGTAAGACCACCCTGGAAATAAACAGCGTAAGGAGGTGCCACTGGTCCATCTGCACTTAACTCAATGGAGGATCCTTGAACGAAAGCGCCAGCTGCCATAATAACATCACTGTCATATCCAGGCATTGCCCATGGTTCCGGTGTTACAAAACTATCAATTGGTGCTGCTGCCTGAATTCCCTGACAGAAAGCAATGACTCTTTCTGCTGATCCAAGTGTTACCGCCTGAATGATGTCATGACGGCTTTCCGTACCGTTAGGAATTACGGCAAATCCAAGTTCCTCATAAATATTTGCAGCAAAAACAGCACCCTTTAATGCACTTGCAGTAACGGTAGGTGCAAGGAAAAATCCCTGATAAAATGGCTGGTTCACACCAAGTGTCGCACCTACTTCTTTTCCCAAGCCTGGAGAAGTCAGACGAAAAGCTGCATTTTCTACATACTGTTCTTTTCCTGCAATATATCCTCCAATAGGAGCAAGTCCGCCACCTGGATTTTTTATAAGAGAACCAACGATCAGATCTGCACCCACATCAGTAGGCTCGATGGTTTCTACAAATTCCCCGTAACAGTTATCTACCATACAGATTACATCTGGTTTGATTTCTTTTACAAAAGCTATCAGTTCTCCAATTCTTTTTACAGAAAGTGTTGGTCTTGTCTGATAGCCTTTGGAACGCTGTATGGTTACCAGTCTTGTTTTCTCATTAATAGCTTTGCGAATATTCTCATAATCAAAAGAACCGTCTTCTAAAAGATCTACCTGACGATAAGTAACACCATATTCTGCCAAAGAACCGTTAGAAGGACGAATGCCAATGACTTCTTCCAATGTATCGTATGGTTTTCCTACAGGAGAAAGAAGTTCATCTCCAGGACGCAGATTACCTGCCAGTGCTACTGCCAGTGCATGGGTTCCACATGCAATCTGTGGACGAACCAGTGCTGCTTCACAATGAAAAGTTTCCGCATAGATTTCTTCTAAAGTATCTCTTCCCATATCATTGTACCCGTATCCACTGGAAGCGTATAAGCAGGCTTCACTGGCTTTACATTTCTGCATGGCATTTAACACTTTTAATTGGTTAAATTCAGCTACTTTATTGATTTCTTTAAAGCGTTCTTCCAAACCATTTGCAATATCATTGCAAAAATCAAACACTTTTTTGTCAATCCCCATGGTTTCATATAATTGTTCTGTTATTTTTGCATCCATTTTAATAATGTTATCCTTTCTTTCTCTGTTTTTGTATTTATAATATTTCTTTTTCTTTTAAAGAAGCAATCATTGCCTCCAGGATTTTATCCTCCTGATAGTTATAGTCCTGTTTTTGGAACCATTCTACCTGTTTTTCCCGTTTAAACCAGGTAATCTGCCTTTTGGCAAAATGTCGGGTATCCCGTTTTAAAATGTAAATGGCTTCTTCCAAAGAACAGTTTCCATTGAGATATTCTAAAATCTCTTTATATCCAAGCCCCTGCATGGATACCATTTCTCCATGACAACCCCGGTCTTTTAATTTCTTTACCTCCTCCAGTAACCCCTGCTCTATCATTTTGTCGATTCTCTGATTAATTCGCTCATATAAACGCTCTCTTTCATCATTCAAAACAAAATAAGCAAGACGATAAGGAGTTTCTTTCTTTCTTTGTTCTTCATTGTGCTGGGAAATAGGACGGCCTGTCTGATGATAATATTCCAAAGCCCGTATCACACGTTTTACATTATTGGGATGAATAGTCTTTGCAGATTCTTCGTCTTTTTCCTTTAACATTTCATGCAGGAACAGATTTCCCCTTTCCTGTGCCAGCTGTTCTAATTCTTTGCGATAAGAATCTTCTTCCCCGTGAGGAGTAAAATCAATATCTCCAATTACAGCCTGAATATAAAAGCCAGTACCCCCTACCAAAATAGGAATATGACCTTTTTTATAAATTTTTTCCATGGCCTCTTTTGCCATTGCCTGAAATCGCACAACATTAAATTCTTCTTCTGGTTCCAGACAATCAATTAAATAATGAGGAACACCTTCCATTTCCTCTGGCATAATCTTAGCAGAACCAATATCCATGTGTCGGTAGACCTGCATGGAATCTGCTGAAATAATTTCTCCATGAACTGCTTTTGCCAACTGAATGGAAAGTTTTGTTTTCCCTACAGCAGTTGGTCCTGTAAGGATAATCAGTGGTTTTTTCAATGGTTTCACCTACACAATTCGTTTAAATTTCTTTTCTAATTCGTATTTTGTCATAGAAATGATCGTTGGTCGTCCGTGAGGACAGTTATATGGGTTTTCCAGTTCCAACAATTCATCAATCAGAGCCTCCGCTTCCATGGTGGACAGCTTTCTATTTCCTTTTACTGCTGCTTTGCATGCCATAGTCGCAATTTTATCTGATAAAAGTTCCAAGGTCTGGGATGGAAGTGATTCATCCAGGTGATCCAGAATTTCCATAAAAAATTCTTCTCCAGTAAATCCTGCCAGATGGGCAGGAACTGCCCGGATACTATATTCCTGACCTCCGAAACTTTCAATCTCAAATCCAAGATTTGTAAATACGGTTCTATATTGCTCCATTTTCTCCTGTTCCTGTAGAGAAAGGGAAATAATCAAAGGAGGACTTAAAAGCTGGGAAACAACATGCTGTTCTTTTTGTGCTCTTATGAATCGCTCATACAATACTTTTTCATGTGCTGCATGCTGATCGATAATATATAAGGAATCCTGCATTTCTACCAGCCAATAGGTATGAAAAACCTGTCCAATAATCCGGTGATGCTGCTTTCCGGAAGGAGACAGCAACTTTTCTTTAAAAAGTTCCAATTGCTCTGCTTTTTTACTTTCATAATCTCCGGTTTCTCTTAAAACAGATCTTGGTTTTTGAGAATCTGCTGGCTGTATTTTTTCTTTTTCCTTTGTCACCTGGGATTGAACAGAAGATTCTGGTGTGTATTCCTTTAAAAGTTCCGGTATTTTTTCTGCCCGCTCCATAATTTTTTCTTTTGGAATAAGAATTTGTTTCTCCTGGGGAACTGCTTCCTCCTGTCTGGAAATTTTATGCTCCAGTATCCGGCGTTTTTCTTCGAATGGCTCTGCTACTGAAACCTTTTCCGGTTTTTCCTTGACTTTGGGAGTCTCTTTTCCAAAAGCAACTTCCGGTATCAACTCCCTATGACGTAACGCATCCAGAATTGTCTGATACACCCATTGATAAATTTCTTCCTGATTTGCAAAACGCACTTCCATTTTTGCCGGATGTACATTAATATCCACCTGATCTCCCGGCATGGTAATATAGAGAGAAGTAAACGGATACTTATGCTGCATCATAAAAGTGTGATATCCTTCCTCTATGGCTTTCATAAGAATCTTGCTTTTTACATAACGTCCATTAATATAATAATTTTCAAAATTACGGTTTCCTCTGGAAATGATGGGTTTTCCGATAAACCCATGCATATGAAAATTTTCTTTTTCTTTATGAACATCTATTTCAATCAGTTCTTTTGTCAGTTCCCGTCCATAAACGTGGTAGATTACTTCTTTTAGATTGTTATTTCCTGAAGTATGTAATTTTACCTGTCCATTTAACATATACTTAAAAGAAATATGAGGATGTGACAGGGCAAGCTGCTCAATAAAACTGCTGATATATCCGGCTTCTGTTGCAGGGGTTTTTAAGAATTTAGCCCTGGCAGGTGTATTATAAAAAAGATTACGGATAATAAATGTGGTACCATCCGGTGCACCAATATCTTCCAGACTCTTCTCTACGCCTCCTTCAATCACATATCTTGCCCCCATAAACTGTTCATGGGTTTTTGTAATCACTTCTACCTGAGAAACTGCGGCAATACTGGAAAGCGCTTCTCCACGAAATCCTAACGAAGAAATAGATAAAAGGTCATCCAGCTGGCGGATCTTACTGGTAGCATGACGTAAAAAAGCCATGGGAAGCTGTTCTTTTTCAATCCCATTCCCATTGTCTGTAATTCTTATAAAAGAAATCCCACCTTCTTTGATTTCTACTGTAATTGCCGTAGCATCTGCATCAATGGCATTTTCCACCAGCTCTTTTACAATAGACGCGGGACGCTCTACAACCTCCCCTGCTGCAATCTTATCTATCGTGGTCTGATCTAATACGGATATTGTTTTTTTCACAGGAACCATCCTCCTTTTACCAACGGTTCTTTAATTGATTCTGAAGTCGGTACAGTGTATTTAAAGCATCCATAGGTGTCAGATTGGAAATATCCAGATTCTGTAATTCTTCTAAAATATCTTTGTCTTGTACTGTGTCAAACAAAGACATCTGTTCCAGATCCACTTCATCATAATGAACCGGTTTACTCCGATTCTTTTTTTCTCCAGAAGTCATATCCTTTATAGTTTCTGTAATATCCGCACTGACAAGCTGTTCTACCAGTTCTTTGGCACGGTTGATAACAGAATCGGGAACTCCAGCCAGTTTTGCTACCTGAATACCATAACTCTTATCTGCACCACCCTTAACGATTTTTCTAAGGAAAACAATATCGTCTCCCCGTTCTTTTACGGCAATGCAGTAATTATTCACACCAGCTATTTTTCCCTCTAATTCTGTCAGTTCATGATAATGGGTTGCAAATAATGCTTTTGCTCCTAAAAGTTTTGGATTGCTGATATGTTCAATCACTGCCCACGCAATGGATAGTCCGTCAAATGTACTGGTTCCACGTCCAATTTCATCCAGGATGAG
>RCNH01000982.1_pt1 | contig 10573 bp, 8 predicted proteins | sample 2041161 | NCBI WGS metagenome assembly RCNH01 (sample SAMN09708215, study PRJNA481090) | Feces metagenome, whole genome shotgun sequencing project. | biome: feces | host: Leptonychotes weddellii | place: Antarctica: Sion Island | collected 2010-03-01
ATGGGACTTACCACGGTATATCTCCGCAAGGATATTCGTGAAATGAAGCGTAAGAATGAGCATGATGACTCTGTCCAGACCTATTGGTCTTATGAAGAAGCTCAGATGTCCCCTGAGGAGTTCAACTCTAATGCGAACGCTATCCTTGTTGATGAACAGAAGGCGAGCACCGATGGTCAGCTCACCATTATGGAAGCTATTGCAGACCTCTATGATGCCATCGCAATGATGCAGGCATAAGGAGGGACGAATAATGATTGAACTATATTGCACGCTTATCATCAATAAGCGAAGAAATATCGACCAATGCAAATGTAGCTCTCCTCGGAATAGGATATCTTTCTTCTTTACCGTTTGAAAGAATCGAGTCAATCTGGGATATTGGAATTAAAATAAATAATGTATCCTTTGCCGCAATTGGGAATTACAACTACAATTGGGGCGATGGTAGCTCTATTCCTTCTGATGCTTTTTGTTTTCTTCCATTACCAACTGCTATAACTATTCCAATAAAAACATTTTGGGACATAGGCCTTGAGGCAACTCGAATACGCTGCGTATTTTCACAGCCTCTAACAGAGGAACAGGAGGCATATCTAAACGACCTACTTGCTGTATATAATGATGAGTTGCAGGAGCTTATTATACCCCAAACTGAAAAATCAAACCGATTAAATATGATCAATCAACTCATAAAGAACATTGCTCCATTTGCACTAATTATTTTACTTTCTATTGTTAACATATCTAACATTATACTTCACTGGCTTCGCATGGAACTTGTTAGATTCCAGATTTATCGGATTTGCGGTGCAAATAATGGGAATGTTATTCTTCTTATATCTATTCAAGTGTCGCTCTTAGTGCTTATTGGTTACATTTTTGCCTTTTTAGCACAGAACATACTTCGTATGTTTATCCCCTATGGTATTATCGCTTCGCTACCCGGTCCCTTCTATTGGATAATATTAGCGGGGCAATTATTGCTGATGATTTTACTGGTTCTATTAAAATCGTTCCGTCTGCTTTCAGCCAAAAACTTGGCTAATTTTAGTATTTAGAAGGGTAAATATGATATCTTTTTTTGTTTCTTTCAAACTTTTACGAAAGCAAATCTGGACTACACTGATTGTTATTGTCCAAATTATTCTGTCACTTATTTCCCTTTCATCGCTGGTTGTCTTTATATTTGACAATCAGGATAATGTACGTGCGATGGAAGAGTTGCCTACAAAAAACGTATCGATTCTAACACTATTTCCCTACTACGATATGAGCTTTGCTGAAGAAAAACTTCAAAACAGTCCATTGGTAGAATCAATTGGTAAAGTATGCTACACTCCAGAGGCATTTTGCAGTGGTAAGGAGTGCAAATTGGTCACATACGATGACATTATCATAAACGAATATACGCCTTCTCTAGCTGATGGAAGTTGGCTCAAAGAAGATTTATCCCAAACATGTGTTGGCATCCCGGCAGTTGTCTCCGCCGATATGGGCCTGCAAGTCGGAGATACCGCAACTATTTCCACATCTACCGATTCGAACATAACGATCTTCGTTCAAGGTGTTTTGAAAAAACCTACGCAGTACTTATTTCCTGATTCATACGCTGATCCGGAATACTTTGAAGCAGATATGATTATTTCAAACGATTCTGTTGTTATTGTATCCGCCAAAGATATTCAGCAGCTAGGTAAAACATCCTTGCTTTCGAACATTCAGCAAACGCAGAGTTGTTTTATCTTCTCAAAAGAGGGTTACGCAGATACAATCTCTTCAAACGAAATTAACCGTCTGGGAAATATTACCCCGGTAGAAAATTTGATTTCCTTGTACAAAGAGAATACGAAAGACCTCATTTTCAGCCAAGCGATTATTTTTTTCGTATTTCTTTTGTTAGCTATCACTGGTGTTATAAGTAGCAATGTGATCCAAAGCCGTCAAAATCGACGGGTATTTACCATTTATTACCTTCTTGGAATGGATTGGAAGCAAGGGGTAGCAATTGAATTTTTGCGAAACTCAATGATTGTCCTTATAACAGTGGTATTGTGCTATGTATTGGGAAAGATTGGAATATTCCCTCTTTATTGGCTAAACCAGACACGTGTTTTAATTTTCTTTGTAATCGTTATTCTGTATGTTGGTTCGCTATTTGCGGTAGTCAGTGCTTTATTTTTGAGAAAGTTAATACATGAGGATATCTCTTTAGCGCTAAAAGATCTACACCAGGGAGAGTGAAGTGTTAAAAATGCTTATAGAGTTACAATCAATTAAAAAAAATTATTCATGTGGAAAGAACAACCCGAAAATTACCATTTTAAATGGAATCAATTTGAATATACAAGAGGGTGAGCTTGTCGCGATAAAGGGTGCTTCGGGGGCTGGTAAGTCTACTTTATTGCACATTCTTGGTTGCTTAGATAAGCCATCAGATGGGCGTTACCTATTAAATGGCATTAACATAGGAGAAAAAACATCCGCAGAATTATCCAAAATCCGAAATAAGACATTTGGGTTTGTATTGCAACATTTCGCCCTAATTGAGGAAGATACGGTTCTTCAAAATGTTGGGGTTCCCTTATTATTTGCAAAAATACCGTTTTCTCAAATCAATCAAATATCTATGGAAAAATTACGGTATCTAGGTATCGCAGATCTGGCTGATAAGCAAGTTTCAAAACTCTCTGGTGGTGAAAAACAGCGCGTTGCAATCGCACGTGCACTAGTTAACAACCCCAGTATTCTTTTGGCAGATGAGCCAACCGGATCTCTGGACACAAAAAACACTGCCATGATAATGGATATTTTTAAGGATCTCAACAAACAAGGAAAAACAGTCATTATTGTAACACACGAAGATTATATAGCCCAATCCTGCAACCGCATAATAACCATTTCCGATGGAAAGATAATCGAAGACACAAATGCTTAATTGTATCTTCGATTGTGCCCTTGGTATTGAAAGCAAGCGCACAATTATGTGAAAATCTATCTGATTAGCAGTTTATAAATGTGTCTTAAGTCATTCTATTTGTACGCACACATGAGATTTTCTTTGCGCTTATTGTCGGCGTCAGCAAAACTGATATGTAGTAACCTTTGTCAAGAGGCAATTTCCCCTACACTGCGATAATCACAAATAAGCACAACTCAGGGAAATGAAATTTTCACCCTATTCCTCAGACTAAATGGCTGTATACTTTTAGACTGTGAACCAGAAAATTGAATGACAACAAGAAAGAGGCCAGCACGGAATCACTTCCAACGCTAGCCTCTTTTTATTTGATACTCCTGTAACTGTCATCGAATCGGTTCGCATAGAGCGTATCTCATTTCTTGTACTTTTCTTGTGCATTGTCTTTTTTCACTCCTACTTATTATGAGAATTTTTCAAATGATCCACCACGAAATAAATCTGACAGCGTGTCCCCCATCGAGCTTTAGACAAGTTTCACGATAGGATGAGTCAAGTTTCTGCATAATTGGTAGATTCTTAGCCCAGCCCTTATTTTCAGGGAGAATAAGGGTTTCTTTCTCGTTTACAAGCACGGTGAGCGTCAAAAACATCTCTACACGCTGCTTGCTAAACTGCTAGTTTTTTCAATGCAAAGCCAATAAATACCAACACAAAAAACAGACGACACCTATCCACATAACACGAATAGGTGTCGTCTGTTTTGTAAAGGTGTCACAATCGTAAGTCGTCTTCTTTACGCTGTTTCCGGTCCCGAATCAGCCAAGGAATACCAAATCCCGCTCCAGAGCCAACGCCCAGCCCCAAAAGTAAGAACAGCCACCAGAGTTTGTTCCCCGACTGTTTTTTCTCTTGCTCAGTATTAACGGGTTCCGGCTTTGGTTCAATCTTCGTGGAAACCTCCGCCGTTTTCTCGTATTCCGTACCAAAAGCATCCTCATAACGCAGAATAATTTTGCCTGTTGCTTCTCCCAGAGCATCTGCACTGACACGTAGATTTCCCTGCGCAGGTTTGCTCTCCCCTGCCGGAATTTCTCCGATAAACACACTGCCACCACTGTTCATGGATTCAATCTCGAACTCCACCATGCAGTTATAGAGTGTGCTTTTCCCCGTATTCATCAGGTGCATGGAAACACTCACTATGTCTTCCTGAAATACCTTCACCGGAAGTTTTGCCCCGTCATAACTCAGTTTAGCCGGTTGGCGCACATCAATAATGCAGTTACCCGAAGAACTTAGGCCCATGCCCGTACCGGTATTGTAAGCAAAATTCAAGTTGATGATGTGTTTTTCCTCCGGAATATTCGGTTCGGGGCGGAAATGCAGCACCAACTCCGTCTCCCCGCCGGCTTTTAGTCTGCCGATAGGAATAACATTGCTGTCTTCCAGTAAGGTCATCCGTAAGTCCTTAGGTTCCACCGTCACAAGCAAATTACTGATTGTTTTACTGGTCAGAGAATTTCGCAAAGTCAGTGTCAGCGTAAATTCTTCACCTGCAACAGCGGTTTCCGGTTCCATGACATACTTGGAAATATAAACCACAGGCTCAGCCGATGGGCCAGATACAACTGGTGGAGGCGGTGTCGGAATAACTTCAGGGGCAACATCACTTATGGTCACATAAACCGTATACTCACTGTCCACGGCGTTACTATTCAGGTCGTAGCCTGAAAACTTCACCGTTACAGGGTACACCCCATTTTTACGATTTTCGGACAGCGGTACCATAAACTCAACCAAAAACAGTTCCTGTTCCTGCGTCTCACCTTCCGGCACAACACGACTCAGTACCACCATCTTTTCGTAGTTTGCCACAACAATCGGCGACGCCGTTCCGTCTCCCAACTGTAAAGATGCCTTAATCCGGTTATCTCGCATCTTCCCAATAGACAGCAGTGGAATCACAATGCGCACATTGCCATTTTCGATTTTAGGCGCATATCCGTCCTTGTACGCTTTGTCCATGCCGCCGTATCGGTGCTGTGTATCAATTTCCAGTGTGGCAGATTCAGTGGCTACGATTGGTGGCACAGGGGTGATTCCCGGTGTAGGTGACACAGGCTGTATCGGACTTGCGGAAGGTACTTCCACAAGCTCCCCCTGTAATGGCGTCTCCGGCAGCACTTCCGTTGCAAACGCACTGACACTTAAACTGAACAGCAAGCTGAATACCAGTATAAATGACAATAGGTTTCTCTTCATCTCGTTACAGCTCCCTTATATTTTCGACAATGCTGCAACGGCTAATCTTTTTCACCTGCAGCTTTAGGTTAATAAAGCCGCTGAGCAGCATAACCGCAAGCAATACTAAAGCCGGCCAAATACTAATCTCTTGGGAAAGCCCACACTGCCGTTCAAACAGAATGGCTATACCATACAGCACCATTCCCGTAATCAGTCCCAGAACAATCATATTGAGGATTTGCAATGCGTAGCTGCGGACAATATCCCGCTCACTGGCACCTACGGCTCTGAGTGTACCGATGGTGGTTCTACCTTCACGAATCTGTGCCGTGATGCCGTTATTTACCAGACATATGCACACAGTCAGCATTACGCCAATCAGAGACAGCATCACTGCCAGTATTGTACGGAATTGGTTCTGTTCGTACTGTCTTTGCGCATACTGCGAATAAGCCGATTTATCGGGGCAAAGATTATGTAATTGTTCCAGCATAACAGCATCCCGTTCAGGTGTCAGATTACCCGTCGTTTCCACTTTTAAGTATTCGTAGCCACATTCCACGCCAAAACAGTCAAGACCGTCAAGCGTAGTAAACATCCTAAGCGATGTTGACGGATGAGGCGCATGTACAATCGCCCCAATGGTTACTTCTCGGTCCTTTCTCTGCACAATACCGTTTCTATCCTTATACAACATGCTCAGATGCAGCACATCGCCTGCGTGATATGGATTTTCCCCCTCGGCTACAAGATATTGCAAGTCTTCTTTCATATCCTCACGCATCATACGCAAATTTTCTTGCGACAAATTCACGGCATAACGCGTAACATAACCGCCCTCATTGCGATACCATACATAACCGACTTTTGACGGAGCCTCCAGGATAATTTCTTCCCCTGCATCGAGTTTTGCTGTATCTATACGCCCTTCAATCACATAGTTTTCCAGCGACCGTTCCAGAGCAACTTCTTCTCTTGCTTCTAGCGGTACATTGATTACTTCTTGTGTATAACCTGCCAGCTGCTTAACGCTACGGTATCTTGCACTCTGCTGTACATGGAGCACCTGTTTGAAGTTCTCTCTGGTCAAATCCAGCGAATCATCAAGCACATATCGCATATCACCAATGTCATGATTAAATTCGCAAATGTCCAGATACACCGGCACTTCTCCATCTACCAGCAGGTTCACACTACAACGCTTTTCGCCGTATACTTTTTTCACATCAGGCAGTTGAAGAATCTCTTGTACAGTACTTTCTTGCAGCAAATTATTGATTGATGGATCATAGACAAAGCCTTCTCCATGCTCAGTCATTGGCAAATACATAACGTAGTCTACATACGAATCCTCAGAATTCATATCTTGTCGAACGATCCGAAGCTGATCAACGCATGTACAGCACAGCAATGTAGTCAGTGCCAAAATCGAACAGACCGCAATTTGACGGCCACGGCTGAACTGCAGTTTGCGCTGTGCCAGCAGTTTAGGAACGCTAAAGTTCGTTTTTGATCTGATGCGGTTTTTCTTCATCTTGCGTGTCAGGTCTGTATTTCGGATAGCCTGCATAGGCGTAAGACGAATAATGGACAGTAGTGGAATCATCACCGCAAGCAGCACGCACACCACGCCAAATAGTCCGCCGCTGAGAAGCACTGTGAATTTCGGTATAAAGACAAAGTTATCGCCCATAACATAGGCAAACAGTTTAACCGTCAAATACGCAAACAGAATGCTCAAAGGCGCACAAAACAGCGCAATGAGTGCAGCTTCTGTGCCAAACAGCTGGATAATCTGCCGCTTTGTTGCACCGACAGCTCGCAGCATACCAATTTGCTGTTTGCGCTCATTAAGGTTAATATTAAAAGCATTTGCTATGCCAAAGCAAGATAAAAACGCCAACAAAACAGAGAACACAATCGGTAAGATAAATGTTTCTCCAATGCCGTTCTGTGTGCCATATGTATGGGTAGCAATACCCATGGTAATCACTCGATTATCATCGATTTGCTGATAGAAATTCTCACGCATTTCTCTGCTCATTTCAGGGACAAAAGAGAGCAGTGCGACTAGATTTTCCGTACCGTTCAGCTCTGCACGCTCATCCGGAGCGACATAAACTGATGGCAGTTTCGCTGTAATATCATTTTTCTCCGGAATTTGCATTCCAATCATGGATTTTCGATTTGACACAATGCCGACCAGCGTATAGGTCTTTTCCACTTTGCTTGTGGAAACATTCTTGCCGTTCTGCAACGCAATGTTCAGTTTTAGCGTATCCCCTACCTTTGCATCCGGCTGCATACGGCGCAGAGCACCTTCTTCTACGGCAATTTCTCCTGCCTGTTCTGGGAATCGTCCCTCATTTAGTTGCAGGTAGTACAATTTTTCTGCCTGCTCATCCAGCCAGGCGATGGGCGTACCGTTTTCTCGTTCATTCGTCCATCCGTAGCCCAGCACATGCATATACCCGGGCTGTCCGGCTAAACTGGTTTCCAATTCCAAAAAGTTGACCGTCTGTGCCTCAGTCAAAACGACATCTTGTTTACCGAACCGCCTATTAACCAGTTCCGTCTGGGACGCACTCATACAGGACAGGAAAAACGGAACACCACAGGAAAAAATCATTGCCAGCAAAACGCCAATCACCAGCACAGTATATTGCTTCCTGCGGTGTTTTAGATTACCCAGAGCAAATGAAACAACCGTCAATCTCTTTTCCATTTACATCACCCCGTTTTTGGTGTCGCCAACAATTTTACCGTCTTCAATAGTCAGCACACGGTCAGCCTGTTCGGCAACATGCAAATCATGCGTGACCAGAATCAGCGTAACCCCAAGTTTCTTGCTGACATATTTCAGCAAGGATAGGACTTCTCTGCCACTTTTGCCATCCAAATTACCCGTAGGTTCATCGGCAAATAAAATTGACGGACGATTGGCCAACGCTCTGGCTATGGCAATTCTCTGCTGCTGGCCACCGGACATTGCCGAAGGCAAATGATTCAGTCGGTTGCGAATGCCCAGCATATCAATAATTTCTTTCAGATAAGCTTTGTCTTTCCGTTTGTGGTCCAGCATAATCGGCAGCAAAATGTTTTCGTAACCGGTCAGTTCCTGCACCAGATTATAGGACTGAAACACAAATCCGAATCTGCGCCGACGAAGAATCGACAACTGGTTGTCCGAATAAGACGACAGTGTCTTACCGCCATAAATGACTTCGCCGGAGGTTGGATTTTCCAAGGAGCTAAGCAAATGCAAAAAGGTAGACTTACCCGAACCGGAAGGCCCGGTAATGGCACAGAATTCGCCCTGTTCAAAAGAAAGTGTCACATCGTCAACAGCTTTCACTACGCCATCACCGCTCAGGTATTCCTTGGTTAAATGCTTGCATTGCAGTATATTCATGGTCATTTCTCCTCTACCATATCTTTATGGTTATATCTTACACCCCAAACCTTTCATTCCGGTGACGCTAACCTTACGTTTTCTTAAGATTAGAAAAAACAGAGCCATCACGGCTCTGTTTTTCTTTAAATCTTCAAATTACCGTCAATAATTGGCAGGCACATAGTAACGCACAACCCCGACACAGTGTTATGTGCGGAAATTATACCATGATGTTTGTCAACAACGGCTTTCGTGATAGCAAGTCCGATACCCGTACTGGTCGGAACCGCATTTTCCGTTCGGTGGAAACGAACAAACAGTTTGGACAGCTCCTCTGGCTTAACTCCTCCGCCGTTATCTGCCACAACCAGATTCACAGAGTTTTCTCCCTGCTGAATGGTAATGTCCACCATTCCATCGTCTTGCGTATGCTCGCAGGCATTCTTGACCACATTTCCCAGTGCCTCATGCATCCACTCGGAATCGGCACGCATTTGCCCATTCCCCGTCACAGTGATTTGTTTATGCGGAAATAGGGGTTGCAGTTCTCGTACAACCGCCTCTGCAATCTCAGTCAGCGTACAAGGAACAAAGTGCATCTCGTAAGTATCGCTGCGGAGCTTCTCCAGTGTCAGTACATTTTGAATCAGCTGCTCCATCTTATCAATGAGTGCTAACTGTTTATCTCCGTGGCTGCTGTCTGCATCCATTTCGCAATACAGCCGTAGCGCTGCCAAGGGAGTTTTCAGTTGGTGAGAAATATCCGAAATAAATTCCCGATTATTTTCGGCTTCTTTCCCGATGAAGTCACGCTCCTGCAAAATGCGATTTTGCAGTTCGTAAATGTTCGTTTCCAAGTGTCCCAAATCGCTGTCCTCGGTAGATATGGGCATAGCTTCACCGCCGAGCAAAAAAGTGTCAATGCTTTCAGTCATGTTTCGTATGCGCTGTCGGTTCCGCAATAAACGGATTAGCAGTACCGTGCAAATAAGCACCAATCCCACAATCATCGCAATATACATCTGCTCTTTCCCCATTACGGTCAATCCTCCCAGCGGTATCCAGTACCCCTAATGGTGGCGATATGTTGTGCACCAATTTTCTCACGCAGACGGCTGATATGCACTGATAAGGTGTTGTCATCAATGAAATTTCCATCACAGTCCCAGATTCGTTCAAGCAACGCATTTCTGGTCACAATCGTGCCGCTTGATTCCATAAGGGCACTGAGAATCTGGAACTCAGTAGGCGTAAGCGCCAATTCTTGACCATCTTTCTTTGCACTCATAGTACGCAGATCTATGCTGATGCCCTTCTGCTGCAGCACCATCGAACAGCGACGACGGAGCAGCGCACGGACACGAGAGAGCAGTTCCTGCATTTTAAAGGGTTTCGTCACATAATCATCGCCCCCAGCGTCCAAACCACGGACAATCTGATATTCCTCATCGCAGGCCGTCAGAAATAGAATAGGCACATCGTTGCCACGATTGCGCAGATCAGTGCAGATTTCCAGACCCGAACCATCAGGAAGCATCATGTCCAGAATGACCAAATGAAACAGTGTATTACGCAGCAGTTCTCTGGCTTCCCGGCAGTTTTTGGCACAGAATACCGAATATTGTTCTTTTGTCAGCAGCTCGCAAAGACCATCCCGCAAAAAATAGTCGTCTTCCACCAGTAAAATCTGTGTATTCATCGGTTCAATTCCTCCAAGGGACGAAATTTCACCCATCACACGGTCTGTGATGGCTTTTCTCTGTACAATATAGCATATCACGCTTTGGTAAGCAATTCTCAGCATGGCATATGGAAAACAACTGCCCGGCGCATATACGAAATTACGGTAATTCACACATAGAAAAAGGACCGATGCAACTTATGCTGCATCGGTTCTTTTCCTGTGGTTTTATTTTTCTTATTATTTTCCCGCTCAGACACAGGGGATTTCTGCTGATTTAAACTCAGCGAATATTTTTATATTCGTCCTTCAGGATATGCGCAATGGCGTC
>RCNH01001017.1_pt1 | contig 10566 bp, 5 predicted proteins | sample 2041161 | NCBI WGS metagenome assembly RCNH01 (sample SAMN09708215, study PRJNA481090) | Feces metagenome, whole genome shotgun sequencing project. | biome: feces | host: Leptonychotes weddellii | place: Antarctica: Sion Island | collected 2010-03-01
TAGGTGTAGGTGCCAAGCTTAGTGGTGCCGTCAAAAACGTCCACTGGAGCGGTAGTAGGAACACCTGCTGCATCAAGCAAGCTTACGCTGTCTTGATCGATAGCGGCACGAGGACCTTCGCCACCAGCAACAAAGTTCACGGTAGCGTCGTCAGCGTCTTCGCCAAATACTACCTGGCTCGTCTGAGGTTCACCCTGAGGACCAGTTGTAACTGATGGGCTTGCTACAGGAGTTACTGCTGTGGTGCTTGGCGTGTAGGTAGTCTCAACACGAGAACCGAGTTTATTCATTGCCTCTATGCCTACTGCTGGAGCCGTGCCAACAAAGTTAGGCTCAGGGGTGAAAGTAATCACCTTAGTGGTTGCATCGTAGGTGTAGGTGCCAAGCTTAGTGGTGCCATCACCATCGAAGACAACAACAGGCGCAGTTGTTGGATTGCCGTCTTCATCAAGAAGGCTAATGCTATCTGGGTCAATGTCAGCCTTAGGGCCATCACCCTCGCCGATGAAGTTTACTGTCTTAGCATCATCATCAGGACCAATCACAACCTGACTTGTCTGAGGTTCGCCCTGAGGACCGGTGGTCTCAGATGGGCTTGCCAAAGGCTTTACAGGAGTGGTTGTTGGGGTGTAGGTAGTCTTTACGGTCGTACCCAGTTTGTTTGCGGCCTGGATGCTTACGGCAGGAGCAGTGCCAACAAAGCTGTCTACAGGAGTAAAGGTAATAATCTTAGTTGCAGGATCATATGTGTAGGTACCGAGCTTTGTAACGCCCTTGAATACATCAACAGGTCCTGTTGTTGGAGTACCTGTCTTATCGAGCAAGGTGATGCTATCTGGATCAATGGCAGCCTTGTCCGTTTCTGCACCATCAGTGAAGTTGACTGTCTTAGCATCATCATCAGGACCAATCACAACCTGGCTTGTCTGAGGTTCGCCCTGAGGGCCTTCAGTCTCAGAAGGAGTAGCTGCCGGAGTTACGCCTTTTACTGTTGGCACATAGCGAGTTGTGACATAGGTGCCATTTTTGTCAGCAGCACGAATCTGTACTGCAGGAGCAACACCAACAAAATTAGGTTCAGGAGTGAAGATGATTTCATCCTTTGCTGCAGACAGACTATAGGTGCCTACCTTAACACCATTTTCGAATACATCGACGTTGCCTGCTGCTGGTGCACCAGATGCGTCCAACAGCTCCACTGTGTCAGGATTAATTTGTGCCGTTGGAGCAGCTACAGTTGGGAAGAAGTTTACGGTATCTGCAAGGTCATCCGTGTTATCAAGCACGATGCGTGCAGTTTGCCTCTCTCCCTGCCAGTTAGAGGTCTGAGCCTCTGACGCATCAGGGAATACACCTACAACCAAAGGTGTATAGGTAGTAACTTTAGACATGCCTACCTTATTTGTAGCGCGTACGCTTACAGGAGGAACCTTGCCTACAAAGCTAGGAATTGGCTTGAATTCAACAACGATGCCGCCTTCTGCAGGACGAACAAGCTTGAATTCGCCAATTTGCACACCATTCTTCATAGCTGGAACAGTTGCAGCTGGATTATTACCTGCATCAAGCAAAGTTACAGAATCCTCGTCGATTTGCGCAGGCTCTACTGCTTGATCTGGGTTGAAAACAACAGCACCAGAATCTGGAGTATCACCAGCGTTAAAGAGTACGGGCGCCTTCTGAGTCATACCCTGGAAATCTTTGGTCTTTGCAGGGAAAGGAGTAAGGCCTACACCAATAACCGTAGGAGTGTAGGTGGTCTTAACAGGGGTGCCGTTATTATCTTCTACCTGAACTTCTACTGAAGGAGCAGTACCTACAAAGCTTGGTTCAGGAGTAAAGATAACCTTGGTCTTTTCAGGATTGAGACTATAGGAGCCAAGCTTAGTTGCACCATCAAAGACATCTACAACAGCTGCAGGAGCACCAGCTGTAGAGAGCAAGGTAACGGTAGCAGGGTTAATCTGAGCTGATGCTACACCAGTGGCACCAGGAGTAAAGTTCAGCGTTTTGCGTGAAGCGTCTTTTTGGTTAAAGATGATGTCGCTTGACTGAGGGACGCCCTGCCAATCACTGGTTTCAGAAGGGAAGGCCTGTGGCGTTACGCTTTCAACTTCGGGCGTATAGGTAGTTTCTACCGTAGTGCCATTTTTGTCTGTGGCACGAAGGCGGGCAGGTGGAACAGCAACATCGCCCGTGTAGTTAGGCTCTGGCCTGAAATACACCTTGTCCTTATTTGGATCCAGGACAAATTCGCCAATCTTTACGCCGCCGACTTCAACGTCGTAGGAAGCAACAGGATTGCCTTCAGGATTCAAAAGTTCAACTGAAGTAGGATCAATTTGACCCTGAGGAATGTCCCTTCCGCGGTTGAAATTAACAGCCTTAGGATTGTCATCTACATTAAAGACAATCGGGGCTTCCTGCTCTTCACCCTGATAGCCCTTTGTACGAGCTGGGTTGGCAGTTGGAGTAACGCCTACAACAGTTGGTGTATAGCTTGTTTCTACCGTCTTGCCAGCCTTATTAGCAGCACGAATCGTAACTGCAGGAGCAGTGCCTTTAAAGCTAGGAACTGGGGTGAAGGTGATGGTCTTGTTAGCAGGATCGTATGTATAACTACCTACCACGGCGCCATTGTCGGAAACTTCAACGGGGTCAGTAGTAGGGTTGCCATCATTACCAAGCAAGGTAACACTTGCTGGGTCGATCTGGCCCGTTGGAACAGGAGTTTCAGGAAGGAAGTTTACTGTTTCTGTATCATCCGCCTGAGGGTCTCCACCCAAAACAATCACAGATTCCTGAGGTTCGCCCTGGAAGCCAGTGGTTTCAGAAGGCGTTGCCTTAGGCGTAGGCTCAACAACAATGGTTGGTACAGGGAAGAGCAAATCGCCCTGATCGACAACATTGCCGTCTACTACCTTGGTCCAATGAACCTTGGCATCCTTATTTGTAGGAACTTTTTGGCTATAGGGGAAGTCAACGCCCAACTTAGGCTTTACCTTGTACTCAAGGTTAAACCACTCATTTTCGCCCAAGGTAAGGTGGTTAACAGTAATGCTGCGATCAGTTGGATTATAGCCAATATTGTCACGAACAGCCTGCTCCACATCAGGAGAGGAAGCCGTAATAATAATGTCATCTGCAGAAGCACCTGCAAAGTCAACCATGTCACCCATAGGGTCACTGAAGTCAGCATTCAAAATGGTAGGCGTACCTGCAATATGGCGAGAAATGCGCTCAAGATGCTCGGAAAGAGCTACTGCATCATCAGCGACATATACCCTGCCCTCAGGATTATCCTGCTCATGGAAGGATCGGCTACCAGCAACGCCCTCGAGGGTCTCAATAACGTCAGCGCGGGTATTATGTGCCTTAGGGTCATCTTCCAAGCCAACACCAATGGCATAGAATTCAATACCCTGATCACGCAGGCTATTGGCAACAACCACAGAGGATTGACCATTGTTGGTGATTTCTACCCCATCAGGGGTGGTGTAGTATTCACCCATCCAATGATGACCGCCCTGAAGTTTGACCGTACGTGCATCGGTATCGTCAAATCCACTATACAGGTATCCGCCGGTCTTATTAGTAGGATCACCATTTGCGGCAGGACCCTCAAATTGACCCCTAGCATAATCTGTAATCTTGGTCGCAACCGTAGGTGCACCGTCAGAAATCACTACGATGATCTTTTTGCCAGTGTTGGTTACCTTGGCAAGTTCTTGCGAAGCTCGATTAAGACCAGATTCAAGATTGGTTGAACCATAGTAAACAGTGTTTGCACAATCGTAATAGTCAGTAGAGCTTACAAGCTTCTTCATATCATTGATCTTAGTAACGGCTGGGCCATTATTAATGAAGTCTGAAGCATTGGTCATAGCCACATAATTATCTGGGAAGGTGATATCTAAGAACTCTCCTGTGTTCTTATAACCAGCCGTTCCTGCGCAATAATAATACAGAGGATTTTTCATCTTATGAGTTTTGCCATCGAGAACCTCAGAAGCAAAGGGAACGAGGGCAAAATTAAGTTTATTGTGCTCAGGGTCGACCTTTTCGACATTAAAGGAATCAAAGAAGCCACCCTGTTCAACCAGGGCCTTCCTTAAGACCTTCATGCGATTTGATGGCTGACCAGTAGCATCTGTAATCTTTTTTTCATCATACATTGAATTGGAGCCGTCCAAGACAAAGATGATGTTTAGTGGATCTTGAAGCTTCTGGAAATTGCTATCTCCCTGTACACCAATATTGATGGCATATTCGCCCGCATCGTCGGGATCACCGACGTGCTTCCATACGCGGGCCTTGTCGGGATAATTGATAGCGGTAATCGTATCGCCTTCAGTAGTGCCTTTGTCTGGTTCGATGGGACCTGGATCAGTTGCCCATGCACCCAGCGGGTTGGCAACTAACAGGGCCGACATAAACAAGGCTAGTAAGCGTTTGTGTGTCCGCACCTCTTCTCCCCTCCTTCTTTGTACGTAGTACTAACATATAGGGTAATGATACCTAATTTACGCAATTGAAATACGCAAATTTTATTCTATGGAAATTTCACCATAACTCCTCACGAATACGCTTCTCTAGGAGACACCGGTGGCCCTGCAAAAGGAGCCTCTCGCAGGCATACTTACTAGTGAAATTAGTACACAGCAAAGCGATCTTGCCTGTCCTACTATCTCGTCTGGCAGCAATAAGCCAAGGCTTTCGCACGTGTGTTAGAACTGGGCATATGGGATAAGAATTCGTGGGTCATAGGGCTCTCCTATGGGCGTTTACACTCTCGAATATCTATAAGCCCTTGACCATACGCTCCTATATAGACAAAAGCAGCCCTACGCAGACCCAAGGCCGGCGCATAGCTGCTCTTTGCATTAATTAAATTTTTGCTGGGTCTTTTCAAGACCCTGTTGAAGAAGATATAAAACAGCATCAGCTGCAACAGCACAGGCCGCCGTGAAGGCTTCTTCATCGTCTTTGCGGGGGCGGGCAAGTACATAATCGGCAACATTCATGCGTCCTGGGGGGCGACCAATGCCAATACGAACCCTAAACCATTCACGCGTTTGCAGTTTGTCGCAGATAGAGCGCAGACCATTATGACCTGCATGGCCTCCGCCAAATTTTACTCGTATGGTACCTGGATCAATATCAAGCTCGTCATGTAAGACAATCACATGATCTGCGGGAACCTTATAGGTCTCACAAAGTCGCTTAATAGGGCCTCCTGATGTGTTCATAAAGCCCTGGGGTTTTGCCAAGATAAGCTCTTCTCCCCGGTAGTTCGTATGAGCAGTGAGTGAGCCACACTCGTTTTTCCAATAACGAGCAGATAGCTCTTCAGCCAAGACATCCAGGCTGTCAAAGCCGGCATTGTGCCGCGTGTGCTCATAGTCGGGGCCGGGATTACCGAGGCCTGCGATTATATACATGATACTCCTTATATAAGAAAGCCCGCCCGGGCAGATAGCTGCACTAAGGGCGGGCTGTCACAGCCGATATATTACAGGGCAAAGTCTGGGTCAAAAAGACTTGCTACAGAACCATTACCGTAAATATTGCTGATTGCACGAGCCAACAGAGGAGCAACAGACAAGGTTTTGATCTTGCCGGTCAAGCGCTCGTCAGGGATATGCAAAGTGTTGCAAACGACAACTTCTTTAATCTGGGAATTTTCCAAGCGCTCATAGGCTGGGCCTGAGAAGATGGGATGTGTTGCACACACATAGACTTCTTCTGCACCCTTGTTCTTAAGAGCATCAACAGCGGCGCAAAGCGTGCCTGCTGTATCAATCATATCGTCGTTAACGATGCAGATTTTACCCTTTACATCACCAATAAGGGCAGTAATTTCTGCACGATTGTGACCAGGACGACCCTTATGCATGATGGCGAGGTCGGACTCGAGCATGTCAGAGAGCTTCTTGGCAGCCTTTGCACGACCTACGTCAGGGCTTACTACGCACAATTTGTCCTTGTCGATATCTTTGTTGCGGAAGTAGTCAGCAAAGATAGGAAGGGCAGTAAGGTGATCAACGGGGCGATCAAAGAAGCCCTGAATCTGACCCTGGTGTAGGTCAATAGAAACCATGCGGTCAATGCCAGCTGTCTGAAGCAGGTTGGCAATCAGCTTTGCTGTAATAGGCTCACGAGCTGAAGCTTTGCGATCCTGACGTGCATAAGGATAACAAGGAATAACAACATTTACGGTACGTGCAGATGCGCGCTTTGCTGCATCTACCATGATCAACAATTCCATCAAGGCATCGTTGATATTTTCTGCTGTGGGAGACTGGACGATAAAAACGTCAGCGCCACGAACACTGCCCTGATAACGAGCATAAATTTCGCCATTTGCAAACTTCTCAAGCTTTACATCGCCAAGTTCAACGCCAAGACTTTTGGCAATTTCTTCGGCAAGCTTTGGACAAGATGAGCCTGCATAAATTGCAAGGCTTTTTGTCATATCAGTCATCTAGATGCTGCTCCTTGTACTAGGTATTTGCATGAAGTGAATCGGTGCTTAGCGCACTGTCTAAGCCCTGTGTTCACACATAGTATCAGTCTAGCAGTCTTTAGGAAAAAAGAAAGAAAGCCTAGTCCTTCTTTTCATTTTTACGCCTCGTGCGATACTCTTCGATCTGAATCTGTCGTGCGCGTCCTAAAGCTAATGCATCTGGGCTAACATCTTGGGTAATTACAGATCCAGCACCCGTAATAGCACGAGAACCTATAGTAACAGGAGCTACCATCATGGTGTTGCTTCCGATGAATACTCCATCTTCGATCACAGTAGCATGCTTGAGCTCGCCATCATAGTTGCAGGTAATGGATCCCGCTCCTATGTTTACTCCTGATCCCATGGTAGTGTCGCCAATATAGGAAAGATGGGGAACCTTAGAGCCAACACCGATGGTCGACTTTTTAATTTCTACATGCGTACCAGCCTTAGAGTGGGCACACATATGCGTTCCTTCACGCAGATACGCACGAGGGCCACAGTGCACACCTTCTTCAAGTACGGCAGATTGAGCTATGGTTTCGTCAACCACACAATTACTACCTACCTGTGTATTGTGCAAACGAGTATTGGGTCCGATAATGCTACCCTGTCCGATGAAACTCGCTCCTGTGATAGTAGTCATAGGAAGCAGCTCGACATCCTGCTCGAGGCGCACATCGGCATCGATCCACACTAAGGATGGGTCAGGCATGCTAACACCCTGGTTCATCCAGTAGGTAGTAATGCGCTCCTGCATAATCTTGCTAGCTTCTGCAAGCTGTACACGAGAATTTACACCGAGGCACTCACGCGCATCCTGAGTTTGAACAGCACAAATGGTCTTGCCTGCAGCACGACAGATCTCAAGAACATCGGTTAGATAGTATTCACCCTGGGCATTATTGCTATCTACCTGATCCAAGGCCCAAAACAGGCTTTGGATGTCAAAGCAATACAGGCCTGTATTACATTCGGTCAGCTTTGCCTGTTCTGGAGTACAGTCCTTTTGTTCAACAATACGTAGAACATGGCCTTGGGCATCGCGTTCTATACGACCATACCCAAAGGGATCCTCGATATCCATAGTAAGAACTGCCATGGCTGCCTGCTCCTGCTGGCAGTGACAGATGAGATCTTTAATGGTGTCGGAGGTGACCAGAGGGCAGTCACCTGACAGAACTACTACGGTGCCTGTTTTATCACGATAGTGTTCACGAGCTGCAGCAACAGCATCTCCGGTACCAAGGCGCTGCTCCTGAAAGACTATATGCGTGTCATCTTCTACAAGAGGGATAACCTGTTCACGCTGGTGACCCAAAACGCTCACTACATGATCAATGCCTGCCTCATGAGCGGCATCAACAACCCAGCGGATCAAAGGCTTTCCCAAAATAGTATGGGCAACCTTGGGTTTGTCAGACTTCATGCGCGTTCCCGCGCCTGCTGCTAAAACGATGGCAGAAATATCCACATACACTCCTTAAGCGGTGGGGGAAGATGCCTGGGTGCTCAGAGCAGAACACAGGGCATCAAGTAAGGTAATGGCGAAATGCTGGGCTGATCTTCCAGCTCCCGCATCAATCCAGGTTTCGCCAGGAAGTTCTACTGCAATACGACCTTGGCCCTGATGAGCAGCGCGCAGGGCTGAACCTAGGCGCAGCGCTAGTGTGGCCTCTTCTTCATAGGCAACACAAGGAACCTGAGGAGAGACGCTGCTTTCTGGAAGCACAATATGCACCAAAAGCATGCCTTCTGTTGGGGGCACCGACAACGAATCGGCAGAAATCACCTTAGAAGCAGGATTGGTGGCCAGGGCTAGATTAGACATACGAGATGCGACACTACGCGTAAACTCGCAGGTACCAAACAGACATACGGCCTGAGACTCAAGCACATCGGCAGCACGGGCAAAGCCAAGACCTGCTGTAGCCAAGGCACGAGCCTTGCCTTCCCAGGAATAATGAAGGTTCAAAAGCGCATCAAAGGTATAGGCGCCAGCAATACCGTCGGTAAAAAGCCCTAGGTTCATCTGAAACTTACGCAGGGCAGACTCGGTATAGGCACCAAAGATGCCGTCCGGCTCGCCGCACGCAAAGCCCATACCTGTAAGAGCTGTTTGGAGCTGCAAAACGTCATTTCCGTGGAAGTAGGGCATGCGTAAATAAAGGGTGCGATCTCCTAGCTCATAGCAGGCATCAACCAGGGCTGCCCAGATAGTATCGTCAACTTCGCCCGTTGCTTCTAATCCCTGTTCAAGGCAAAATGCCGCAAGAGCTTCTTCAAGAGCGTCATCAAACACTCCAGAGAGCTGCTCTTCGGCCAGGAAATGTAATTTAGCAAGGCGCTGCTGGACATCTTCTACAGCAGCACCACAGTCATATTTCTTAATGCGTATCATGTTGCTTTTGCCGGTAGCATAAAGATATGTGCCTCTCATAGGGCTTGGATCTTGTATGCTGGTGGCTTCTCCCAACTAGTAAAAAATTCCTATTAGTTTAGGCGATCTATAAACCAATCAGCCATGTCGAGCAAACACTCTTTCATGGGGCTTGGCTGTAGAGCATATTGTACTTGTTTTTTTGCCTGCCTGCTCTTGTCAGCTGCATATGATCGCGCAAAGGCGATGCTGCCCGCTTCTTCCATAAGGCAAACTGCCTCCTCCAATACACAAGGATCAGAGCTTTTTGACGCAAGAATTTCAATCAGACGGTCTCGTTTTGAGCTATGACTTAAGGCATGTACGGCAACAAGCGTGCGCTTGCCTTCTGTAATGTCAGCACGGAAATCCTTTTGCGTGGCTTCCTTGCTCCCTACCAAATTAAGTAAATCATCTTGAATCTGGAAGGCGAGGCCACTTGATAGACCAAAAGCACGTAGGGCTTCAATCTGTTCGTCCGTACCGCCACCAGCATAGGCTCCAAGAGCTAAGGGGACCGCGCCTGAATAAAAGGCTGTTTTGCGGGTGGCCATGTAGAGATAATCTTCAACGGAAATGTCATAGCGACCATCTCGAGCCCAGGCTATATCAAGGGCCTGGCCTTCCATGGTGAGTATCTGCATATCATGAAGCTCACGTAGAACACGAAGCTTTTGAGTATCGGAGAGCTTGGGGTCTTCCATAATCATACGGTTTCCCGCAATAAGACCAAAATCACCGCAGTTTATAGCAAGTCCAAGGCCTTCTTGAATATGTAAACAGGGCCTACCACGACGCAGATGGGCATCGTCAGCTATGTCATCATGAATGAGGGCTGCAGTATGAAAATGCTCGATGGCAGCAGCAACAGCAAGAGCGTCTTCAGGGTGGCCACCAACTGCAAGGGCGGCAGCCATGCAAATAGCAGGACGATGGCGCTTGCCGGCGTTTTGGCTGTAATCAAAAAAGAGCTTGTAGAGATGTTCTTCTGCATCAGAATGCTCCGAATGAGGTAGGAGCTCATTGACGGCCTGACCTACGTTAGAGGCACAATGTGACAAAAAATCCTCAAAGCTTTGAGGATTTACTTGGTGAGTATATATATCTGTAAGTGATTGCATAAGGTACGCTGCCTTTGGTATCGATGTTGGCCAAGCGTTACCGAGAAACGAGCCTGTACTGTGGTGGGGGCGGTGGGATTCGAACCCACACGACCAAGGTCGGCGGATTTTAAGTCCGCTGCGTCTGCCGTTCCGCCACGCCCCCAGCTTTGCTCGTGTTTGAATATGAGCTTAACCATTGTGCTTCAAATATTCAACTTAGTCAAGAATCTAGCTTGTCTGTATCTCTTACAGGCATGTGTATACAGAGCACTACGAGATCAGCTAAAAGCTAAAGCACTATTGTAGCGTATTTTTACCCCTAACAACAGCTATAAGGTCTAAAAATTGGACGAATTACTACCGTGAATGCTCATAGTGCTGACTCCGTTCATATGAACTATTAGTCTCGAATCAAACAGAGTGAGCAAACGATAACCTGGTACTTATAAGCCGCGCTCGTAGGCATCGTAGACACTTCCCTGCAGGCCATCGGATTCGCTCACAGTACAAACAGAAAGCCCCGATAGATCCAGGAT
>RCNH01001656.1_pt1 | contig 10566 bp, 8 predicted proteins | sample 2041161 | NCBI WGS metagenome assembly RCNH01 (sample SAMN09708215, study PRJNA481090) | Feces metagenome, whole genome shotgun sequencing project. | biome: feces | host: Leptonychotes weddellii | place: Antarctica: Sion Island | collected 2010-03-01
TCCACAGGGGACCATCCAAATAATTGCCTGGACAGATTGCATTGACCTTAATATTATAGGCCGCCAGTTCCAGAGCCCAGCTCTGCACCAGACCGATGGTTCCGAACTTGGAACCGGCATAGGCAAAGTTCTTATTGGAACCTTCCAGACCGGACTTGGAAGACATTGCAATGATGTCGAACATAGCCTCGGGATCTGCTTCGTGCTGCGCTTCCATAATGATGGCAGCATACTTGCAGCTGAGGAACAGGCCAATATAGTTAATGGAAGTCACAAAATCCATGTCCTTTTTCTCGTAGGTAGCCAGAGGGCCGGAACGGACAACACCTGCATTGGCCATCATGATGTCAAGGCCGCCAAATCTTTCAACTGTCTGCTGCACCAGATTGGCTACGCTCTCCTCATCGGACACATTAACAGGAATTGCAACAGCACGCTCACCCATATCCTTGGCAACCTGCTCAGCCAAAGGCTGATTCATATCCGCAATTACCACGGTTGCGCCCTCTTTATACAGTTCTTCGGCAATGCCCCTGCCAAAGCCCTGCGCTGCACCGGTCACAATCGTAATCTTTCCTGCAAGACGACCTGTACCTGTCGGTCTTACATGAATATTTTTTCTGGCTATCTCCTGCCATTTGGTCATGTCTACGCTCACGACAACATCTCCCTATTTATTTAATAAACCGAGTAATTTTTGATAAGCTTCTTCCCACTGCTGGGTGTGGTTGGGGTGCCAGTACTCGACAGCTTCGGAGTTACGAACCACCTGACGCAGTTCCACCAGATTCTTCACATCTCCCAAAGCCATTGCCTGCACCAGCAGATTGCCGATGGCGGCACCTTCCACGGGGCCTGTAACGACTTCCCGGTCAAGGGCATCTGCAACCAGCTGATTCAGGAACCTGTTCTGGATGCCGCCGCCCACGATATTCAGGGAGTCGATTCGCTGACCCTTCATCTTTTCCAGACCTTCTAAGGCGAAGCGGTACTTGAGTGCCAGGGATTCGTAAATGCAGCGGGCAACCTCACCCACGGTTTCGGGGACGGGCTGTCCAGTTCTGCGGCAAAACTCCTGGATCTTATGCTCCATATTGCCGCCCACATAGAATTCAGGTGCATCCGTATCGATGATGGAACGGAAAGGTTCTGCCTTTCTTGCCTCAGCTACGATATCATCCCAGCTCAGGCGCTTGCCGGCCTTGTTCCAGTCACGGCGGCACTCCTGCACGATCCACATGCCCACAATATTCTTAAGAGGACGAAAACCGCCCTGAATGGTTCCTTCATTGGAAAAGCCTGCGGCTGCTGCGTCAGGGCTCAGATCCGGCTTATCGGTTTCCACGCCGAAGAGAGACCAGGTGCCGGAGGAACAGAAGGCAAAGCTGCCGGTGCCGGGAATAGCTGCCACTGCGGATGCAGTGTCATGGCTGCCCACTGCCACAAAGGCTGCAGGATTCAGTCCCAGTTCCTCACACAGCTCCTTCCGCAGATGGCCCCGGACAGTACCGGTTTTATCAATTTTGGTGAAGATGTGCTCCGGAAGTCCCAGCTGACGGATGGTCTCCCAGTCCCAATCTTCCGTAGTGGGATTATACAGCTGCGTGGTAGTGGCGATGGTATACTCAGTGCCCTTCTCACCCGTAAGGAAATAGCCCAAAAGGTCCGGGGTCAGAAGCATGGTGTCCGCAGATTTCAGTGCGCTGTCATTTTCACGCTTTCTGCGGTAAAGCTGATAAAGCGTATTGAAAGTCAAACTTGGGTCGATACCGCTTCGGCCGAAAAGCTCATTGGCGGGAATCTTCTCCTGCACCGCATCAATATCCGCCTGTACGCCCAGACGGTAGGAGCGGGGCATACCCGTCAGGTGGCCGTTGCTGTCCAGCAGGCCGTAGTCAACGCCCCAGGTATCAATACCGAAAGCATCCAGATCACCGTAGTTACCCTGCTTGAATGCCAGAAGTCCCTTCTTCAGATTGTTGTAAAGGTAGGGAAAATCCCAATAAAAGACACCGTTCATTTCCACATAGTTGTTTTCAAAACGATGCAGCTCCTTCATGGTAATCTTCTCGCCGTCAAACTGGCCCAGGATTGCACGTCCATTGCTGGCTCCCAGGTCAAATGCCAGAAAATTTTTCATCATTCGCTCTCCTTCCATTTCACGGTTCAAAACCGCAGACATGGTTATCTGCAGTTTTCAGCGGTGAAAAGACCGGCACCACCGAAATGGTGCCGGTCGGTTCAAGCCGTTGATGCTATTTAATTTCTAAATATGCGTCAAACTGATTTCAGCCGGGTATCAGAAGATTAGCCTTCGTAAACCAGGTTCTTGCCCATCATCTCATCGATGTTGGTGGAATCGTACCATGCACCAGCGATGGAGACAGTCTCTTCAACCTTAGCGCCCTCAACGGCATTGATGCACTGCATAACAGCGTTGTAGCCGATGTTGAAGGAGTCCTGAGCAACGGAACCGATCAGCTTGGGGCCTTCGGTAGCCTTGATCCACTGGATCTGCTTGGTGCCTGCGTCAAAGCCGCAGAACTTAACACCGTCGTACTTGCCGGGTGCACCGCTGATAGCATCGGATACCTGCTTAACAACACCTTCGTTGCACATGAAGATAGCCTTTGCGTCCTTCTCGAACAGAGCTTCCAGAGCATCCTTGTATGCATTGTTAGCATCGCCAGGCTTGACTTCCTTCTGGATTTCAACCTTGCCCTTGGTGGTTTCGTCTGCCTCGGCCAGCTCGGTGAACTTGTCGATAAAGCCCTTTGCACGGTCGATACCGGTCTGGGACTCGTCATGCTGGATAACACCAACAACATACTTGTCGGAAGCAGCGATGTCAGCCTTCAGAGCCTCGAAGAAGTGCTCAGCAGCAACGCCGGCAGCCATGATATTGGAAGTAGCGACATGGGAGAGGATGGGATTGGTGTTAGCCTTGTCCAGAGCCTCAACGTCATTTGCCCAGATGCCGGAGTCAAACTGGACAACGGGGATCTTCTTCTCGAAAGCCTGAGTCAGATGAGGAGTGAAGCCCTGCCAGAACCAGACCGTTGCAGTTGTTGGACAGAGCGGACTGAACCATTTCCATCTGGCTGGGAATATCCTTAGCAGACTCGGAAGCGGGACCACGGAAGGTGATCTTGTAGCCCTTCTCCTTACCAGCAGCCTCTGCGCCGGCCTTAACAGCCTGCCAGAAAGCATGGGACTCACCCTTAGCAACAACAGCGATGGTCTTGTCACCAGCGGGCTCTGCGGGCTTGGTGTCGTCAGCCGACTGGGATGCCTCAGTAGACTTGGAACTCACAGCGGGCTCAGTGTCGTCAACCATCTTTTCGCCACAGGCTACCAGGCCAAATACCATGACCATAGCCAGCAGCAGCGCGATGAGCTTTTTCATTTTTGTTTCCTCCTAGATTTGTGTTTTATGTGAAGCGGAGTTTTTTCCGCTTACATACTCCTTAGTACGAGCGTTTGGAAAATCCTGCACTGAATTACTTCTTCTTGTCTTCCTTAGGAATCTTCACACGGTTCTGCTTTGCGGTCTTGAAGATATCCATCAGGATAGCCACGACTACGATGATACCGGTGAGCACGTAAGTAACGTAGGTGGAGTTCAGGTTCAGGTTGAACTTTGCCAGAACAATGTTCAGACCGTTACGGATTACAACCAGCAGAGCAGCACCGATTACGGAACCGGAGACGGATGCAATACCACCTGCGGAAGAAGTACCGCCGATGTAGACACCTGCGATGGCATCCAGCTCCATGCCGTTGCCGGTAGCGGAAGCAACAGTGGGGAAGGATGCTGCCCAGAAGATTGCGGCGATGCCGGCTGCCATACCTGCGAAGATATAGGCATACATCTTGTACTTGTCGGTGTTGATACCGGACAGGCGGGTAGCTTCCTCGTTGGAACCGATGGCCAGAATGTAACGGCCGATTCTGTTCTTATACATAATGTACATGCAGACCAGCATCAGACCGACTACCCATACAAGACCTACAGGGATGTTGTTGAAGCTGGAGAAAGTCTTGTTGAACCAAGTGCCGGTGGGATAGAAGATGTTGGGGTCCACAACGATCAGAGCGGACAGGCCGCGGGAAACCATCATGGTGCCCAGAGTGGCGATAAATGCGGGAACTTTCAGCTTTGCAACCAGCAGGCCGTTGATGAAGCCGCAGAAGGTACCAATCAGAATCATGATGGGAATGGTAGCCCACAGGGGGATGAGCTCAGAAGTGAACATCTTGCCGGCCAGAACTGCGGAAGCGATACACACAGTGCCGATGGACAGGTCAATGCCGCCGGTAGCGATAACAAAGGTAACACCCAGACCCATGATTGCGTAGGGTGCCATGGACTGAGCCATACTCAGGACATTGTACTTATCAACGAAGTTTTTATTGAAGAGGCAGAATACGCCAGCCAGAACTACGACTGCGAACAGCATAATAATGTTCTGCTGAAGCTTAAATGCTTTACGTCCAGAATTGTATTTCATTTTTATTTCCCTTTCTTACTGTTATATCACTCACGCATGGTGGCGTATTTCATGATTTCTTCCTGTGTTGCATCTGCAATGTCAAGCTCGGCGGTAATACGTCCCTCACACATTACCACAACACGGTCACTGAGGCGCTGGATCTCGGCCAGCTCAGAGGAAATCATAATAACAGATTTGCCCTTGGCGGCAAGCTCTTCCATCAGAGTGTACATCTCACTCTTGGCTCCTACGTCGATGCCGCGGGTGGGCTCGTCAAAGATAAAGATGTCGGAATCCTTCATCAGCCAGCGGGCGATAATGACCTTCTGCTGGTTGCCGCCGGACAGGTTCTTCAGCAGCTGATCCATGGAAGGTGTCTTAGTACGAAGCAGACCATTGAGCTGCTCAGCGTCCTCAGCCATCTTCTTGTCATTAATCCAGCCGTGCTTAATGTACTTGTCAAAAGAAGCAATGCCGGTATTTTCGGATACGGACTTCTTCAGCATCAGGCCAAACTGCTTGCGGTCCTCAGACAAGTAGCAGACACCGTGCTTAACGGCCTGCTCAGGAGTCCGGATATCCACCTTTTCGCCGTTGATGTAGATCTCGCCAGTCTCCTTGCGATCAGCACCGTAAAGAGCACGGGCAGTTTCGGTACGGCCGGCACCCATCAGACCTGCAAAGCCCAGGATTTCGCCTTTGCGGAGCTTAAAACTCACGTCCTTTACTTCCTTGCCGGCGTTCAGATGCTTGACCTCCAAAACAACAGGTGCATCTGCAGGACAGGCACTTACCTCTTTCTTGTCACCGTAGATCACGCGACCTACCATCATGCGGACGATCTCGTCCTTGGTGGTCTCGGCGGTATTCACGGTACCGATGTACTCACCGTCACGCATGACGGTAACACGGTCGGAAATCCGATTGATCTCATCCATGCGGTGGGAAATATAGATCATGCCGATGCCCTTCTGCTTCAGGTCACGCATAATCTTGAACAGCTCCTCGACTTCGGGCTGTGTCAGAGCTGCAGAGGGCTCGTCCAGCACCAGCAGTTTACATTCATGGGAAACCGCCTTCGCAATCTCCACCATCTGCTGCTTACCCACGGTAAGAGTGCCAAGTTTTACAGAGGGATCAATGTTCACACCGATTCTGTCGAACAGCGCCTGCGCATCCTGCTCCATCTTCTTGTCGTCGATCATGATGCCTTTATGAGGCTCTCTGCCGATGAAAATGTTCTGTGCAACCGTCAGGTGGTTCATCATATTGAGTTCCTGATGAATGACACTGATGCCGGCAGCCTGGGATTCAGCAATGTTGTTGAAGTTAACTTCTTTACCAAAGAGCTCGATGCTGCCGCCGTCCCTCTTGTGGATACCGCACAGCACCTTGATCAGGGTCGATTTGCCTGCACCGTTTTCTCCCATCAGTGCATGGACCTCTCCCGCTCTCAAGTCGAAATTGACTTGCCGTAATGCATGGACACCGAAAAAGCGCTTATCGATTCCCTGCATTTTCAGAATTGTTTCGCCCATTCCTAATATCACCTTTCTCAAAACTCGTAACGCTTTCGCTCCCGGAAAAATTGAATACATACCGGGAAATCATTCCACCTTTAAGGCGATGAATTCCATTTTTCCGGGCCTACATGCTTGGGTAGGTACGCTGGTTGTGCATTTGCACCAATTCCTTTGTTTTTCTTTTGTTTTATTTGCATAAACAGGAGAATATTTTCGGCTTTTTTATCGCAAAACGTTTCGCTTTAGTCCATCATCTCCAAAGCATTTCTCCTGCCGGACATCTACACTATAAACAATCTCTCCAAAAAAATCAAGATATTTTTTTAATTTTTATATTGACAGCACAAATCGCATCTTATATTATAGAGATGCGGATGGTCGGAGAGGTGTCTTTCCACGAAACGATTCGCTTAGTTTTTTCCCCGGAGGTTTTTATGGCAACCATCAAAGATGTAGCGAGACTGGCAGGTGTCTCCCCTTCCACTATCTCTAAATATATGAACGGAGGCAATGTGCTGGCGGAGAATGCCCAGGCAATCCGGGAGGCTATCGTGCAGCTTGACTATCGTGTCAATCCCTTTGCAAGGCACCTGAAGACACAGCGCAGCCGTGCAATCGGAATTCTTCTTCCCGAGATGAACGCTCCCTTCTTCGGCAGTGTGATTTCTGCCATGGACAAGATCTTCCGGGAACACGGGTTTCACACCCTCATTTCCTGCTACGGCTCCAACCATGGTCTGGAGCGGGACAATCTGCAATTTCTGATCTCCAACGGCATTGACGGTCTTATATATGTCCCGGAGGATATCTCATGCGAGGAATTCGAAGAGCTCACTTCCAGCAGCCGGATTCCCACCGTGCAATTTGACCGAATCATCCAGGGAGTGGAAAGTGACGCCGTGCTGGTAAACAATACCGATGCTGTATATGCTGCCGTGTCCAGTCTGATCCAGAAGGGACATCAACGGATTGCCATTATCACCGGCCCCAAATCCGTGTACAGTGCCAAGGAGCGTCTGGTTGGTTATCTGCGTGCCCTGTCCGATCACCAGATTCTTTATGACGATGCTCTGGTAATCAGCGGCACTCAGAATGAATTTGCCACCGGATACCGGGGCTGCGAAGAGCTGATGCGGCTGCCAAACCGGCCCACAGCAGTCTTCGCCACCAACTATAATATTACAATCGGTCTGATTACCGCCGCCAGAGAGCGGGGGCTGAACATCCCCAAGGATATCGATGTCTTCGGTTTTGACAGTGCTGATATCTGCTGCATGATGAAACCTGCCATTCCGGTTGTCACCCAGCCGGAGCAGGAAATTGGTCAAGCCGCCGCAACCTTCCTCATTGAACGTCTGGAAGGCTACACCGGAAAGCCCAGAGTTGTGCGGCTTAACTGCACGCTTACGTCCTCAGACTGAGTGGATGCACAACTATCAGATACTATATGTATATTAACGCCTGCGGCGTTTTTATAAATCATTAAAATTCTGATTGCAGATTCTGCAATCATATTTAGGAGGAAAAAAATGGCAAACAAAGGATATATCGGCGGTTATCCCGTCATCGGTATTCGTCCCGTCATCGACGGCCGTGAAGGTCCCATGAAGCTGCGTCAGTCTCTGGAAGAGCAGACCATGGGTCTTGCAAAGACCGCCAAGAAGCTGTTCGAGGAGAACATCTTCTACTCCAACGGCGAACCTGTTAAGGTTGTAATTGCCGACCACACCATCGGCCGTGTGCCCGAATCCGCAGCCTGTGCCGAGCAGTTCCGCAGAGAGGGTGTTGACATCACCCTGTCCGTCACTCCCTGCTGGTGCTATGGTTCCGAAACCATGGACATGGATCCCACCACCATCAAGGGTGTCTGGGGCTTCAACGCTACCGAACGTCCCGGTGCTGTGTATCTGGCATCTGTTATGGCTACCCACGCACAGAAGGGTCTGCCCGCATTCGGCATCTACGGCACGGAAGTTCAGGATGCTGACGACACCGAGACCGTAACCGACGACGTCAAGGAAAAGCTGCTGCGTTTCGCACGCTGTGCTGTCGCTGTTGCCACCATGCGCGGCAAGAGCTATCTGCAGATCGGCTCCATCTGCATGGGCATCGGCGGCTCCATCATGGATTCCTCTTTCCTGGAGAGCTATCTGGGCATGCGTGTTGAGTCCATCGACGAGGTAGAAATCCTGCGTCGTATGGAAGAGGGCATCTATGACCACGAGGAATATGAGAAGGCTCTGGCATGGACCAAGGAGCACTGCAAGGAAGGCCGGGACGACAACCCCGCATTCGTTAAGTTCTCCCCCGATCAGAAGGAAAAGCAGTGGGAGTTCACTGTTAAGATGTACCTCATCATCAAGGATCTGATGCGTGGCAACAAGAACCTGCCCGATCAGTTCGGCGAAGAGAAGCTGGGTCACAACGCCATCGCCGGCGGTTTCCAGGGTCAGAGACAGTGGACCGACCACTGGCCCAACTGCGACTACCCCGAGGCTTTCCTGAACTCCACCTTCGACTACGAAGGCGCCCGTGAGCCCTACACCCTGGCTACCGAGAACGACATTCTCAACGGTCTGGGCATGCTGTTCATGAGACTGCTGACCGGCCGCGGCCAGATCTTTGCCGACGTGCGTACTTTCTGGTCCCCCGAGTCCGTCAAGCGTGTTACCAACTACGATCTGGAAGGCCATGCATTGGCTAACGGCGGCATCCTGCATCTGCTGAACTCCGGTGCTGCATGTCTGGACGCCTGCGGCGAGTGCCGTGACGAAAACGGCAATCCCATCATGAAGAAGTGGTGGGAAGTCAACGACGAGGATATCAAGAAGATGACCGACGCTACCGTATGGTGCGAGGCCGGCTTCGATAACTTCAGAGGCGGCGGATACTCCAGCCACTATGTCACCCGTGCTGAGATGCCCATGACTATGATCCGTCTGAATCTGGTCAAGGGTCTGGGACCTGTCCTGCAGATTGCAGAAGGCTGGTCCGTGCATCTGCCTGAGGAAGTCAACGACACCCTCATGGAGCGCACCAATCCCACCTGGCCCTGCACCTGGTTTGCTCCTCGCTGCGACGGCAAGCCCGGCAGCCCCTTCGAGAATGCTTATCAGGTCATGAACCACTGGGGTGCTAACCACGGTGCTATCTCCTATGGCCACATCGGTGCTGACCTCATCACCATGTGCTCCATGCTGAGAATCCCTGTGTGCATGCACAACGTGCCTGTTGAGGATATCTTCCGCCCCGCCGCATGGAACGCATTCGGCATGGATATGGAAGGTGCTGACTACAGAGCCTGCAAGAACTTCGGCCCCATGTACAAGGCTTACTAATTCTGCTCATTTACTGTCATGCCAAGGGTCCTTGCGATCCTTGGCATGGCTTTCCTAACGATAAAACAGAAAGGATTTAAGAAAATATGCTGAAGAATATTCCTTCCATTCTGTCCCCGGAACTGCTGAAGGTTCTGGATGAAATGGGTCACAGCGACCGCATCTGCATTGGTGACGGCAACTTCCCCGGCTCTTCTATTGCTAAGGCTGAGGGTGCCATCCTGCTGCGTGCTGACGGACACGGCGTACCCGAACTGCTGGACGCCATTCTGCAGGTTATGCCTCTGGATGCCTACACCGAAACGCCTGCCATGATTATGGAGAAGATGGACTGCGACAAGGATCTGGACATTCCCATCTGGAAAGAGTACAACAAGGTCATCGCAAAGCACGACGAGCGTGGTGAAAAGGCCGTAGGTGCTTACGAGCGTTTTGAGTTCTACGAACAGGCTAAGAAGTGCTACTGCATTCTGCAGACCGGCGAGACTTCCATCTACGCAAACATCATCCTGCAGAAGGGTGTTGTCAAATAAGAAATTGCAGACAAAAGGAGCGTATCAAAACGATACGCTCCTTTTTTATGGATTTATTTCGTTATGGACATTACGCCCGAACAGAATGTGATCTTACGAAACTCCAGCTCCGGAATGTGAGCTTTCAGGGTTTCTGCCACCGGGTAGATTTCCTCTTCGTCCCAGGCATCACCGCTTTCCGCTCTGCATGTTTCCAGCTCTGCTTCCGTTTCAAAGGCCACATCCCCGATGAGGATCTGTCCGCCGGGATTCAGATGCTCCTGCAGTTGGCGAATAAAGGATACTTTCTGCTTGGTATCCAGATGGTGAATAGCATAGGTACACAGGATAAAGTCGAAGGTTTCCTGTGCAAACGCCCCAGGAAATCCTTCCGAAAAATCATGCCGGATCAGGTTTGCATTGGGCATTTTTTCTTTGGCAATGCGGATCATCTTTTCCGAAAAATCCATGCCGTAAACTGCGCAGCCGTCCTGATAGAGTTTCTGAGTCAGGATGCCGGTTCCGAAACCGATATCCAGCACCTTTCTGCCGTCGTTTTCTCTGACAGTACGGTAGATACTACCCAGAACTTCCTGATAGCCCGCAAACGGGTATGTATGGCTCCGCTCACTGAGCTGAACGCTTCTGTCATATCCGTCTGCCCAAAGATCAAATTCTTTACTGTTTAACATATTGTTTC
>RCNH01000984.1_pt1 | contig 10549 bp, 6 predicted proteins | sample 2041161 | NCBI WGS metagenome assembly RCNH01 (sample SAMN09708215, study PRJNA481090) | Feces metagenome, whole genome shotgun sequencing project. | biome: feces | host: Leptonychotes weddellii | place: Antarctica: Sion Island | collected 2010-03-01
AGGATGGAGTCAAATTCCTGCTGATCCATATTTCCAAGCTCTACCTGCCGCTGGCAAAAGGGCTTTGCGGCAGCAAGAAGCTCTTGTCTGGTCTCATACGGCCCAAGCAAGCTTTCCTCCCCATTTTTCAAGCTCACATACAGCTCATGCCCCTGACTGGACACCGACCAGCTAGGATCGTATCCGATCATCATATCAGTTCCGCCATCTACCGTTTTGGAAAGCATTTTCCCCTCTTTGAGATCTTGCAGAAATCCTTCATGCATCGCAATGGTTTCGTCCACCATTTCCTGTGTCCAGATGAACTCCTTCCCATTTGCCCATGCTTTTTCTCCGATAATCTGCTGGAGCTGTTTCTTCTCTTCCTCCAGCCACTCCTTATATTCCTCGTAAGTCCACCACTCAATATCCGGTGTAGGAAATTCCTTCTCGTACTGGGCTTCATCCAAAATTCTTCCATCATTGAGCAAATAACGGTATGATCCATTTTCCTTCTGAATATGGATCACTGTTGCGTTTTCTGTTGTCTGACCATCTGAATTGGGAGCATCGGCCAACGCAGAGGTGGCAAAGGCGGCAGTTGTTACGGTGACAAGCAGGATTGCCGCTGTCAGCGAAAAAGCAGTGGTTTTCTTTGTTTTCATAATGGCAACGATCCTTTCTTCAATTGCGTTTTTACTAAAGCTGCTGCAAAGCGGGAATGCCTTGCTTTTGCTTTCTTCCATTTGCACCAGGGTTCTGGCATATACGGATCTTGTGCTTTCTCCAAACCGATGGATCACCTCCTCATCACAGGATAATTCGATATCCCTGTTTGCAAGAATATACATGACCCACACCAGTGGATTGAACCAATGCACACACAGTGCAATCGTCAAGATCAGCTTTGTCCCGGTATCAAAATGCCGGATATGGACATACTCATGCTCTAAAACATATTTCAGAGCGTTTTTATCGTTCCAGTCTGTTGATCTGGGCAGTAGGATGACCGGGTGAAATATCCCATAGGTCAGTGGTGCGGAAATCCGGCTAAGTTGTCGTATATCCAGATGGCGTTTTATTTTATGCGTGCTCAGCCAGCCTTTAATAAAGCAATGCTCGATAGGCAACGCGGTTTGAAACTCCCGGCGACATCTCCAATAGGATGCCGCAAAAAACCATGCACAGAGGGCTGCACCAGCCAGCCAAGCAAGGAGCCAGCCGGAAGCAAAAGCGCCTTCTGCTGAAATATCGTACCTTGCAGACAGCTGATTTCCCGAAACCATCGGCAGAGGATTTGTTCCACAAGCCCTTTCATTTACGGTACCTGCGGCCTGCCTTCCCAGCAAGGAGTATACGCTTAACATAGAGGGAAACGAAACCGGGATCAGCAGTCGCAGCAGTGTGATTTTCCAGAGCACCCCAAAAGTCTTTTTGGGAAGCCTGTGGATCGCCAATGTGCGGATGACTGTGACCACCAGGATAAGAACAGCCCCCATAAAGCTCATTTGCAACAGCGTCATAGGCCCACCTCATTCCAGCTCAGCGATCATTTGCTTGAGCTTATCGATTTGCCCTTTCGAGAGCTTTTTCCTTCCCAAAAGCGCAGCGAACAGCTTATCCGCAGAGCCATCGTAGATTTTATTGATAAGCTCATCCGTTTCGGCCTCCTGCACAGCCTCCTTGGGAACCAAGGCATGACACATAAAGCTCGGCTCAGAGCGTTTGATGGCCCCCTTTTTGATACAGCGCTTGATGAGCGTATAGGTGGTGTTCACATTCCACCCCAATTCCTCTGTAAGCGTTTTTGCAATCTCCCTTGCCGGGGTATCCCCCTGGTGCCATAGCACATCCATTACCTTCAATTCCGAGTCAAACAGCTTGATATCCACCAATCGCTCCCCCTTTCATAAGACTGTGGTAGTATCTCTGCGGATATACTACCACAGTCTTACAGCAATGTCAATACTACTGCTGTCTTAATTTAAAAGGCGCCCTCCTGCTGGCCTTTCCGCCGGGCAGGCGTTCCTAGGCTTTGCCCTTTTTCCAAAGGGCTTTCTTGACATTCCTCTCAATGCAAAGTACATTAAACACAGGATAAAGCAAAAAGCAGCCGCAGGGCGTTCTCAACATTCCGGGAGGGATTCCATATGCAAAGCGATGCCTACAAGTATATCTTTTCAGAGGTCTTAAAAATGTCTGGCGATGGCTTTATCGTGGTGGATCGCAATAATATTGTGGTGGATATCAACGAGCGCTACGCCGCCTTTTTGGGGCATCCGCGCGATCAGGTCATTGGCCATCCCATCACTGATGTGATCCCCAATTCCAAAATGCTGGACATTATGGAAAAGGGCTATTCCGAGGAGCTGGCTCTGCACAAATATGTTCCAGGCTATGTGCGTGATTCCGACAACGATTTTGTACTGGTGAGCCGCTCCTGTGTGCGCAACGCCGAAAATGCCGTGGTGGCCGGCGTTGCCCAGGTTCATTTCCGCAGCCAGGCGCTGGAGGTGGCCAAGCGGATGATGCGGGAATACAGTAATCTGGAATTTTACAAGGAGCAGTACGAAAGTACCGCAAACCATCAATACAGCTTTCACAGCATCATCGGTCACAGCAGACCCTTTCAGGAAAACATCCAAAAGGGCATCCAGGCTGCCCACACGGATTTCCCCGTGCTTCTCACCGGGGAAACCGGCACAGGCAAGGAGGTATTTGCCCACGCCATCCACAATGCCAGCAAGCGCAGCGGCCACCCCATGGTGTGTCTGAACTGCGCCGCCATCCCTGCCGATCTGTTGGAGTCGGAGCTGTTCGGCTATGAGGACGGCGCTTTTACCGGGGCCAAAAAGGGCGGCAAGCGGGGCAAATTCCAGCTGGCAGACGGCGGCACCATCTTTCTGGACGAGATCGGTGATATGCCCTTGGTGATGCAGGCCAAGCTGCTGCGAGTGTTGCAGGAAAAGGAGATCGATCCGGTGGGGGGCCGCGGGCCCGTCCCGGTGGATGTGCGGGTGATCTCGGCCACGCGGCGGGATCTGCCCAAAATGATCCGCTCCGGGGAATTTCGTGAGGATCTGTATTACCGCCTTAATGTCATCAACGTGGAGCTGATCCCTCTGCGGGATCGCAGAGAGGATATCCCGGATCTGGCGCAATACTTTTTGTCCAAGCTGAACAGCGAGTATCAGCGCAGCGTTTGCTTTCAGCCCGCGGTGCTGGAGTGCTTTTCCTCCTACAGCTGGCCCGGCAATCTGCGGGAGCTGGACAATGTGATCAAGGGTGCCTATGCCACCTGCGACAGCATCAGCATCGAGCTGGCGGATCTGCCCTGCAAATTCCAGTCCATTGAACACGCGGTTCCAATTGGCTGCCAGCATCCCAGTGCCGCATTGGCCCTTTCTCAAAAGGACGAGCTTTGCTGCCCCATCCCCATAAAGGAGCGGCTGGAGCGGATCGAGTATTCCATGATCCTGGAGGCCTACCAGCGCTTTTCCAGTGTTCGAAAGGCCGCCGCCTACCTGCAAATGAGCATGGCCACCTATGTGCGAAAGAAAAATCTTTATGCGCAAAAATACGGCGAGGGCTAAAGGCTTCAGGTGCTCCATTTTTGAATCGCTCCATTTTTAGATCACTCCGCTTATCTGCTCCATTTTTGGAACAGATGGGCGGTTTTTTTGTTTTTCAGCATAAGGAATTTTTTTATTTTTTTAGACGAAGCTACAGTGTTTTCCTTCGATTTCGTCAAAAAAATCACAGTTGTGGCACATTGCTTAAAAATTTGGCACAACGATTGCTGTAACTGTAGATGTAGCACTAAAACGCAATGCGTTAAAAAATAATCGAAAGGAAGGAACCATCATGTCTGAACAAATTTCCATTCTGGCAGGCAAGCTGGAAAACATCAAGCTGGAGCAGGAGGGCGCCATGGTCATTGTGACGATGAATCGGCCCAAGGCAATGAATGCCCTGAACAACCAGACCCTGGACGAGCTGGAGGCCATCGTGGATGCGGTTCGTGCCGAAAGAGACATCCTGGGGATGATTATCACTGGTGAGGGCAAGGCCTTTGTGGCTGGCGCTGACATCAGCCAGATGAACGGCTACGGTGCCGAAGAAGGCCGCAGCTATGCCGACAAGGCCCAATCCATCTTCAACAAGCTTGAAAATCTGGAAAAGCCGGTGATCGCCGCGGTGAACGGCTATGCGCTGGGCGGCGGCTGTGAGCTGAGCATGAGCTGTGATATCCGCTTGGCCTCTGCCAAGGCGGTTTTCGGCCAGCCGGAGGTGAACCTGGGCCTGATCCCCTGCTTTGGCGGCACCCAGCGTCTGAGCCGTCTGGTGGGTACCGGCATCGCCAAGGAGCTGATCTACACCGCCCGCCAGGTCAAGGCGGAGGAAGCCCAAAGGATCGGCCTGGTCAACAAGGTGGTGGAGCCGGAGGCCCTGCTAGAGGAGGCCAAGAGCATGATGGCCCTGATCCTGACCAAAGCCCCCATGGCGGTTCGCTACTCCAAGGTGGCCATCAACAAGGGCATCAACCTGGATCTGGCCAACGGCCTGGAGCTGGAAAAGGACGTGGCCGCCCTGGCCTTTGCCTCCGAGGATGCCAAGGCAGGCACTGCGGCCTTCCTGGCAAAAACCACACCCTGCTTTAAGAACAAATAACCGCTGCTCCCTCTTGATCCTGAGGGTCGGCTGCATTTACAAACTATGAGGTGGAATTGAAATGGATATGCAAACCATCATTGGGATCGCTGGCTTGCTGGCAGCATTTGGTCTGCTGATGTGGATGATTATGAAAGGCTTCAACATCTATCTGACCGTGTTTGCCTGTGCGCTGGTGGTTGCCCTGACCTGCCAGATGGACGTATATGAGACCTACAAGGTTCATTTTATGACAGGCTTTACCAACTTCTTCAAAAACAACTTTTTGATCTTTTTGACCGGAACCCTGCTGGCAAAGGCCATGGACGTTACCGGAGCTGCAAAATCCATTGCACAGGCCATCATCCGTGTGATGGGTGTGGAGTGGGCGTTTATTTCCGTGCCTTTGGCCTGCGGCATCCTCTGCTATGGCGGTGTCACCGCCTTTGTGTGCTCCTTTGGCGTGATCGCCATTGCCCTGAACGTGTTCCAGGCAGCCGATCTGCCCCGCCGTGCCATTCCCGGTGCGCTGTGCTTTGGCTGCTCCACCTTTGCCATGATCGCCCCCGGCGCGGTGCAGATCCACAACAACGTGCCGTCCTCCGAGCTGGGCACCTCCTACATGGCTGGCACAGTCAACGGCTTTTTGGCTTGCGGCTTTATGCTGGTGGCTGGCATCGCCTATCTGAAATTCTGGCTGAACCGTGCCAAAAAGCGCGGCGAGCACTTTGTGGCCAAGGAGGGCGATGACTTCACTGTGGACACCGCCAATCTGCCCAAGCCCATAATTGCCATCCTGCCCCTGATTATCACCATCTTCCTGGTGAACTTCCGCATTGGTGAGTTCAAATGCCCTGCCGAGTTCGGCGTTCTGGCTGGTGCTGTGTCCGCCGTTCTGCTGATGCACAAGCACATGGATATGAAGGCCCTGCCCGCCACCTTTGCCGAGGCCGCCAGCCTGGCCATCGTGGCCTGCACCAACACCTGTGCGGTGAACGGCTTCGGCGGTGTTGCCGCCAACAGCCCTGTGTTCTCTGTGATCACCAACGGTGTGATCAACATCCCCGGCCCCAAGCTGCTGGGCCTGCTGATCGGCACCACCGTGATCGCTGGTATCTGCGGCTCCGCCTCCGGCGGCCTGGGCATTGCGGTGCCTATCCTGGGGCCTGCCTACACTGGCATGGGGATTTCCCCCAATATCGTCCATCGCGTCATGGCGCTGTCCTCCTCCGCGCTGGACTCCCTGCCCCACAACGGCTACATCGTCACCGTGACCAACGGCCTGTGCCGTGAGACCCATAAGGACTCCTATGGCCTGACCTTCGCCCTGACAGTCGTGATCCCCTTCCTTGGCTCGCTGGTGGGTGTCCTGCTGTTCACCCTGTTCCCAAATCTGCCCTGATCGGGCCTTGGCGCTGTCCCTTGAAGGCTATGCGGGGGCGCAGCTATGCGCTGTGTGCTTTGTACTGCGCCCCTTTTCTGATTTGATTGTGAAAGGAAGTTTCTGTTATGTTTAAGCCTCTTACTGGTGTTAAAGTGATCGATTTGACCTATTTCGTTGCAGGCCCAGGCGGCGCGCGTATTTTGGCGGACTGGGGCGCTGACGTGATCAAGGTGGAGCCCAGCTTTGGCGACCCCGGACGCACCACCGGTGCCACCATGAACGCCCCCACCGCCAAGGACTGCAACCCCTTCTACACCGCCTACAACGCCAACAAGCGGGGGATGTCGCTGAACCTGAAAAGCGAGGACGGCATGGCCATTTTGGACAAAATGCTGGAGACCGCCGATGTGTTCATCACCAGCTATCGCACAGGTGCCTTGAAGCGTCTGGGGCTGGACTACGATGCCATGAGCAAAAAGCATCCTCACATCATCTGGGCGCAGCTGAACGGCTTTGGCGATTTCGGCCCCGCCAAGGATAACCCCGGCTTTGACACCGTGGCCTTCTGGGCGCGCTCTGGTGCTATGATCGACCTCACCGAAAAGGACACCAGCCCCATCAATCCGCTCATCGGCTTTGGCGATGCCACCACCTCCTGCTCCCTGTCCGGCGGCATCTGTGCGGCTTTGTACCAGAAGGCCCGGACTGGCAAGGGCTGCAAGGTCATGGTTTCGCTGTTTGCCCAGGCTATTTGGAGCGAGAGCGCCGGCATGGTCTCCACCCAGTATGGTGATGAGTATCCCAAGACCCGGCTGGAGCCTGGCTCTCCTGTAATGGACACCTTCAAAAGCTCGGACGGCAAATGGTTCTATATGAGCATCCTGATGCCTGACCGCTACAATCCCGCTCTGCTCAAGGAGCTGGGCCGTGAGGATCTGGTGGAGGACCCCCGCTTTGCCACCACCGAGTGCAAAACCTACAGCAGAGAGATGGTGGCCATCCTCAGCGAAGAGTTTGCCAAGCACACCATGGACGAGATCGCCGCCATGTTTGCACGGGCCGACATCGCCTATGACCGGGTGCAGCACATCAAGGAGGTGCTGGAGGACCCCCAGGCACTGGAAAATATGTATCTGGTTCCCATGGCCAACAACGACGGCACAGTGACCAAGCAGCCCATGACCCCGGTGCGCTTTGCGCTGACCGAGCCCACCTGCATCGAGGACATCGCCCCCACCGTGGATCGCCAGGCCCCCATGATCGGCGAGCACTCGGTGGAGATCCTGAAGGAATACGGCTATACCGAGGAGCAGATCGAAAAATATCTGGCCGACGGTGTGGTTACTGTGGATAAGCTGTAAAAAGAAGGAGGATACCACCATGCGTTTTACCGATGAGCAGCTGATGGTTCAGGAGCTGGCCCGCAGCTTTGCAGAAAAGGAGCTGGCCCCCATTGCAGCCCAGATCGACCAGGAGGAGCGCATCCCCAAGGAGATCATTGAAAAAATGGCCGAATGCGGCTTCACCGGCCTCAATGTGCCGGAGCAGTACGGCGGGGCCGGGATGGACACCGTGAGCAAGGTGCTGGTGGTCAGCGAGCTGGCCCAAAAATGCGCCGCCACCGCCGAGGTGATCTCCGTTCACCTGCTGGTCAATGATATCTTCCTCCAGCATGGCACGGAGGAGCAAAAGCAGAAATATCTGTCGGCGGGAGCTGCCGGGCAGATCGGTGCCTTTGCCCTGACCGAGCCGGGAGCTGGATCGGATGCCAGCGCCGCCAAGACCAAGGCCACCGCTGATGGAGACGACTATGTTATCAACGGTACCAAGTGCTTCATTTCCAACATGGGCCCCACCGAGGGGGACTATGTGGTGGTGATCGCTCTGACCGATCCCGAAAAGGGGGTCAAGGGGATGTCCGCCATTGTGGTGGATCGCAATACCCCCGGCTTCACCGTGGGCAAGCGGGAGGAAAAAATGGGCATCCGCGGGGCCGATATCTCCGAGCTGATCTTTGAGGACTGCCGTGTTCCCAAAACCAACCTGATCGGCAGAGAGGGCGACGGCTTCAAGATCGCCATGAAGGCCCTGGACGGCGGCCGCATCGGCATGGCCGCGCAGGGTCTGGGCATTGCAGATGCCGCCATTGCCGCCAGCATTAAATATATGAATGAGCGTGTCCAGTTCGGCAAGCCCATCGGCAGGCTGCAGGGCCTGCAGTGGTATCTGGCAGACATGGGTACCCGCACCGAGGCCAGCCGCGCACTGGTGCTGGAGGCCGCCGAGGCCGCCGATCACGGCGAAAGCATCACCAAGCTGGCAGCCATGTGCAAGTATATGGCCTCCGAGAATGCGGTATGGGTCACCAACAAGGCCCTTCAGATCCACGGCGGCTATGGCTATATGCGTGACTATCCGCTGGAGCGTATGTACCGCGATGCCCGCATTGTTCCCATCTATGAGGGCACCTCCGAGATCCAGAAGGTGGTCATCTCCCGCGAAATGCTGCGCTGATCCCAATTTTTTCCAAGTGCGGCTGTAGCACATTCCATCCAATGTTCAAAAAACGACCGCTGCTGCTTTTGCGGCAGCGGTCGTTTTTTACTTTTTTTGCCAAGCCACCCCCACGATATTTTTCTTTTTTTCGCCATCTCAAAAATAAAAGAAGCAATAATCATAAACTTATCAGCAAAATGCATTGACACATTCTTGACAAATTATGTTAATATCCGAGTAGTTCTTTTGTTGAACCTGTTGCCAAAACGTGAAAATCGAATTTTTATCGTACCTTCGATTTTCCGTAAAATTGAGGAGGATGCAATGTAATGAAGATCAAGTGGTTGCAGCGTATTCTGTCCTTTGTCTGCGCAACTGGCCTGATGATGCAAATCGCCATGCCAGTATACGCAGCAGCGGATGCGACGGCTTCACCCCCGGTGACGCCCCCGATCACCACACCTGCGGAGCAAGGTGCTCCTGCGGAAGCTCCAGCGCCAGCAGAACCCCAGGCGCCCGAAGCTCCCCAGAAGCCCGAAGCCGCTCCCGACGCTGGTGAAGCTCAGGGCCAGACCCAGGACGAAGCCACCAAGCCAGAGGGCGAAGCCAAGCCAGAGGCGGAAGCGAAGCCTGAGGGCGAAGCCACCAAGCCTGGGGAAAAGCCCGGCCAGACCGAGGAAAACCCCACAAAGCCTGGAGAAGCCCCAGAGAAGCCCCAGGAAGGCCCCGCGGCCCCTGAGGAAGCTCCCCAGACTGATGGAAGCACCAAGCCCGAAACCCCCACTTCCCCGGAAGGCGAGGGAGACAAGACCGAGCAGGCCCCTGTAACGCCCACCGAGTCCAAGCGCTACACCCTGCTTCCCACCAGTGACGCTGGCGGAACCCATGACTACAGCAAGGTTGGCGGTCCCGCCACTGTGCTGTTTACCGAGCAGTCTATGCCGGAGGGTGGCACCCTTTCCATGGAGCTGGCTTCTTCCTCTGAAGGTGGTCAAGCCCCCAATCTGGGTATGTTCTATGGCTACAAGGATGATGACAACTTCCTGTATGTGGGCTATGATCCCACCAGCAAATGGTATTACCAGTACGGCAAAAATGATTTCAAGACTTTAAGCAATCTTCCCCCCTTGCAGAAGGGCAAGCCCTCCAAAGTTTCTGCCAAACTGCAAAACGGTATCCTCACCATCACCGTGGATGAGCAGACCGTCACTGTGGACAATATGCAGAATGCTGCCACTGCCCTTAAGGACAGTCACATCGGTGTGTTCAGCAAGTCCAAGACCATTGTGGAATTTGACAAAGTGCAGGTGAACAATCAGGCCCCCAAGGGCGAGCCTACCCTGCGTGTTCCAGAAAACGGAAAGCTGGTAGAGGGTGCTGTAGATCCCGATGCCAAGGTTTCCGTGAGTGGCCGTGTGCTGGATCAGGAGAAAAAGCCTGTGGATGGTGCCACAGTGAAGCTGACCGAGGGCATGACCACCACCACTGATACCGATGGTAAATTCCAATTCACCCAGGTTCCCATGGGCAACTACACCCTGACCATCAGCAAGGATCAGTACCTTTCTGCACAGAAGAGTGTCAGTGTTATCGGAGTCGATGTGGATCTACAAAATCTGGAGCTTTCCAAGATCGATGGCAAGCTTTGGTATGTGCTGGAGAACTCCGCTGGCTACGGCGGCCATGACTATACCAATGACGGCACCCCCGCCACTGCGGTATTCGAGGGTGTAGCCGGCAAGGCAGATCAGTCCATCACCCTGGATTTCAAGCATCTGTCCGGTGAAAAAAACTTTGGTATTTTCTACTACTTCAGCAATAACAGCGATTGGCTGTACATCGGTTTGGATCGCAATGACCACTGGTACTATCAGTGGCATCTGGGTGGCTCCACCCAGTGGCCTGACCTGCTGGGTCTGCCCGTTCCTGAAACCGGAAAGGCCATGAAAATCAATATCTCCCTTTCCAACGAGGTGCTGTCTGTTCAGGTCAACGATAAAAAGGTGACCAAGAACGACCAGAACCTGATGAAGCTGTCTC
>RCNH01000985.1_pt1 | contig 10531 bp, 7 predicted proteins | sample 2041161 | NCBI WGS metagenome assembly RCNH01 (sample SAMN09708215, study PRJNA481090) | Feces metagenome, whole genome shotgun sequencing project. | biome: feces | host: Leptonychotes weddellii | place: Antarctica: Sion Island | collected 2010-03-01
TCGAACTTTGCCGCAGCGATAACAAAGCCTGAATTTAAAGATTCCTATGAAAAGCAGTCATTCCCATCAGGGAGTGGCTGCTTTTTTTCGGGCAATTTTCGCAGATGGTGCAAAAATCGGGGGCGGAAGTTTTGCGGTTGCCATTGATGGAACCTGCCGGAACTGCTATAATGAAAAATGAAAAAGCACTTGGGCTCTGGGTGCTGACTGGCACGACAAAAGAAAAGCTGCAATGGAACGGAGAGAGGGAAAATGCGTAAATATATCAATGACTGCTGGTACTTTAAAAACGATTTTCAGCCGGAGTATCTGGTAAATGTCCCTGTTCAGGAGTTTGAAAAAATCAGAATCCCCCACACCGTCAGGGAAATTCCCCTGAACTATGTGAACAATCAGGATTATCAGATGGTTTCCACCTATTATACGGAACTGGATCTCAGCGACTGTCAGGATCAGCAGTGCGATCTGGTGTTTGATGGCAATGCTCACTACAGCACTGTTTACCTCAACGGAAAGCTGGCAGCCACCCACGCAAACGGCTACACCCGGTTTTCCGTGCCCCTCAATGATGCCATGGAAGACGGCAGGGTAAAGGTGGTTGTGAAGCTGGACAGCCGGGAAAGTCTCAACATTCCGCCCTTTGGCAATGTGATCGACTACCTGACCTACGGCGGCATTTACCGGGATACCTATCTGGAAATCAGGAACGAAAGCCATATCTGCGATGTATTTGCCAAAGCTGCCATGGATAAGAGCCTGACGCTGGAACTTTCCTATCATCATGTGAAGGACACCCAGAAGCTTCACATTCAGCTGGGGGACTTTCAGCAGGTTTTGGATCTTCAGGAGCACTATCGGTTTGAAAACCTGCCGGTTAAGCTGTGGGATGTGGACAGTCCCAATCTGTATGATTTGCGCCTGGAGCTTCTGGAAGGGAACCGGGTGCTGGATACCTGGCATGAAGAAATTGGCTTCCGCTCTATTTCCGGCGATGCAGGCGGCATCTACCTGAACGGAAAGAAAATTAAGATCCGGGGTCTGAACCGGCACCAGTCCTATGCCTATGTGGGCTATGCCATGCCCGAAAGAGTACAGCGCCGGGATGCCCGGATTCTCAAATACCAGCTGGGGCTGAATGCTGTCCGTACCAGCCACTATCCCGACAGCCATGATTTTATTTCCGAGTGCGACAGAATCGGCTTGCTGGTCTTTACGGAGATTCCCGGCTGGCAGCACATCGGCGATCAGCAGTGGCAGGATACTGCTGTGAAGAATACGGAAGAAATGGTGCTGCAATACCGCAATCACCCCTCAATTTTCATGTGGGGCGTGCGGATCAACGAAAGCGTAGACAACCACGATTTCTATGTGCGCACCAACGAAATTGCCCGGAAGCTGGATGACACCAGACTGATCGGCGGTGTCAGATGTTTTAAAAACAGTGAGCTTCTGGAAGATGTGTACACCTACAATGATTTCTTCCACAACGGTACGAACCTTGGCGTGGAAGAGAAAAAGAAAGTGACCAGGAATAAGGACAAAGCCTATCTGGTCACGGAATATAACGGGCATATGTTCCCCACCAAGATGTTTGACGATGAGATCCACCGCAATGAGCACATCAAGCGGCATTATCAGGTGCTGAATGATGTTTGCCGCTATCCGGAACACGCCGGAAGCTTTGGCTGGTGCATGGCGGACTATAACACCCACAAGGATTTCGGCAGCGGCGATCAGATCTGCTACCACGGCGTTCTGGATATGTTCCGCAATCCGAAGCCGGCAGCCTATGTCTATGCCTCTCAGAGTGACCGGGAGCCGATTCTGGAAATCAGCTCCACCATGGACATCGGCGAGCATCCCGGCGGCTACATAAAGGACATCATGGTGATGACCAACTGCGATAAAGTTCGCCTCTATAAGGGAGCGGAATTTGTCAGGGAGTTTTACCCCAGCAAGCGGTACGCCTGCCTGAAGCATGCCCCCATCTTCATTGACGATCTCATCGGCGAAACTCTGGAAAAACATGAAAAATACACCCCGAAGACCGCCGCCCGCATTAAGAAATGCCTGCTGTCCATCCAGAAGTACGGACTGGAAAGTATGCCTCTGGGGGCAAAGCTGCAAATGCTTTCTCTGATGGCATTCCACGGACTGACCATTGCCGACGGCACCCGGCTGTATGAAACCTACATTGGCGCCTGGGGCGATGAAAACCAGAGCTACAGAATCGAAGGCATCAGGGACGGTCAGGTGGTGAAGGAGATTCGGCTGGAAAGCTTCGCCTCCCTGCAGTTTAATATTGCATCCGATACCCTCTCTCTGGTGGAGGGCAAATCCTATGATGTGGCATCCGTGACCATTGAGGCGCTGAATCAGGCGGGCAACCACCTGTGCTACTTCCAGGAGCCGCTGACCATTGAAACGGAAGGGGCGGTCAGTCTGATTGGACCGAAGGAAATCAGCCTGAAGGGCGGCTTCGGCGGCTTTTATATCAAGTCTCAGGGCTGCGGTACAGGCAAGGCAAAGGTGTACTACCATGGGGAGCTTGTAAAGGAACTCAGCTACACCGTCACCAAAGCGTAAAGGTTGCTGATACCGTCGGTTACTGAAATTCGCAGGCGGCCTTTTCCGCATTTTCAGGCGCAGGCAGATCTCTTTACTGAAAAAAGCAGAGCGTATCGAATTTCGATACGCTCTGTTTCTGTTTATGGGGAAGTGAGAAAGAATTCCGCCTTCTTCTCACCCGGCTGTGGAGAAAATCACAGCTTTTCCTGTTTGGCAAACAGCTTTTGAAAGCCGACGATGGGATGACCGTTAAAGATGTCCACGATTCCATCAATGCTGGTCTTGCTCAGGGGCATCATCATTTGCACAGACCGGACAGGCTGGGTCGGCATGGCTTTTCGGAAAATTTTCCGCTCCAGCTTATCCTTTGTGGACATGACCACCCCCAAAGTCACTGCCTTGAAAACAAAAAAGCCCAGAATACTGCCGGAAAAATCGCAGACAGGGGATTCCTTTGTGAAGGGCTTTTTAGGGGCAGAAAGCTCCGGCGTCCGTCCCAGAAGCCGGAAAAACTCCGCATCGGTGATTTCCCAATCCATACTGCGGTAGATGGCAGGTACGCTTTCGGAAATCTCGTCCTCTGATTCGATGTACACATCGGCATACAGCGAATCATCCATGGCGTGCTTTGCCAGATAGAAGCGGTACACGCCGCCTTCCAGCTGCCATTGGTTATGGGAAAGGGAGTAATGCCGCAAGTCTTCCTTTCGCAGGTTCAGGGTAACCTGCTTTGTCTCGCCGGGTAAAAGATCGATTTTATCAAAGGCTTTCAGTTCCTTTTTGGGGCTTAGAAGTTTGCTTTCCGGCTGCCCGGCGTAGAGCTGGACAACCTCTTTCACCGCAAGGTCGCTGCAGTTTTTTAGGGTGAAGGTGGCGGTTATTTCGTCCCCCAGCACCTGTACCTGAAAATCGGAATAGCGGACATCCGAATAGCACAAACCGTAGCCAAAGGGGAATAGCACCGGTTTTTGGAAGGTATCGTAATAGCGGTAGCCCACATAGATGGACTCTTTATACAGGCTGTAGTGCATATCCTTTCCGTAGTAGGGGGCGGAGGGCACATCCTCATATCGGAGGGGGAAGGTCTCTGCCAGCCGTCCGGAGGGATTGACAGTTCCCAGCAGCACATCCTTAATGGACTCAGCGTGCATACTGCCTCCCAGATAGGTTTCCATAACGGCCCTGACGCTGCCAAGGAAGGGCATTTTAATGGGTGCACCGTTTTGCAGCACGATTACCGTGTTGGGGTTGACTTCGGAGACTCTGCGAATCAGTTCCAGCTGAGACTTTGGCATATCCAGATGATCCCGGTCATAGCCTTCGCTTTCCAGCACCCGGGGAAGACCGCACATAATGACCACCGCATCTTTTCCTTTGGCGGTCTGGACGGCTTCTGCAATCAGCTTTTCGCTGGGCTTGGTTTCTTCGGCATCATAGCCTCTTGCAAAGGTGAAGGACAGCCCCTCTTTCTCAAATGCTTCCAGCAGCGTACCCACATAGATGGGGTTAATCTGGGAAGAGCCGCTGCCCTGGTATCTGGGATTTGTGCAGAAATCGCCAATCAGAGCCAGATCCTGCTGCTTTTTGAGGGGAAGAATGTGGTCATCGTTTTTGAGCAGCACGATGCTTTCATCGTTGATCTTTTTGGCAACCTGCAGCGCATGGTCAGGGTCAAATTCCTTTTTCTTGGGCTGCTGGGTTTTCAGGTACAGGTCAATGAGCCGCTTCGTTGAGGCGTTCAGGGTGGATTCCTCCAGAAGATGGTCTTCAATGGCCTTCAGAATGCGGGCTTCGCTGCCCTTGCTGAGACCCGGCATTTCCAGATCCAGTCCGGCTGCCAGACTGTCAACTGAATTGTGCAGGGCTCCCCAGTCGGACATGATCACACCGTCAAAACCAAATTCCTCCCGGCAAATGTCGGTGAGCAGGTGCCTGTTTTCCGTGGCGTGGGTGCCGTTTATCTTGTTGTAGCTTGCCATGATCGTCCACGGCGCACTCTCTTTGATGGCAATTTCAAATGCTTTCAGGTAGATTTCCCGCATGGCCCGCTCGTCAGCAATGGAATCGTTGATGAATCGGGCATACTCCTGAGAGTTGAGAGCAAAGTGCTTCAGACTGACACCGATGTGTTTCGACTGGACACCTTCAATATAGCTGGCGGACAGCTTGCCGCTGAGAAAGGGATCTTCTGAAAAATACTCGAAATTTCTTCCGCACAGGGGATTGCGTTTGATGTTGGTGCCGGGCCCCAGCAGCACATCAATATCGTTTTGGATGCACTCCTTTGCCAGTTCCTGCCCGAACTCATGAAACAGCTCCCGGTCAAAGGAGCAGGCACTCAGGCAGGCGGCAGGATAGCACACCGCCTTGACGGTGGACTTTTTCCCGTTTTCAGTGACTTCTTTTCGGATGCCGTGGGGACCGTCGCTGAGGAAAATGTTCTTCCCTTCGATTGCTTCCAGTTCCCATCCATTCTTTCCCACAAACAGCTTTGCTTTTTCGGGCAAAGTGAGTTTATTCAGCAGTTCATCGCTTTTATCCATGTTGATCCTCCGGTGGCGGCGTTATTTTCTGGCGCTGATTTCTTCCAGCATCTGCTCATACAGCTCTTCTGTGATGATATATTTCTTCCGGATAATTCTGCGGCAGACGGCAAGCAGAATGATGGGAATGACGCACATACACAGGGTTAAGCCAAACATCTGGGCAGGGGTTGCCATCTCCAGAAATTCGGTGATTTTCGCAATGCCGTCAGCCTGCACCATGTCGCCTTTGGCAATAGCTGTTTCGATTTCGCCCACCTTATTGATAATGCTGTACAGTCCGCAGGACACCAGCACGAGAGAAACCGTCAGAGATTCCAGAGCGCCGCTCAGCTTGACCATGAAGGGTCTTACGCTGAAGGTGACCGCATCGTTTCTTTCATGGTTCACCCACTCGTCATATTCGATGGTGTTGGTGAGCATAATGAGCATTGCCATGTAGAAGATGCCCTGTCCGGCGAATACAAGCAGTCCGCAGAAGCAAAGTGCGCCGTAGGAGAGGGCGGGACTGATGGGCAGATTGGCGAACAGGAAGAACAGGGCATAGCCGGCGATGGCAACCGTAATGGAATACTTTACGATCTGCATCCGCTTCATTTTCCCGGCAACAAAGGGATAGATTCCCTGAGAAATCAGAGTGCCGACGGCGTAAATCACGGTGAAGATAAACACTCGGTCGCCGTTGTAGCCGTACTTAAAATAGAAGAAGTTCTGCCCGAAGGCGGTGAGGAAAGCACTGGCTGCGGTGTAGAGAAGTACCACCAGTGCCATCACCAGCAGCTGCTTGTTCCGCACCAGAATGTGCAGCATATCCTTGAGGGTGACATTTTTTTCTTTTTGCACCTTTGCAAGTTCTTCCCTGCTGAGCATGAAAGTGTCATTTTCATTGTCGTGGGTAAAGAAGAATACCATGATCTGGCAGGCAACGAAAATGAGGGCAAAGGCGATGGACACATTCCGATAGCCCAGCACCATGTTTCCCGGGGTCAGCACCGGGATGATGCCGCCGGCAACGAAAGCACCCACGGAGGCAAAAATGGAAACCATGGTGGTAAGTCTGTCTCTGTCCTTTTTGTCCTGGCTGAGCACAGGCAGCAAAGACCAGTAGGAAACATCGTTAATGGTAAAGGACATACCCCACAGCAGATACAGTACGCCCAGAATGGCAACATTCCACCAGCCCAGCACACGAATATTGTCTTTTACATCCACACGCACGGTGAACATCAGCACCAGCACAACGGCATTGATGAGACTGCCGATCAGCACCCAGGGACGGTATTTACCGAATCTGGTTTTGGTGTTGGAAATGATGGTGCCCATCATGGGATCGTTGATGGCATCCCACACACGGCACAGCACAATGATTCCCGTCAGAACCAAAAACTGGGGGGTGTTTACCAGATTGGTAAACTGTATGTAGCTTAAAAAGAACAGTGCCACCAGGGTATAACACAAGTCTCTTCCCACACATCCTGATGCATAGCACCATTTACTTCTTTTCCTCTCCATGATAACGCCTCCGAATGAAATTGCCCAAAAGCGGGAAAAATGCCGTCCGCTTCTGAGCTGTAAAGTGAAACGATGCTATTATACGAAATAACCCGGAAATTTGATATTACATTTTCCTGTTTTATATCAGGATTTCTTGACATTTTATATATTTCCTGTAAAATGAACCTGAAATCCGGAAAGAAATCGGTGGTATTTCACATATGAAAAATCCTCATGTTTCCCCTGCCCACAGGGTAGATTTGATCAATGCCTTTTGCGATTACAGTCATATTGCTGTCTGGCAGTTTGGTAAAAACCACGATCTGACAGATCGTTACCCCGGCACCCCGGCTTCGGAAGACTGTCAATTTCTGCTTCCCTACATGAAAAGGCTGGCTGAGCAGAAGCATGACGGGGAATTTGAAATCATCAGATACGAAAACGAACTTTACGGCTATATCGCCGTGGATGAAGGGGAGACACCCCACTATTTTGTCTGCGGTCCGGCGCTGCTTTCCCATTGCTATTCCTATATGGAAATGCGGGCATTGTCCTTTGGAAACCGGCTCCCCGCTGCCCTGTTAAAGACTGTGACAGAGCGCCTGCCCGTCGTGACCCGTGGGGAGTTCCTCAGCGCCATGCGGCTGCTTCTGCTGATGCTGGGGAAAAAAGCACCTGCCAAGGATGCCGGCATTGCCCCGGCAGACCCGGCGGAGGATCAGACGATCCGGTCGGGGCTTCTGAAGGAGCTCTTTGAAAATCAGGAGGAATCCAAGGAGCATACGCCCTTTTTTCATGAGCAGGCGCTGCTGGAATGTGTCCGGTCAGGGGATGTCAATCGGCTTGAGCAGCTGTACCGCTCCCTCCCGAAGACAAAGTACGGCAGAATGTCCGCCCAGCCGCTTAAATCCTTTTTCTACGGCAGCATTGCCAACACCACGCTGATCACCCGCTATGCCATTATGGGGGGACTGGACGAGGAGACGGCATTTTCTCTCAGTGACCTGTACATCCGCAAAATGGAGCAGTGCAGAAGCGTGCGGGAGCTGGATGCAATCAATGAAAAGATGGGCGTGGATTTTACCGGACGGGTGGCGGAAACGCAGAATAAAAATAAATGCTACAGTCAGCCGGTTGCCCGGTGCATCAGCTACATTAACCATAATACCCACAGGAAAATAGACCTGAATACGGTGGCGGAAGCGCTGGACATTACCCCCAAATACCTTTCTTACTTATTTAAAAAGGAGACCGGGCAGCTGTTTCAGCATTATGTTATGGAGCAGAAAGTGGCGGAAGCCAAGGCACTTCTGACATTCTCCCGCTATTCCTGCAGCGACATCAGCGAATATCTGGGCTTTTGCTCCCAGAGTCACTTTATTTCCGTTTTCAAAAAGTACACAGGCACAACGCCCGTGGCTTATAAAAAGAAACAGAGCTGAGGTGTGCAAAGAAAGCGTGCCCCGGAGGAATATAAAACAAATCCGGAGAAATCAATTTCGATTTCTCCGGATTGCTTATATCAGGTTGTTTTCTTGGAAAAGCTCAGGAAATGATATCTTTAAATTCGTCCTTTAACAGATCGTCGATAACATCGTCATCGATGACAAATTCCGGGCAGCCCATAGAACCGGGGCCGACTTCATATTTGTCAAAGGGAATCACAAGGTCACCGTCGCTGTTAAAATAGAAGTTGTGGTCATCATCCACATTGGCAAATTCAAATCCAAAGTCCACATTCTTGATGAAGTAGGTCTGGCTGGGATCGTCTTCCATCCGCTGCAGCATCTGCTGCTTGATGTCTTCCGTAATCACATGGTTAAAATCCTTGGAACGGAACATATCCGACAGCTGTACCACTTTCCCGGTCTTCCTGTCAATGTGATAATATTCAAAATAGCGGGAGCTGCTTCCGGCAGTCACCTGCACGGAAAGCTTCAGCGTGAACCAGCGGGGCGTGTTGGTCTGCACATTATAGTCCACATAAATGGAACCGTGGCCTGCATTGCCGGAAAATTCCAGATCATCATAGAACTGCTGCACCAGCTGCCGGGTGAGAGTGTCCACATCTTCGTTGATGATGTCGGAGGCACTGCTGATGGTCTCATCGGAAACCTGAGGCACTGCAATGTCCAGTTCGTGTCTTTGGTCAGAATAGAAGTAGTTCCGAATGGTCACCACATGGATGAGATCGCCGATGATGGGGATTTTTTCCATGGACTGGGCGTAAGCGACGCTGACATTCGGCAGAATAAAGATGAGTAAAAATGCGAGGCAGGCGGCTGCAATGGCAGACCGTGACCGGGCAGAAAAGTGCATATGAATCGGTTCCGTTTGGGGAAGTGTCAAAAGCGTTGCTTCCAGCTTGGATTTGACAGGATCAGGCGTTTCAATTTTTTCTTCTGCAGCCATTTGATGAAGTTTCTTATCAAATTGATTCATTAGAAAAAATCCTCCTTGTTCAAAGAGTTTTGAAGCATAACTCTTGCTCTGGACAGCTGCTTTTTCACAGCGATTGCAGAGCTTCCGGTTATTTTGGAAATCTCAAGCACAGACAGATTCTCATAATAAAACAGGTACACAACGGTGCGGTAGGGCTGATGCAGGCTTTCTACGGCTTGCCGCAGCACCAGCCTGGTGGAGATCTCCTCGTGGCAGGCGGTGTCCGCAAGGTTGTACTGATCGTCCAGATCCAGTGCGTTGGGATTCTTGCGAAGCATTTCAAGACAGGTGTTGTGAACGATTTTGAGAAGCCAGGCCCGGAAATTGGGTGTCTTAAGCTGAGATAAATTACTGTAGGCTTTCATGACGGATTCGCTGATTGCGTCGGCAGCATCGTCATCATTGCGCAAAATGGAGAATGCTACAGCATACATGGCGTCCTGATAAAGCCGTACCTTTTCGCAAAATTCGTCACGTGACATCAGCAATTATCCTTCCTTCAGAAGATAGGCAGACTGGACTGCGATCCATTCTCCCCAGTGTACATAGTGTCTTGCAAGCAGGTGCACACCGTCGGAGGTGTACCGCTCGGAGAGCGCACCGTTGCTGTCATCAAATTCCGGATTTACATCCATATAGAAAATATCCTTGTCATCTGCAAGCTTGGAAATCCGGTTGTTCAGATTCGAAATGTTCTCGTTTGTGATGTAGTCGTGGTGAGCGGACTTCCGCAGCGTAACATGGAGGTTTCCCATAATGAACAATTTGGCATCCGGCTGCAGGCTGCGGATGGAATCTACCAGCTTACCGTACTTGGTAACGGTCTGCTCCAGCTCGTAGCCCAGTTCATTGATACCGAGCATCAGATATATTTTACCATATGATTTGTTGGATAACAACTCATCCAGTGTCATTCGCCCTACATTGGGGACAGAAACCGGCTCATCATCGATGTTGTAAACGCTCATCCCCACACCGGCGAAGAAATCTGCATCCAGTTTGGAATACTCCATAAGACCCACCACTCTGGAATCGCCGATGAACAGGGCATCGTCCATGCTTACGGGATCCATGGGCTGAGTAGGCTCAGCGGGGAGAGTCTCTACTTCCTGCATGGGAGTGGATTCCAGCTGAGAGGAAGCGGTTTGCTGTGCAGGGAGAGTTTCGGCGGCAGAAGTTTCAAAATTCGGCCGGGTGGTATCGGGTTTGGAACCGCACCCTGCAAAGGATGCGCAGATGCTCAGGATAAGAGCGGCGGATACCAGATTTTTAGTAACTTTTTTCATAATGACAGCTCCTTAAAAACGAAAATATAAAAATGGATCGTTGAGACCACGATGCAGAAAATAAGTACAGGTGCCCAGTATGGCGATTCGGATCGCCCACACAATCACCCTGGAGTGGACCTTTTCCAGAATTCGGTAGGGAAGTCTGGTAATCATCAAAAAGGCGGCAATGAAGAAGGTGCCGGTGCCGAAGGCCTT
>RCNH01000987.1_pt1 | contig 10524 bp, 14 predicted proteins | sample 2041161 | NCBI WGS metagenome assembly RCNH01 (sample SAMN09708215, study PRJNA481090) | Feces metagenome, whole genome shotgun sequencing project. | biome: feces | host: Leptonychotes weddellii | place: Antarctica: Sion Island | collected 2010-03-01
ACCCATTTAAAGCCTTAAATAGAGATTTAGGTACTGATATTTCAACTGATAAGTTTGACGATGGAATCGGAATATTTAAAAATGGTGTTGATGTAATAGGGTATATTTTTTCACTTGCCGGTGTGGCGGATATAAAGGGGTTTGAATTAAGTGAACTTAATTACATGATATTCGATGAGTACATACCAATGAAGGGTGCAAGGCTTAATAGATCAGAAGGGTTAAACCTACTAGACCTATATGAAACGATAAAAAGGGATAGAAAAGCAAGAGGTAGGAATGAATTAGAACTTATTTTACTAGGAAATCCTGTTAATATAACATGTCCAATAAATAACACATTATACCTGGTAAATTATCTTGAAGATATGCAAAGAACGGATAAAGAGTTTTACTATATAAAAGAAGCAAGAGTGATGATACACATGCTAAAGAGTGATAAGTACTACATTTCTACAAAGGAAGATGAAGAGGAAGGTATTAACATCTTAATGAAGGGTTCTTCGTGGTATAATACAAATAAGGAAGGCGAATTCGGATATAATGACTTTGACAAAATAGATAAGAAGTCATTAAAGGGGTATAGAGCTGTTTTTTGTGTGAAGCGTGACAGAGATATTATGACGGTGTATAGGAAGAATGGTATATACTATGTTACTTCAAGTAAAACAGACCTGGATATAAGAATATATAATCTTGACATTGAGACTGAACAACACAGCTTTTATGATGAAGTATATTTCCAGTTTAAAGGTCTTATAATAGACGGAAAAGTACAATTTCAAAAATACGCATATTATGATTTATTTTTCCATTTCAAAGATTACTTTAGCTTGACATAAAATGTTAAAGGTGATACACTAATAATTGAAAGGAGGTGATATGTATGGATTTTGGACTGTTAACCGATTTCATAGCAAATAATGGTTTTCCAATTGTTATGTGTGGTGTTCTAATCTATAAGGAAATGAAAACATCACAAAACACAACAGAACAACTTAATGAATTGACAATTAGTACTAAGGAAATGCAGATGTATGTAAAACAATCAATTGATAAGATTAGTGATACAGTATCTGTACTTGAAAAAATTGTAGACAAATTTATAGGAGAAGAAAATGAATAAAATTAATGTAAAAAGATTTAATGAATGTAACTATAGTGATGGTAAAGTGATATATTTAGACATTGAATTTGAAGTCTATACAGATATAAATGTAACAATTAACGGTTGTAGACTTGTTAATGGCGAAAATGGGTATTACATTGCTTTTCCTTCATATAAAGGAAAAGATGGAAAATATTACAAACACGCTTATTATCCATTTACTGACAAAGAAGTTGAATCGATTGTAAAGTTTGTTGAAGACAATAAAGGAAGGAGATAGTGGAGATGAAAGTGTATTTGGGTAATTTTAATAAGGTTGTCAACTCTACAAAAAGGGTTAAGACATCTACATTATCTGAATATGAACTTGTGTTAAAAGATGGGTGTGATATTATCACACCTTCTTTTAAGTTATTAAATTATTCAGATGATATGCTTAAAAATATAAATTATGCTGTAGTACCTGCTTGGAATCGTTCATATTTTATAAAAAATATGGCAATCCTTCCGGGTAAGGTTTTAGAAATTGACATGACAATTGATGTTATGGGAACATATTCAGAAAATATAACTAGTTCAACATTATTTGTCAAACGTTCAAGGTCAGAGTATAATAAGTGGTTACCTGATGACTGTTGGAGTCATACAACACAGGTGTCAACTGAAATATATCCAGGAATATTTGATGGATATAATTCGCAAGGTACATATATCATTCAAACAATATCATCATTTCCGACAGGGGCATACCCATCAATGAGCACATATGCCATGAATGACTCAACATTGAAAAAACTGATAAGTTATGTTTTCTCATCAGGATTTTATGATAAGGTTCTAACTGGTGCAAGTTCCGAGTCAAAATCAATTGCAAAAACATTTTTTAACCCATTTCAATACGTAGTATCATGTAAATGGTTCCCACTTGCAATTGATAATTTTCCTGGAGCAGATGAGACTGTGTCATTCGGTTGGTGGGACTCTGGCATCGTTGCAAAGGGTGTTTCAAGACCTTCATTAAACACAACACTCAATTTCAAAAAATCAATACCATGTGATAATTGGACAGATCTAGACAATCGTTGGACAAATATATTATGTTATGTACCAGGCTTTGGAACATTTAACATTGACGCATGCTATGCCGGAACTACAATAACTGGTGAAATAAGCAGTGATATATCTTCCGGAACATCTGTAATGAAATTAAAAAGTTTTGATAAAACAATTATGCAAGTTAATGGAAAGTTAGGTGTAAGTGTTCAGCTTTCATCTCTCTATAAAGATATTCCAGTGTCAAATTCATTAACAAGTACACTTTCAAGTATGGGTAGTACTTTATTAACAGCCGGACTTTCAGCACTAGATGCAGGACTTCGTAATGTAAGTGCTAATGTAAGTGGACATGAACCTAACTCCGCGAATAGAATGTCAAACGCTGTAGGTGGTGCGTTAGCACCAACACCTTGTCTAAACGGTTCACCCGAGTCCATCGCACAGTTAAAAACATGGGGTGGTGCACAAATGACTGTAAGAAGGTTTTATAATTATCACTCCGAAGATGTGATTGAAAAAATGGGTGGGATGTTGAATAGGACAAAAACACTTTCAGAATTGAGTGGCTATACTGAAGTAGCTGAACCGAAGGTTCATATAAATGGAACTTTAGCAGAGAAGAATCAACTTGAAATTCTGATGAGTGGGGGATTTTATATTGAGTAGAATAACACCTGCATATAACTTAATAGTAAACGCATGCAATGACAATAACATCGGTTATTCACAGAGCCAAAGAACAACCATACAATTAGGGGTGTCAAACAGAACATACTGTGACTGCTCATCCATTATTAGTTGGGCATTATACAAAGCAGGTATATTAAAGGATAACCCATGGTTCACAACCTACAATATGGCAGATATATTAAGGAGTGCAGGATTCACGAAACATGATATAAACACAACATGGATAGCCGGAGATATTTTACTTTCAAATGAACACACGGAAATGGTTCATACACCCCATGCAATTGGTGGCATAACGATGGGTGCACATAATGACACACTTCCATTTAAAGAACAGGTCTCAATAAATAACTATGCAACTACACCTTCATATTATAGGGAACTATGGAGGCTAGAAGCGAAACCTGTACCAAAGGAATGGATAAAGGGCAATAGGTACTTGTCATTAAAAGAAATGGAAAATAATGCACTAATCATAAATGATAGACTTGGAAAAAATGGATGGACTTCAAACGCAATTGCTGCAGTTCTTGGAAATATGCAGACAGAGAGCACTATAAACCCATGGATATGGGAGGGGTTAAAAGAGGGTAACTTAAATGGTGGTTATGGGTTAACACAATGGACACCTGCTTCAAAATATATTAACTGGGCAGGGGGCGAGTGGAAGAATCCGGAAAATGAAATTAAAAGATTATTATGGGAGGTGTCTAATAATCAGCAATGGTTTTCTAACCCTAATGCACCAACACCTTCGCCACCTATTACTTTTAAGGATTTCACAAAATCGTCACTTGATGTTAAAACGCTTGCAAACTATTTCCTATGGTATTACGAACATCCCGCTGTCACAATACAGCCGGACAGAGGTACACAGGCAGAATATTGGTTAAAGATTATACGAGATAACCCACCAATATCTAACGAAGATATTCCAATATGGGGCATTGTGTCAAACCTAAAATATAGAAAGATAATATAAAAAGGAGGTCAATGACCTCCCTTTTTTATGGCGTTGTAACTTTAATTGAGTTGTCAGCCACAATGTTATTCAAAACGTTAGCGTTAGCATATACAACAGACTGTGAATATAAATGTCCAGTACCACCAGTAATATCACATTCTAGGCTTAGAAAACTACCTTGCGAAACTGTAAGATGTCCGCTTAATTTTGATAACTTAGTTCGAAAATTGCAACAAACAATCGTGCAATCTAATAGGTTCACACCTTCACAATTTATTCTACAATCATAAGAATAAATTTTACAACTATAATCTTTGCCAATGATTTTAACATTAGAACGAATAGCTCTGACAGTCGAATTGTTATTTGTTAAAGTTATTTCAGCGGTCGAATCAATTAAATTACAAGTTTGATCGTTATTACGCGAAGGAGCTAAAATGAACTTGTTAATTCCAATCACAGTACGCATTTTATAAGGTCGTTCTGCACTTCCGTCACAAAAACAAAACGCTTCATTGTCATATGTCACATGTGGGTTGTAAATTGGTGATTTATCACTCCATATCATAGACACATAATAAGAATTAAATCCCGCATAAAATATACCGTCTTTGAAACAAATATCCTCTATTTCAAGATATTTACCATCATCATGTATATTTGAATAGTAAGCGTCTATAATATTACCGTTTAAATCATAAGTGTAAATAACTTGTCTTGCGTCAACTCCAGTATCTAACGTACAAGCAACATATAAACATCCGTCAAATAAGCAAGTCCCTTGAATTGCATAAATTTTATCATAAGGCTGTGTTAAATAAAACTCTTTAATTCTATCTTTTCCATTTAGATAAACATGACACTTAATTGTGTCTAGTGCGGATATGTAACCGTTACTAGGCTTAGGGCAAACCATGTACACCGACAATTTTCCGTCAATTCCAACCCCCGCCAAAACATCTTTGGGATTTGACAGATTGTGACGATATGAAGTTCCACTTGCAATATCATAAACAGTCAGAAAAGGCTCAAGGGTTGCAACATGGATTGTATTATCTTTATCGTTATACGCTAAAGCATTGCCATGTCCAAAATCTGTAACATCAACGCTTTTAATTGTCTTAGCTTTCATATCAAAAAATGTCAATTCATTGTTATTGGTGAATAGTGCCACCCCGTTAGGGGTAGCACACATTCCTTGATAATATGTTTGTCTAGTGTTTTTCCCTGCCATTGAGACAGATTTTAAACTTAATTTTCTAGGAGTTGACTTCAATAAGACATCGGTTAATAAATTATCAACCCGACTATCTTTAATTTTTATATCAACTCCCGAAATTTCAAAATTGCTTACATAATTCATATAATCACCTCCACTATTGTTTTACAGGATTTGTTTTTACAATTTTAATGGTGCTAGATTCACTTTCATAAGATATTGTAACATCATTTTTAAGGGACTCTTCTGCTTTAGCTCTAGCAACTTCATCTTTCACAGAATAAACAGTTCCGTATAAATCAATTTTTGAAAAATCAGCCATTATTTCTCACCCCCTTTTTTAATATAATAGTTTCCGTTTCGCTGTCATAAATGGCGTTTATCATTAACTCATTGAAACGTTTGTCAATTAATTCAACTAAACGCTCTGTCAATACACCGTCTGCTATATCCTTTATACGTAAGAATTCATTCAGAAACCAGTCAAGATTCATGTTCTGATAATTAGTACAAGGATAACTGTTTACTTCATAAAATCCCATAATACCTCCTTATATACATGGAATGATAAGTTGGTGTTTATAAACATCAACTATCATATCTACAATATTATAATAACCAATCTTAAACTCTTGTTCAAGCATCTGCTGTGATGTTGTAACACCAATGTTTCCGTGAATCCTACCCACCTTCTTTTCCTTATTTGAACCATTAGATCTGTTACTAGAAACATTCAATGTGTTGTCGGTTGAACTGGACTCCGGTACGAGATTGTTCGAGTCGTAACCGTTAACATTATTAGTTGAAGAGTTATCTAATTTTGTGTTTGAACTAACGTCACCGTTATACGTTGTGTCTGTGTCAAACTCTTCCAGTCGGTCATAGTTCTCAATTGGGTTATACTTCATATTTAGAGCGTTAAACCAACGTTCAAATGAGTTCATATAAGCATAAGATGTTGATTCAATCGTTTGTTTTAACCAGTTTAAATCTGCAACCATTACAGAATAATCAGTAGTTAATAGACACAATCTATTCACAACCTTTTCTTTCAAAGTAGAATCAAAATTAAAGTCTAATGATTCGAATATATCAATTCCATATGATAAACCATAACGATACATTGACATTAAACTAATCTTCGTATGAATCGCTGACATAATCTTCACACCTCTTTCTTGCAATAATATTCAGATTATATTTTTTGTTCACTTTAGATAATGAATTATTTAACGTGTCAATCCATGTGTTTAATCTAGCGTCATACCCATCTTTTTCAGCTTCAACTTCTGATGTAATACGTCTCTCCTTCTTCTCTGTTATGTCCGCAATACCTATTTCAGAATCGAACATTGACAATAACTCTTTTACAACTTTTATAAGTTCACCTGATATAAATGTTTTAGAGTCTTGAAGTTTCTCTATATGAATTGGACTATCTTCCGTGTTAAGCTTAGCCTCTGACTCAAAAAATACAGCAGGGTTTCCTTCACTGACACGGTCATAAATCTTTTCTAGCAATACTCTTCCAGCTTTATCTTTTCCATACATTAGAAACGGTATTCTAGTGTTCCATATAGACACGTCAAGAGAAGCTGTAGCGTTTGCCAATAAAGAAGCGAAAAAATCTACAATATCTCCAACACCTCTATAGTCAGGAGACAGCTTTATAATCTCACAATCTTCACCAATTATAAAATCAGCTTGGAAAACAGGATTTGAAATTATAGCGTTCGTATAACTATAATAAAAATTATATCCATACAATTCACAAGGTTGGAATGCTATTCCATATTCCATATTTTTAAACACTGCTAAATATCCTTTGTTAAGCAACACTTGATAGAAAAAATCTTTTGTGTCACCTTCCCACGGTAAGTTGTCAAGCACTATCCTTGACTGTATTCTTTGTGTCAAAGACCTCTTCCAGTAATTAAATGACTCTGAACATTTAACATTTGTTTCACCTGGTGAATGGCTTGATGTTTTCATGTTTATATAATGATTGTCAAAAAAATCCATATTACCTCCTAAAACTAAAGACAGCTATTTTTTAGCTGTCTTTGCCAGTGACTGTGCATCTTCCATGTAGAAAAGGATTCCATTTTCTGTATTATCATCAACCACACCCCTTCTAAAATGCCACCACAGATTACGATAACCCTTTCTTGCTTCGATCGGTGTGGTATAAACATTATCAATCTGTGTGTTTGTCACGAGTGCATCTTTATCGAACATATACCCAACTACATACAAACCATTAACCGTAGCATCTTTAGCAGTTAATGTCTGATCGTTATATTTACAATTTACACTGATTAAAGCGTCTTTTTCAATATCATCATTAAATGTTTGCCAAAAGTCAATTGCTTCGTAGTTGTCTAATGATAGATAGTTATCATTAAATATTTCAGGTAAAACACTTGCCTCAGCATCAATTATTAATGGGTTGAATAGAAGAAGTTTTTGTAAATTTTTCGGTGTATGTCTTAAGATTTTATCATCTTCACTATTTTTTGCGTCGTTGTGATACATCGCACTATTTGTAGACATTTTTCGTGAATACTGTTTAATGGTTGACACCATGAACGCTAGAAACTCTTTCAAATGTGTTGTCCTTAACTCTTTTGATGTGTATGTTGTTCCGAATTTTTTGTTAAATTCTTCTGTGAGATTAACAGCAAGACTTGACATTTCAGGAACATTCTTACTTGCGGAATATCTTCCTGCCATCGAATTTAGAAGCATTGCCCTTCTGAATGATTCGTTAGCGAGTGCTATTTCGTTCTGTTTTTGAACACGTCTACCGTTCCAAAATTCAATGAACTCTTCTTCACTTCTGAATGCATTCTTAAGCTGTGTTTCTAAAACTGTCATTGAAGTGTCCCATACGTTCGAAGAATAAAAATTCACTTCAAGTGCTTTTGGAAGGTTCTGTTCCCACATAGATCCAACCGCACCTTCACCTGATACGTTTTCAGAACCGTTTTTTATGTTGTTAGGGTTCAGTGTAGTGTTATACATTCCTGAAGCTTGCATACCTTCATTATAATATGAAATTTTTCTAATTCTCGAAGTGAATGCGTTAGTGTTAAACTCGTTAAACACTGTTAATTTTTCATTATATGGGCGAACTGCTACAAATAGTCTACCCATTACAATTGACAATGCGTTTATTACATTATCTGTTCCTTGTTCCATAATTTTACTTCCCAATGACGCAAAAGATTTTGTGTCAACTGGTGTCTGCTGTTTTTCACCGGTTGCTTGTTCTGCAATCATATTAAGAAGTACATGTGCATCATTAATTGTGATTCCCATATATCCCCCTTATTCAGCTAAATGTTTTAATAAATCATTGAAAGAGTCATCTTCACTTTCCTTGTTGTCACCTATTTTCTTACTTGAATTCGATGACTGCATGCCTGTAATTATGTCAGTTAAATTTGTGATAGCTTCTAGTAGTGAATCTTGTGTGTCTTTTTTGTCATCTTTTTTGCTGACTTTTTTGTCATCTTTTTTGCCATCTTTTTTGTCATTAGAGCCTAAAAGTTTCAGGGCTTCACTAACTGAATACCCCAGTTTTATTAACTCTTCAAAATCTTCTTTATTCATTTTTAACCTTTCTGACCTATATAATAAAAGAAGGGGCAGTGGCGGTCAACCTACTATCACCCCTTGCGGGGTTGACCGATAGTATCCCCCTTCCATTACAATGTAACACTACTGATTTGTTATGTCAATACCCTTCTGACATAATTTTCTCTATACATTAAATTGTTCCCCATATATCATTTAACCGCTTTTTAAGGATATCCTTACACTTTGGACAGAGTTTTTCACCTGTATCAAGAATATCTGTGTCAACGTAAGTTCTTTTATGGGGTATTCTAAAAATATCTAGTATCAATTCAGCTATTACAGTTTTATGTGATAAAACATAGTCTAAATCACTATCATTTGAAATGAATCCCAATTCTAACAATCTATAATAGATACCACGTGAGGCACAGCAATTACAGTTGTATATGTCATTTCTTGGCACAATTTTTCGTGCCCTTCCCGGTAAAATTGTACCGAAATTTTCGGACAATGCTATGTCGTACTTGTCAGCTCCATACATTGGTGTGATTATCACATGGGAACCTTTTGCTTCTTTATTAGATGAAGAGTCCATATGTAGTTCTAACACTTGTGAATTCCCTTCAACATTTAATGTTGTAAATGTTTTATTCCTGTAATGATCTTTATTCATATCAAGTATTTGTAATAGGTCTTTCCGTGTACAAATAGATTCCATCTCTTTTGCTATCTCTCTAACTATGTCCGCTTCTTTGTATTGCCCATTAACTGCACCCGTGTCTCCTTGACCGTGTCCGCAACATATAATAAGTTTACTCACTATTTCCCCTCCTTAAATATTCTACTAATAATTAGACTTATTGCTGTTAAACTCATTATTAAAACACATGATTCTGTGTGTCCTAATATTCCGGAAATAATTCCTAAAATTAATGATAATATTACCATGCTCATTGTATCACCTCCCATCTGTTATAATGTCAAACACTGTCCATAGTGCTAGCGTACCAATTATTAGAGCTATTCCGTTTAAGATTTCTAACATATTACTTTCCTTTCTGTTTGTTCATGTATTCACGAACAATCATATTAATCATTCCATTCATACTACGTGAAGTTCTTTGAGCTTCCTTGCCTAAGTAAGTCCATAAATCTTTGTCCAGCGTATCGTAAAGTTCATACGCTTAACTAACTCTACTTCTTCCATTTTATTCACCCCCTTTCACAATTCGAACCATAATGTAATAGTGTAGTTTAGGGTCATACTCAAACTCCTGTAACTCTATTCCGAACTCGTCTCCCGAATAATTACCAATGGTAAGTAAATCTTCCGCTTCATCATTTGTCTTTACAGTAAGTGCTTTTCCTTCTTCTTCATCAAACTTCTTTGCAATCAATCGAGCCATTTCATTTATTGCTCCTTTTAGTGTCTTTGCTGATGAGAAACCGTCAACTGTGATTGTGTTCTTTCTTTCAATAACTCCTACTGATGTTAAACTCATATTTCTTACCTCTTTCTTTGATATATTCATTATAATACTATTATAGTTACTTCAGTCACTATCTAACACATTCGATACAATCATCTTCTAGATAATATCTGTTACCATCTTCACAAAAGAATATTTCATCTTCAGTATTTAATTTATTGTATTCACTAATAAGATCAGTTACTTCTAAATAACTTTCAAACGTAAAATTATTTATCCAACCCAACATTATATTCCATACTTTTTGATTAACTCATCTTTTCTCATGATCCTATCCTTTCACTGTCTAATCAATTTCTGTTACAAGTATATTATACCAACTGGTGTTACACCTGTCAACGTTTTTGTGTGTTTTTGTTCAAATTGTATAGTTTTTCTCAAGGTGTTGGGGAGTTTTTGTGCAAGATTTTCGCAT
>RCNH01000989.1_pt1 | contig 10509 bp, 8 predicted proteins | sample 2041161 | NCBI WGS metagenome assembly RCNH01 (sample SAMN09708215, study PRJNA481090) | Feces metagenome, whole genome shotgun sequencing project. | biome: feces | host: Leptonychotes weddellii | place: Antarctica: Sion Island | collected 2010-03-01
GGCTCAACATAGGGATAGATGACCTGAATGCCGGTCTCGTCCTGCCACTTCTGAATCTTTTCGAACTCAGCATAGGAAAGCACACGATAGACAACACCGAACTCATAATACTGATTGGTTTCGATATCGTAGGTGTTTCTTTCCAGCTGCTGACCACGATGCTTAACATAGGTGGTGTGGGTTTTCACGATCCGGTTCAAAGGATCGAAGCCGGTTTCTTCTGCAATGCCCCTCCAGTAGTTCATGGAAACTTCATTCTGGCTGGCACGCTTCCGTCCTCCGTCCATAATGCCCAGATGTAAATCCGAAATACCACGCACATAAGAAGGCGTATTCACATACAGCTTATCTTTGTCGTTAATACCGTAGGGAGAGACAATCGGGGACAGGAGGGCGAAGACTACCAGAAACAGCAGAATCCAGGCAGCAACCACAGAAGACTTGTTCTTGCTGAACCGAAGCATTGCATCGGCAAAGAAGCCTCTGGCCTTGGTCTCCAGCTTACTGTCGTGGAGGTGGGAATCCAGCTGAACAAACTCAAACTTCTCCTGTGGGATCTTATCAAACTTTACGTTGTCATTCATGTTACTCATTTCTTAGACCCCATTCTGATACGCGGATCGATAAAGCCATAGCTGATATCGACCACAAGGCTTGCTGCAAGACCGATGATCGTGTAGAAGCAAGTGACCAGCATAAAGATGGGGTAGTCACGGGCATTGATGGCATCGAGAGCCAGTCCGCCAACACCGGGAATTGCAAAAATCTTCTCAATAATCAGGCTTCCGCCCAGGACACCGACAAACTCACCGAAAATAGCAGGAACCACGACCACCATGCAGTTCTTGAGGGCATGGCGGACAGTTGCCTGGGCTTTGGTCAGGCCCTTGGTCCGTGCCAGGAGCATAAACTCACTGGTGAGAACCTCAGTCAGCTCGGCACGGGTTGTCCGGGTGAAGCCGGCAATCACGCCGAAGGAAAGGGAGAGAATAGCAGGAAGCATACTTACAAACATCTTCCAGCTGAACCAGTCCGTACCGGGCTTCATCAGGAAAGGCAGCCAGCCCAGCTTATAGCTGAGGAAATACTGAATCAGGAAAGCATAAACGAAGCTGGGAACGGAAATAACCACCATAGTAAGGGTGGAAATAATATAGTCAATCCAGGTATTTTTCTTCAGGGCCGCAAAAATGCCCAGACCAATACCCAGAGGGATACTCAATATAATAGAATATAGGTTAACAACCACGGTTGCAGGAACCTTGGACGCAAACAGGGTTACAACATCCTGTCCGGTATAACGGACATCGGAAACACCCCAGTCAAACTTTGTAATGACATTTTTCAGGAAAATGCCAAACTGAACCATATACGGTTTATTGTAGCCCAATGCCTCACGACGTGCCTCAACAATGGCAGCATGAGGGTCTCCGGGGGGCAGCTGTGCCAGCGGAAGCATCCGGACCAGCACAAAGCACATGCAGGTAATAATCAGGAATACCAGGATCATGTACAATATTCTTTGGCTTGCGTATTTAAACATTGACTTTGAACCTCCCACGAGCAAACAAACCACCCCGTGGGGATCTGGCATCTGCCCATTACATAGTAATAGATAGCGGAAACTGTAGCAGGGGCATTCGCCCCTGCTACAGCGCGCATTCAATTTAGACAAATTATATCATAAAAAATGCAATTTGTCGACTTTCTTTTTTCAGAAAATACTATTTTTATTAGTACTTCAGTTCGCCGCCCTGTTCAGCAACGTAATCCTTCCACTCCTGGTCGTTGTAGTTGTACTTGAGGTACTGGATACCGCCGCGGCCCAGAACAGGATTGTACTCCTCAACAACGTAGAACATCTGCTGAGACAGCAGGCTCATACCAGCATTCTGCAGCATGGGGATGTAGTCATAGGTATTCAGGACAACGCCTTCGATAGCAGCCAGGATGTTCAGACGGGTCTCAACGTCGGCAATGCCCTCGCCGAAGTTATACTCGTTTGCACCAACCTTGATGGTGGTACCATTCAGAGCCTGAGCCCACTGACGCAGAGACATGCTAACCTCGGTCTCTTCGCCGTTCACATCAACCTTCAGAGTCATGGGAACACGGGAAGAATCGAACCATGCTCCATCATACTGATAAACAGGGTTGGTGTACACATCAACAACACCGAACGGATTCAGCAGGCTGCCGGACCAACCGGAAAGGCTGGTATCGGAGAGGCCCTGCTTCAGCTTTTCGGTAGACTCGTCACCGTAAGGTGCGGACTTGGTGAAGACAACCTTGTTCTCGAAGGGAGTGCCCTTTGTGACTTCGTTCATCTTCTCATTGAGGTAGTCAATGGTCTTGGTCATGAAGTCATTATCAACTGGCAGAGAATACTCAATGGTAACGGTCTGGTCAGACTTTCCGTCGCCGTCAGCATCGGTGATGAAGCCGGCATCCAGAGCATCCTGGAAAGCTGCTGCATACAGCTCACGAGCCATCTCAGGATCGTAGCCGGTGATGGAATCAACAGCTGCATCCAGGTCGCCGCCGAACTTGTCAACATCAACGCTGTAGAAGTCGCACAGAACCTGCTTAGCCTGATCGGTGTCACGGTAACGAGAACCGGTCTCAGGATCATAGATGAAGGGGGTGCCCAGCAGGCCGTAGCCGCCGGAACGAGCAGGGCTGATGGTAGCTGCGAACAGCTCCTTATCATAGGTAACAGCAACAGCCTTACGGAAGTTCAGGAGGGTCATAGTCTCCAGATCGGTGGTCTTCTTATCGAAGTCAGCTGCAGCCTCACGCTTAGCAATTGCATCCTTGTGTCCGTTCAGGATCAGGAAGAACACGGTCTCCTGAGGAGTTGCGTGGCAGAACTCAGAGTTACGGTAGCTTGCAAAGTCCTCAGCCTGCAGGCCGTAGGTTGCCAGCTCGCCCTTCAGGAACATCAGCTTCTGAGTGGAAGCCTCTGCAACCAGCAGGGTATCGATTACATCGGTCTGGTACATGGGATAAATCTCACCGTCAGTGGGGTCCTTGTACACATGCTTGCCATCCTTGTAGCCGTACCAGTTCTCGTTGCGCTCGAAACGCATAGCCTTATCAGCCTGGTAGGAAACCAGCTTGTAGGGGCCATAGGACTTGGTGGTGTCTACACTGGTATAGTAGTTGCTGGTGAAAACATCGCCGTTCTGCTTCTTGCAGGAATCATACAGCGCAGGCTCAACAATCCAGTTGGTGCCCAGGCTGTACAGCAGGTTGAAGCCGGACAGAGCCTTCTGCAGAACCAGAGTGATCTGGTAGTCGCCGGACTTATAAAGACCAACGGTGGAGTAGTCAACGTCGTCTGCATACTCATAACCAGCAAAGACCTCGCTGGGAATGAAGCCTTCAGCAGTTGCCTGATCCTGGCCGTTGTTGACCTTGCAGGCCTTGATGTAGAACTCCATCAGATCCTTGACGGTCAGAGGAGTTTCAACAGCCTCATCATTTGCCTCAAGGGAGAAGCCCTCAGCCTTGACTTCCTCGCCGGCCTTCCAGGGGAACTTCTCGAAGTCGTACTTTGCGCCGAAGGAGTTCTTCCAGTTGATGTAGCCGGTCTTGTCATCGACAGCCTTCAGAACTTCCTCAATGCTGCCAACACCCAGCTTCAGCTGCATGCCTTCCAGGTTGACAGGAACTTTGTGACCCTGGTTTGCATAAGCCTCAGCACCGGCAATCACGAAGTTGCCATCGTATCTATCGGTAGCACGATAGTTCTTCAGATCGGGGTCCAGCAGACGCTTCATGGATTCAACGTAAGTGTCAGCATTGATGACAGTGCCGTCTTCCCAGGTAGCATCGGGGTTCAGGTCGATGGTGTAAGCAAAGCCGCTGGAAGCGGATTCGGGAATACCGAATTCAGGATGCTCAGCCTTAACCTTCTCGGTTACGTCCACAGGATAGTCAGCAGCCATCTCAGGGACGATCTTGTAGCCGGAGTAGGGCTCCTTGCCCTCAACGGGATGCAGTTCATCGTTAAAGATGAAGGAGTAGAGACCCACATTCAGGAACTCCAGGGGGTAGGCATCATCTACAGACTGGTGAGTATGGGGGTTCCAGTTGGTGGAGAGCATACTGACCGAGTCATGGTAAGTATAGGTGCCCTCAGAATCACCTGCAGCAGCCTGAGAAGCGGAGTTCTCGCCAGTAGCAGCAGGTGCATCGGATTTCTGTCCGCAGGCAGCCATGGAGAGAACCATAGTGGAAGCCAGCAGCAGAGCCAGAAGCTTTTTCATTTTCTTTTCCTCCTTAATTTTTTCCATCCGCAAACCTCTCTGAATATTTGCATTCCAGAGCCGCCGGATAGATTTGATAATTATTGTACACTGTCCGTCCACGAATGTCAAATGTTTTTTAATATTTTTTAAAAATCTCTTAATCATAATTTTTCGCTATTTTCCCGCTGAATTATATAAAGATTTCGCCCACAATTTTACATTTTTCACACTTCTGTATTGTCAGCTGTGGACTTCCTTTCTATGGAGTCCATTTTCGTCGATTGAGGGATTACTTTTTTCGTCCTTCCATCACGCACTGGTCTCCCCTTTCCCGCTTCTGTTTCTCTTTTCCCGCCAAGGGCCCGGTATCAGAACGCTGAGAAAGAAAATACAGCCTCTTCTTTCGCTGTATACATTATAATATAGATAAACTTCTGTCTTCGTTTTCCTCTGAACGGTTCTCTGCCGGATCAGCCTTTCAGAAATACTCCGTTCCGATGAATGAATTCTCCATCCGTTGACCGTTGGAGAGAATGTATATTCCATGGTTTTACGAATACGGATATTGGGATTATATGTTATTACAGCTACATCTATGCTTCTTATGCACACATTTTGCATAATATTTCATAATATGCAGGAATATCATTCATTCATGCATATGGTATTTTTGCATATAATTTCTATATATTCACATATTCAAGTCGATTTTGAATATTATTGTTGTGATTTTACTATTAAGCTCCAGGATTTTTCTTTTCATCTTGTATATTCAGACAGTTGACTTTGTATAATATACGCTGTATAATTCAGTCATCAATTAACAAACGCACAGAAAAGGAGAATGGATTATGAAAAAGGTATTTGCACTGGCACTGGCCGCTCTGATGATGATGAGCGTATTCGCCGGCTGCGGCAGCACCGCAAAAGAAGAAGAGGTCAAGGATTACTCCGCTATGACCGCTGAGGAGCTGAAGCCCCTGGTCAAGACCATCACCGAGGGTAAGCTGACCATGGTTACCAGCCCCGACTTTGCTCCCTATGAGTTCTACGCACTGGACGACGCTGGCAAGCCCAGCCTGGCCGGCTTCGACGTTGCTCTGGGTCAGTACATCGCTGATTTCCTGGGTCTGGAGCTTGAAGTAATCCCCATGGACTTCGACGGCACCATTTCCGAGCTCACCGGCAAGAAGGCCGACATCGGCATGGCTGGCTACTCCCCCGATCCCGCAAGAGCAAAGGTCATGAACTTCTCTGACGTCTACTACACCGGCGGACAGTCCTTCGTCACCGTGAAGGATAAGGCTGAGCAGTTCACCACCCTGGCCGACATCAACAAGAGCGAGTATCAGATCGGCGCACAGATCGGCTCCATCCAGGCCAAGCTGGCTAAGGAAAATGCTCCCGATGCCGACATTGTTGAGCTGAGCAAGGTTACCGACATCATTGCTGAGCTGCTCTCCGGCAAGCTGGACGGCGCTTTCATCGAGACTGTTCCTGCACAGGCTTACGCAGTCAACTATCCCGACCTGGCTCTGGTTCTGGATGTTCCCTACGAGGCTGAGGGCTCCGTTGTAGGTGTCAACAAGGACAACGCTCCTCTGCTGGCAGCTGTCAACCTGGCCATCAAGAATGCTCTGGACGACGGTTCCATGGCTCAGTTCATTGCCGAGGCAAATGAGCTGGCATCCGGCGACAAGTTCGAGGGTCTGCTGGACGAAAACGGCAACGTAGCCGAGTAAGAAAGAAACATACACAGATTTCCCCGGGAGCCGCTCTCCCGGGGAAATAGCCATGAAAGGAGCATTTCCACTTGTTTAGCATTGACGGCTTTAAAGCCACCTTTGAGTACATTGATCTTTTTAAGCAGGGTGTGGTCTGTACCATTTCCCTGTCCGCCCTCACTGTTTTCTTCGGATTTATTCTGGCGCTGATTCTGGCTCTCATGCGTATGAGCAAGTTCATGCCTCTGCGGGCCATCTCCACCGCCTATGTGGAACTGTTCCGTGCAACCCCTATGCTGGTTCAGATCATGCTGGTATATAATGTATTCCTGGCTCCCTTTGACCTGCCTACCTTCAAGCTGTTCGGCTTCATCCGGTTTGAGCGTTTTCTCCCCGGTGTGGTGGCCCTTTCCCTGAACTCCGGAGCCTACCTGTGCGAAATCATCCGATCCGGCATCCAATCCATTGATCTGGGACAGACAGAAGCCTCCAGAAGTCTGGGCATGAACGCAGCCCAGGCCATGCGCTATGTGGTTCTCCCTCAGGCAATCAAGAACATTCTTCCTGCCATCGCCAACGAATTTGTCACCATCATCAAGGAATCCTCCATCTGCTGGGTGATCGGCGTTCAGGAAATCATGGCTGCCGTCAACTCCATCAAGGCCGCCACCTACTCCATCGGTGAGCCTCTGCTTGTGGCAACCGCCATCTACTTCTGCCTGACATTCCCCACCTCCAAAATTATTCAGCATTTTGAAAGGAAGATGAGCCGTGGTGACAAACGATAAACTGATTCAGGTAAAAAACCTGAAAAAATACTATAATAAAGGTGCCATCAAAGCACTGGACGATGTGTCCGTAGACGTATGCAAGGGCGATGTGATGGTTGTCATCGGCCCCTCCGGTTCCGGCAAGTCCACCCTTCTGCGGAGCCTGAACCTGCTGGAGGTTCCCACCGAGGGTTCCATTCTCTTCCACGGCATCGATATCACCAAGAAAACCTTTACCGATGAGAACGGCAAGGTTCAGAAGGTGAACATCAACCTCCATCGGGAAAAGATGGGCATGGTGTTCCAGCACTTCAACCTCTTCCCCCACAAGACCATTCTGGAAAACATGATTCTGGCCCCCATGAAGGTTCTGCATATGCCCAAGGAAGAGGCAGAGCAGAAGGCTATGGGTCTTCTCAAGAGAGTGGGCCTGGAGGATCGGGCCGCTGCCTATCCCATCCAGCTCTCCGGCGGACAGAAGCAGAGAATCGCCATTGTCAGAGCGCTTATGATGGAGCCCGAGGTCATGCTCTTTGACGAGCCCACCTCCGCACTGGACCCTGAGATGGTCGGTGAGGTTCTGGAAGTCATGAAGGAGCTGGCACAGGCCGGCATGACCATGGTTGTGGTCACCCACGAAATGGGCTTTGCAAGAGAAGTCGGCAACCGGGTGCTGTTTATGGCAGACGGCAAGCTGCTGGAGCAGGGCTCCCCTGAGGACATTTTCGAGCATCCCCAGCACCCCAGACTCCAGGACTTCCTGAACAAGGTGCTTTAATTTACAAATGAAAATGCCGCCGAATTTCTTCGGCGGCATTTCTGTTTTATTTTGGTTACTCCTGAACGTGTTCCAGTCCGGTTTCCAGAATGGTTTTCACGTGTCCGTCCGCAAGAGAATAGAGGATGTTTTTACCCTCTCTGCGGAACTTAATCAGATGCATCTGCTTCAGGATTCTCAGCTGGTGAGAAACAGCACTCTGGGACAGATCCACCTCCGAAGCGATACAGGTGACACACATCTCCTGCTCCAGCAGAAGGGACAGGATTTTAACCCGTGTGGGGTCTGCAAAGCCCTTGAACAGGTCTGCAATCTGCACCACCACCGCCTCATCGATATTTTCCCGCATTCACACCGCTCCCTTTTGTCTTTTCTATATTCTACCGTAATTTGCCGAAAGATGCAACAGTTTTATTCCCAGTCTTTTTTCCACAAAATAGCAGAGGGAACGGTGTATTTTCTTCCGTATTTACCGCATTCTATTCATACAGGGTATTTCCTCTCAGAAATGGCTTTTTCTATGTTTTCTTACAGAATCACTCTTAATTATTTATGAAAGCCCTTTGCAAACTGTCGCTTATGTGGTATAGTATAGTGAGTTTGTTATGACTATCAATCTGTAATTTAAAAGAGGCGATTTCATGCAGGATTTATCCAAAATCACGGTGGTTCTGCCTTCCCTGGACCCGGACGAAAAGCTGGTGGCCGTTATTGACGGCCTGCTGGAATACGGTTTTACCGACATCATTCTGGTCAACGACGGAAGCAAAAAAGAAAATCTTCACTATTTTGAAGATGCTCAGCGGCAGCACCCCGAAATTCATGTTCTTCATCACGAAGTCAATAAAGGTAAGGGCGCAGCCCTGAAAAACGCATTTTCCTGGTTCCTCCAGAACCGTCCTGAGAGCCTGGGCGTTGTCACCGTAGACGGTGACAATCAGCACCACCCCGCAGATACCAGCGCCTGCTGTGAGCAGATGATGCAGAGCGGCCATGTGGTTCTGGGCTGCCGGGATTTCAGTCAGGAGGACGTGCCCGCACGGAGCCGGTTCGGCAACCGCACCACTTCCATGATCTTCAAGATCTTCTGCGGCATGACCCTTTCCGACACCCAGACAGGTCTTCGTGCCATTCCCAGAAAGTATCTGAAAACCTTCTGCGAGGTCAAGGGTGACCGGTTCGAATACGAAACCAATATGCTTCTTGCCATGAAGGACAACGGCATTCCCTATGACGAGCAGAAAATCCGCACTGTCTACATTGAAGAGAACAAGAGCTCCCATTTCCGGGTTGTCCGGGACTCCTGGCGGATTTACAAGCTGATTCTCTCCCATTTCTTCCGCTACACCGTCAGCTCTCTGGTCAGTGCCGTAATGGATGTGGGTGCTTTCAGTCTGATTTCCCATCTGACCCAGAATCTGCTCACCGGCTTTGCCTTTACTGCTGTTCCGGCCGTCACTGCCAGAGTGATCTCTTCCCTGCTGAATTTCACCATGAACAAAAAACTGGTGTTTCAGACTGACGTCCATACCGGAAAGGCTCTTCTGCGCTACTATATGCTGGCAATTCCCATGATGATTGCCCAGGTGGTGCTGACCCACGGAGTCTACGCCCTGTTCTCCATTGCTCCCGCAGCAGAGGGAACCCGTACTGCGATTTACACCATTGTCATGGTGGTTCTGTTCCTTGTCAGTTATATGATCCAGCAGCGCTGGGTCTTTGCACCGAAAGAATCCAACTAAATCCAAGAGGTAAAAATGATGCGTAAACTAAAAAATGATCCTCAGCCGCCAGTAGGCGGTCAGCCGATCCCTCAGGTGAAAAAGGGCGGCGGTGTGGGCCGGTTTTTCCGCCGGTTCTTCCTCTGCTTCTTTACCGTGCTGATTCTGCTGATCGTCGCCCTGGCTCTGGTCCTGAACATGGTGTTCAACGGTCCTTCCGAAAGCGCCCGGGTGGTGCTTACCATGTCTCTGACGGAAGCCAGCGCCACCAAATGGGTGCCCGGTCTCTTCATGGACAAGGAAACCGTTGCTGCCATCCGCGAAAAGGCTTCCGACACCCTGCCCGATGAGGTCTCCAGCGCAGACCAGATCGTCATTAACCGGGGCAGCTCCGAGGCAGAAGACCTGTTTGCCGAGTATCCCGACGGAATCCGCATTGAAGAGGTCAAGGGCAAAACCTATAACGCCCATGTCATGCTGATCCGGGACCCCTCTCTGGTCTATATGGCAACCTCCACCGACGGCCCCTTCAAGACCAGCATTCCCGGCACCCGAATCAACGAGCAGATCGTCACCGAAGGTGCTGTGGCTGCCATCAATGCCGGTGCCTTCAACGATGACGGCTCTGCCTCCCCCACTGTCGGCTCCGTTCCCGCCGGTCTTCTCATGACAAACGGCGAGGTTCGTTCCAACGCCTACCACGAGCTGGTTCCCGTGGGCGGCTTTGCAGGCTTCAACAAGGACGACATTCTGGTTGTTGCAAAGTCCATGACCCCCGAGCAGGCCGTGGAGCAGAACATCCGGGACGGCTGCGAATTCGGCCCCGTTCTCATTATGAACGGCGTGATCAACGAGGAAGCCTACAACTCCAATTCCGGTTATAACCCCCGTACCGTAATCGGCCAGAGAGCCGACGGTATTGTCATTTTCCTGTGTGTTGATGGCCGTCAGGCCGGTTCTCTGGGTGCAACCTACAAGGATGTCACCGATATTATGTTTGAGTACGGTGCCGTCAATGCCTGCAACATGGACGGCGGTTCCTCCTCCGTTATGTTCTACCATGACACCCGTGGTCTCTACGGCGACGCCGGTGAGTACACCATGATTAACAACTATTCGCTGTTCCAGGCGGAGCCCAGACGTATGCCGAACTTCTGGATGGTTCGGCCCGCAGCGTAAGGAGTAAGCCATGTACAAAGGAAAATTTTCAAATAATCAGGGTGGCCGCTCCACAGCAGATCTGCTGCAGGAACGGGCTTCCCA
>RCNH01000991.1_pt1 | contig 10496 bp, 8 predicted proteins | sample 2041161 | NCBI WGS metagenome assembly RCNH01 (sample SAMN09708215, study PRJNA481090) | Feces metagenome, whole genome shotgun sequencing project. | biome: feces | host: Leptonychotes weddellii | place: Antarctica: Sion Island | collected 2010-03-01
TCTTCCGATCTTTTTTTCAGCACGCAGGGTGTCGCGGCGGTGTACGATATATACCTTTTTGCACAGCTTAGCAAGATACAGGGCATCTTCCGCTGCCGAGTTGCCGCCGCCTGCCACAGCTACGACCTTGTCGCGATAGAACATACCGTCGCAGGTTGCGCAGTAGGTAACGCCCATACCCTGCAAACGCTCTTCGGCTTCAATGCCCAGATGACGGGGAGAAGCACCCGTCGCAATCATAACGGTTCGGGCAAGGATTTCGCCCTCATAGGTGGTGATCTTTTTGGGGTTGGAAGTAAGATCCACACTGTCGGCACCGGCATACATGGTTTCAACACCCAGATTTTCGGCCTGTACCTGCATCTGCTGGGCCAGTTCAAAGCCGCCGATTCCATTTTCAAAACCGGGATAGTTGTCAATCTTGCTGGTGGTAGCCAGCTGACCGCCAGGAGAAAGCATTTCCAGAACCAGAACGCTCAAACCGGCGCGCACACTGTAAAGAGCGGCAGTATAACCGCCGGGGCCTCCGCCGATAACCACTACATCCCAAATTTTTTCATTCATAAAAAATCCCTCGCTTTATTAGAATCGTTTAAAACCGCAGTAATTTTGATTGGTGATTTCTGTATTCAGTATACGGTTTTTAACAAGAGGACACCATGACATTGTCACATAAGTGAAAACCCTTCTAAAGAAAGTTTACCACAATAAAAACAAAATAAGCAAGCAGCAGAAGGGTCAAAGACCCAAATCTTTCTCCAGGCGCTCAGCAGCGGCGTTTACAAGGCCGAAATTCACAGCGGCATGATAGGAGTCTTCCAAGCGATCGTGGCATTTACGGGCCTCCTGTTGGAGATGAGAGGCCTGCCCCATCAGCTCACCGGCGGACTTTTCGTTAAACCGCAGCTTTTTCTTGTGGCGGCGGAGCAGCTCGGTATTTTCAAATCGAGTGCAGTGAATGTTCTTTTGACCCTCAAAATCAAAAGAATGCCAGCGGTTGGAGGTGAGCAGCGCAAGCCGCAGCTCAGGAAAGATCAGATGCTCTGTCTGCCCATTGCCAAGAGGGCAGGGGCAGCAGTAGAAATGATGCCCTTTTTCAAGCGCTGCCTGCTTTACAAGTTCCATCAGATATTGACTGCAAGCGCCGTAATCATCGTGGAAGACGAGAATGGTGTCGGCAAGGGCGGGAACCGTGTTTTTAAAACAAACCAGCCCGTCAGGTGTAACCGCACTGAGAAAACGCATTCGGGCAAGGCCTTTTCCCGCTTTAGAGCTCAGCCAGTGCTGCACCAGCCGATTGGCATAGTGCTCAATCTTTTGCCGATCCATAAAAGCTTCCGCAGTGCGCCGATTGTCCGCAAGCAGATCCGCAGCAGCCTTTAAACAAACGGCAGCACGGCCGTGCAGCTGTTTGCCGGCAGCTGTCATGGCTTCAATGGTGTCTCGATGTTCCTTGAGGATTTTGGGGTCCAGTGAATCATAGAGACTCACTACATACTCGGTAAGCATGGGGCACCGGGGCTCCAGCGTGTGGGGAGGAGTGGCATCCAGTACTGCACAGCCGCGCAGAATCACGCCGTCCAGACTTTTGGGATCAGAACTGCAATGAATGAGTTCAGCAGGCCCGGTTTCTTTTTGGGCAAGCCTGCGCATCAATGTGCTTTTTCCACATCCGGGACCTGTTTTGAGCAGATACAAAGTAAGTTGCTCTTTTGGCTGAAGGCGGTCAAAAAAGCCATGAAACCCTTGTGGGCCCACAGCACCCAAAAAGAATTCCGGGCGGATTTCAGTTTTTTTCATAGCAAAACACCTCGCTTTTTCCTATGATATGCGATTTTTGAGTAAGCCGCCACAGTCTGAGCATAAATTTGAATTGGAGATGATATGCTGAAAGCACCAAAAATGTTTTGAGGAGGGACTGCAGTGATTTGTTTTATGCTTTGTTTGGGTGGCTTAATAACCTTTGTTGTGTTGTGTTGTTTGTGGGTAGGGGGCGATTAGAAAAAAGAAACGGCGGCAGACGAAAGCATCTGCCGCCGTTGTGCTTTTTAATCGGGATTACAAAAGCTCTTTGCGCAGCTGCTCGGCAGAAAGAGGGCTGAGCAGTGCAGGGGGAACGTCAAGAACTGTTTTGCAGCCGGTTTCGCCTGCAAGATGCATCCGGTGCAGGGCACGGGCATAGGCCACGATCACGCTGGCAGTAAACTCGGGGTTGGAATCCAGCTTGAGCCGGTATTCAATCACCTGATCGTGCTCGCCTTCCCAGCCGGTAACACCGGAGTGAATCACGCTGCCGCCGTGAGGCAGACCACGATGATTTTCGTCCAGCTCCTGCTGGCTGATAAAGTGAACGGTGGTGTCATAATCGGCAAAGTAGTTGGGCATTTCTTTGATTTCCCGTTCGATACGAGCGGTATCTGCACCGGGCTTTGCCACAACATAGCACTCACGGGTGTGCTTCTGGCGGGTGGTAAAGTTGGGACGGCTGCCGCTGCGAACCATGTCCAGAGACTCTTTGACCGGCACAGTATACTGCCGAGCGTCCGCAACGCCCTCAATGCGGCGAATTGCGTCAGAATGGCCCTGGCTGACGCCTTTGCCCCAGAAGGTATAGCTTTGGCCTTCGGGCAAGATTGCGCTGGCATACAGGCGGTTGATGGAGAACAGGCCCGGGTCCCATCCGGTGGAGATCATAGCGAGGGTTCCGGCCTTGCGTGCAGCCTCATCCACATTGCTGAAGTGCTCCGGGATGCGTGCGTGCGTGTCGAAACTGTCGATCACATTGAACCACTGCGCCATGAGCGGGGTCTGGAAGGGCAGATCGGTGGCACTGCCGCCGCAAAGAATCATCACATCAATGCTGTCTTTATATTTCTCAGCCTGCTCAGCGGGCAGAACCGGGGTCCCTTCGGTGAGAGTGTGCAGAGAATCGGGACTGCGCCGGGTAAAAATAGCGGCCAGCTCCATGTCAGGAGACTGACGGATTGCACATTCCACGCCGCGGCCCAGATTGCCGTATCCCATAATACCAATACGAATCATAAGGATCCCTCCATTTTTATAAAGGATAGTGCCGGATCAAAGATCCGGGAAAATTCATCTACTTATTATACACCAAAAGAGGATTGCTTGAACAGACTTTCTTTGCAGAGAATCAAGAAAATCTCCCAACAGCATGAATCTTTCTGTTGAGAGATTTTTTGTAAAACAAAGGAGACTATCAAAGCATTAAAATCAGAAAACGCTTTCCAAACTTTTTTGCAGGAAAAGCCGAGTCTTTTCACTTTGAGGATTCCCGAATACCTGATCGGGAGAACCTACTTCTTCCACACGGCCGTCGGCCATAAAAATGACCTTGTCCGAAACCATTCGAGCAAACTGCATTTCGTGTGTGACCACGATCATGGTGGTGTTTTGGCTCTTGAGGTCTTTCAGTACCTGCAAAACCTCACCGGTGAGTTCCGGGTCCAAGGCGCTGGTAGGCTCATCAAAGCAAAGGATATCAGGCTTTAAAGCAAGAGCCCGTGCAATGGCAACGCGCTGCTGCTGACCGCCGGAGAGCTGGCAGGGATAATTGTTGAGTCGATCGCCAAGACCGACCTTTTCCAAAAGGGCACGGGCGGTCTCTTCGTTCTTTGCAGCCTGTTTGCGGTCGAAATTCTTGCGTCCCATGCGCTGCTTGTCCAAAAGATCCATGGCAAGGGTTACATTGCGCAAAGCGCTGTATTGAGGAAAAAGATTGAAGCCTTGGAACACAAGACCGAAGTGCAGACGCTTTTCCCGTTCGTCCATCGGGCAATCTTCGCCCCAAAGAGGCACACCATTCACAAAAAGCTGACCCTCATCGGGAGTTTCCAAAAAATTGAGGCAGCGCAGAAGGGTGGTTTTGCCGGAACCGGAGGAACCAATGATGGAGAGCACCTGCCCTTTTTCCAGCTCCAGATCCACACCTTTGAGAATGGGAACACCGTTGAATTGTTTTTTTAAACCTTTGAGTTGCAAAATCGCCATGATCCATTACCCCTTATAGTATTCCAGTTTCTTTTCGATCCAGTTGAACAGGAGAGTCAAAGCACCGCTGAACAGGAGATAGAAAAGACCGGTATAGAACAGCGGCCAAAGCAGACCGCGCTGATTCAAAATGTTCTGAGACACCTGAATCACTTCCAGCACACCAATGGTGCGCGCAAGGCTGGTGTCCTTGACGAGGGTGATGATCTCATTGCCCATAGGGGGAACAATGCGCTTGATCACCTGCATCAGCACCACACGGAAAAAGATCTGAGGACGGGTCATACCCAGTACTTGACCGGCTTCCCATTGACCTTGGGGGATGCTTTCAATGCCGCCCCGGTAGATTTCGGAGAAGTAAGCCGCATAGTTGATGATAAAGGCAATCAGAATTGCGGTGAGCCGGTTTTCCATAGGTACGTGAAAGGCAAGACCCGGAAGATAAAATACCACAACGATTTGAAGCATCAGCGGAGTGCCGCGAATGACCCAGATAAATCCCCGCGTAAGCCAGCGCAGCGGAAGAAAGCGAGTCATTGCACCCCAGCAAATTACCAGTCCCAAGGGAAGGGAAGCGACCAGTGTGATAAAGAAAATCCATAATGTTGTGCGGAATCCTTGTAAAAGATCCAGCGTGATCTGCCAAAAACCCATGTTAAAACGGCTCCTTCAGAAAAAATTCGTTAACCCAATGTTACCAGAACAGAGGGGTATTTTTCAGCAATGGCGGCAACAGTGCCGTCTTCGGTCAGTTCCTTGAGTGCTTTGTTGACTTCGGCGGTAAGATTGCTGTCTTTGCGGAATCCAACACCGTATTCTTCTTTGGAAAGCTCAATGCCGGGAACAACAGCCAGATCTTCAAAGCTGGTGCCTTCGCCCACGGTAGCAAATGCCATAACGGCATCAACCACAGCCACGTCCGCAGTGCCGGACTTGACTTCCAGCAAGGTGTCCTGCTGGCTTAAAACAGCGGTAAAGCTGCCTTTTTGCAGATTTTCGTCTGCCAAAATTGCTTTGTGACCGGCGCTCTCGGATTCTGCGGTCAGCTTTGCGGAAGACATGGAAGCAAGATCCTTGAACTTTTCCAGATTTTCTTTTTTGACTACACATACCTGCATATTGCCGCTGTAGGGATCGGAATAATCAATGCTTTCTTTAAGATCATCCAGAATACTCAGGCCGTTCCAAATGCAGTCAATGTTGTTGCTCTTGAGCTCGATGATCTTCTTTTCCCAATCAATGACGACAAAATTGGGAGTTACACCCAGCTTTTCGCAAACCGCCTCAGCCATCTCGGTGTCAAAACCAATCAGCTTTTCGGGATTTTGAGGATCGTAATAGTTCATTGGATCAAAGAGAGTGATGCCGATATTCAGCTGTCCTTTCTCTTGAATGGCTTCAAGATCGGATTTTGCGCTGGCACCGGCTCCGCATCCGGTAAAAAGACTGGCGGCCAGCAGAGCTGCGGCGGCCAAAGAAGCAAAACGTTTTTTCATAATTGAAAACCTCCCTTGTTGACAAAGGCTTTATTAATTTAGCACAATAAAATATTAGCACACTGCCTTACAAAAATCAAGCGTTTTTTAAAAATAGTGCGGTTTTATTTAGCAAAGAATCAGAAAGGGGAGAAGTCTTGTTCCTAAAAGCTTCTGCCAACAGAAAAGAGGAGCAAAATGGCGAATATCAAAGCGAATCCGAAAACAGCAAAGCATAAAGCAACGTGGATGGAGGTTGGAGAAATGCACATTGTGTCAACGCGAACAGTGTGGCTGTTATATGGACAAAATAATTAGACTTTATAATACGAAAAGGGCGGCTGTGCTTTCACACAGCCGCCCTTTTTAGGCAGATCTTGCAGGCCAAAAGCCAGCAAGTTATTTTTTACAGATCGATGGTGGAAACTTCCATGGTGATCTCTTCCAGCACGTCCAGCAGGGCACGCACGGTGTCCAGAGCGGTGAAGATGGTCACGCCGTTCTCAACTGCGCAGCGGCGGATTTCCCAGCCGTCGGAGAAGGCACCGGGATCGGAGCTGTAATCGCGGGTGTTGATGAAGTAGCTCACATAGCCGGAACGGATGGAATCCAGAATTTCATCGCTGTCCTCGCTGACCTTCTTCTTAACGCGGGTACGAATGCCGTGCTCCTTGAGGAAAGCAGCGGTGCCGGAGGTAGCTTCCAGATTGAAGCCCAGGTTGTAGAAACGGCGGATCAGGGGCAGAGCCTCTTCCTTATCCTTGTCGGCGATGGTCACAAACACGGTGCCGTAGTTCACAACCTGAGTGCCGGAGGCCTGCAGGGCCTTATACAGCGCACGGTTCATCTTACGGTCATAGCCGATGGCCTCACCGGTGGACTTCATCTCGGGCGACAGGTAAGCATCCAGACCACGCAGCTTGGAGAAGGAGAAGGCGGGAACCTTAACGTACCAGCGCTCTTTCTCAGCGGGGTAGATCTCAGTGATGCCCTGTTCCTTGAGGGAAACACCCAGAATTGCCAGAGTACCGATATCGGCCAGGCAGTAGCCGGTGGACTTGGACAGGAAGGGAACGGTACGAGAAGAACGGGGGTTCACCTCGATGATGTAAACATCCTCGTGCTCATCCACGATGAACTGGATGTTGTACAGGCCCACGATGCCGATGCCCAGACCCAGACGGCGAGTGTAATCCAGAATGGTGTCCTTGGTCTTCTGGCTCAGGCTGAAGGAAGGATAGACGCTGATGGAGTCACCGGAGTGAACGCCGGTACGCTCGACCAGTTCCATGATGCCGGGAACGAACACATCGGTGCCGTCGCACACTGCATCGACCTCGACCTCTTTACCGGAGATGTAGCGGTCAACCAGAACCGGACGATCGGTGTCGATCTCAACAGCGGTCTTGAGGTAGTGACGCAGCTGCTCTTCGTTTGCAACGATCTGCATTGCGCGGCCGCCCAGAACGAAGGAAGGACGAACCAGAACGGGATAGCCGATGTCAGCTGCTGCTGCAACACCCTCTTCGATGTTGGTAACAGCCTTGCCCTTGGGCTGAGGAATGTTCAGCTCATGCAGCACACGCTCGAAAGCCTTGCGGTTTTCAGCACGCTCGATGGCGTCGCAGTCGGTACCGATGATCTTAACACCGTGATCGCGCAGGGGCTCTGCCAGGTTGATGGCAGTCTGGCCGCCCAGAGAAGCGATAACGCCTTCCGGCTTTTCCAGATCAATGATGTTCAGAACGTCTTCCACAGTCAGAGGCTCAAAGTAGAGCTTATCAGAGCAGGTGTAGTCGGTGGAGACGGTCTCGGGGTTATTGTTGATGATGATTGCTTCATAGCCAGCCTGACGGATGGTCATGACGGCGTGAACGGTGGAGTAGTCGAACTCAACGCCCTGACCGATGCGGATGGGGCCGGAACCCAGAACGATGATCTTGCGGCGATCAGAAACAACCGACTCGTTCTCCTGTGCATAGGTGGAGTAGAAGTAAGGAACATCTGCACCAAACTCAGCAGCGCAGGTATCAATCATCTTGTAGACCGGGCGCACATTGTTCTCACGGCGGAAGTTCAGCACGTCATCCTCGGTGCAGTTCCACAGATAAGCAACCTCCTTGTCGCAGAAGCCGTGCTTCTTGAGCAGACGCAGGGTGTTCAGATCCATGGGATGGGCAGCGCCTTCGCGCTCCAGCTCGATGATGTGACGCAGCTTATCCAAGAAGAAGGGATCGATTGCGGTAGCGTTGGCGATGGTGTCGATATCCACATCACGGCGCAGCAGCTCAGCAATAGCATAGATGCGGTCATCGGTGCCAATGCGGATGTAATCCAGCATATCAGCGGTCTCGGCATCGTCGAACTTGTTCATGTGCAGGTGATAAACGCCGATCTCCAGAGAGCGGATTGCCTTGAGCAGGCTCTCTTCAAAGGAACGGCCGATGCTCATGCACTCGCCGGTAGCCTTCATCTGAGTGGACAGACGATTGTTTGCGTCTGCGAACTTATCGAAGGGGAAGCGGGGCAGCTTGCTTACGATGTAGTCGATGGTGGGCTCCATGCAAGCGGGGCCGCTGGCCAGCATGATCTCGTCCAGAGTCATGCCCACAGCAACCTTTGCGGTAACGCGGGCAATGGGGTAGCCGCTGGCCTTGGAAGCCAGAGCAGAGGAGCGGGACACGCGGGGGTTGACCTCGATGAGGTAATACTTGAAGGACTGGGGGTCCAGAGCAAACTGAACGTTGCAGCCGCCTTCAATGCCCAGAGCACGAATCAGGCGCAGAGCGCTGTCACGCAGCATGCCGCACTCTTTATTGGTAAGAGTCTGGCAGGGGCAGACAACGATGGAGTCGCCGGTGTGGATGCCCACGGGGTCAACGTTCTCCATGTTGCAGATAGCGATTGCAGTGTCAGAGCTGTCGCGCATGACTTCGTATTCGATTTCTTTATAGCCCTTGATGCTCTTCTCAACCAGAACCTGATGTACGGGAGAAAGCTTCAGAGCGTTCTTCATGATCTCGCGGAACTCTTCCTCGTTGTCGGCAAAGCCGCCGCCGGTACCGCCCAGAGTGAATGCGGGGCGCAGAACCACGGGATAGCCGATGTCCTCAGCAGCCTTCAGGCCTTCTTCCATGGAGTTTGCGATTTCAGAAGGCAGAACGGGCTCGCCGATGGAAGCGCACAGCTCTTTGAACATCTCACGGTCTTCAGCACGCTCGATGGAAATGCTGGGGGTGCCCAGCAGCTCAACCTGGCACTCCTTCAGAATGCCCTTCTTCTCCAGCTGCATGGCAAGGTTCAGACCGGTCTGGCCGCCGATGCCGGGAACGATAGCGTCCGGACGCTCGTGACGGATGATCTTTGCAACATACTCCAGAGTCAGGGGCTCCATGTAGATCTTGTCTGCAATGGCCTTATCGGTCATGATGGTAGCGGGGTTGGAGTTTGCGAGGATGACCTCGTAGCCTTCTTCACGCAGAGCCAGGCAGGCCTGAGTGCCTGCGTAGTCAAATTCGGCAGCCTGACCAATCACGATGGGGCCGGAGCCGATAACCAGAATTTTGTGCAGGTCGGTTCTCTTAGGCATTGTTGCGGTCCTCCTTCATAAGATCAATAAATTCATCAAACAGATAGATAGCATCCTGAGGGCCAGGAGCGCCTTCCGGATGGAACTGAGCAGACAGAGTGCGGTCTTCCTTGCAGAGGCAGCCTTCCACAACGTTGTCGGTCAGGTCACGCAGGATGACCTCCAGACCGGTGCCGGCCAAAGACTCTTCGCAAACAGCGTAGTCGTGGCTCTGAGCAGTGATGGAGACTTTGCCGGTGCGCAGGTCGCGAACGGGGTGGTTGCCGCCGCGATGGCCAACCTTGAGGCGTGCGGTATCGGCGCCGTAGGCACGGGCAATCAGCAGATGACCCAGATCAACGCCGAAGATGGGCAGCTTGCCGCGCAGAGCACGGATCAGGTCGATCACGGGACGTGCATCGTCCGGTGCACCGGGGCCGCTGGTGACAAACAGGCCGTCCGGCTTCAGAGCCATAACCTGCTCAGCAGTGGTGTTGTAGGGAACCACAGTCAGGTTGCAGCCACGCTCGTTCAGGCTGCGCAGCATGCTGAGCTTGAGGCCGCAGTCCACAACCACAACGTGGAACTTGTGGTTTGCGGTGCGGGAACGCCAAGGCTTGCGGCAGCTTACACGGCTCACGGCATCTGTTCTGGGATGTGCGCTGCGGATCAGGTCAAGGGCCTCTTCCTTGGGCATACCGACGCCTGCAAACATACCACGGCAGCTGCCATGGTCACGCAGGTGACGGGTCAGGCTGCGGGTGTCGATGCCTTCGATGCCGGGGATGTCGTAGTCCTCCATGATCTCAGACAGGGTCTTGGTGCAGCGGAAGTTGGAAGGATGATCGTTGTACTCACCAACAATCAGACCGCCGATGGTGGGGAAACGAGTCTCAAAGTCCTCATCGGCGATGCCGTAGCTGCCAATGATGGGATAGGTCATAACCACGGCCTGATCGGTGTAGGAAGGATCGGAGACCAGTTCCTGATAACCAACGAGGGCGGTGTCGAAAACGATCTCGCAGATATTGGACCGGGGGCTGCCAAAGCCATAGCCCAGATACTCGCTGCCGTCTTCAAGGATCAGCTTTCTGTCAAATGCTCTTGCCATTTTTTACTCCTCCACGCAGAAAATTCTGTTATTTGGGCAGAAAAAAGCGGCTCCTCTCCTCACGCAAAAGCGAGGAAAGCGAACCGTAAAAAGGAAAAGGAAATAGAAACGGGAAAAAAGCAGTACCGAAATCGAGAATCGGGTGCTTTCATCATAACGCTTCCATCCTTTCATAACGGTACAAAAAAAGCCCTGCGGAGACCGCAAGACGAAAAGCAAAGGCAAAAGCCCTGAAAAGGCCTCTTACGGGTCTCTTTGTACCAAGTTCTAAATCGTTCCGATTATACAACTGTAAACCTCGATTGTCAAGCCTTGAATGAATATTTTGGCA
>RCNH01000992.1_pt1 | contig 10485 bp, 5 predicted proteins | sample 2041161 | NCBI WGS metagenome assembly RCNH01 (sample SAMN09708215, study PRJNA481090) | Feces metagenome, whole genome shotgun sequencing project. | biome: feces | host: Leptonychotes weddellii | place: Antarctica: Sion Island | collected 2010-03-01
TCCAATTTCTGTGTGCACTGCGGTAAAAAACTGGATAAGCAATCGGAACTGCAGGTTTCGGAAACAGAATTCTGTGATGAAGAACGTGGAACCATGGTCCTGGGAGATAATCTGGGTGGTACCACTGTCCTGGGTTACGATGCTCCTCCGGAGCCGGTTTTCCCGGTGTTAATGAGGCGTAAAACCGAGGAGTCCGTTGAAATTGCACAGCCTGTTTATAGAATCGGTGCAGACCCCAGAACCTGCGATTTGGTGCTGGACGACAATACATATATCAGCAGACACCATGCGGATATCCTCACAAGAGAAGATCGGTATTATATCATTGACCACAATTCGACCAATAAGACATTTGTGGATGGTAAACTCATCCCGGCAGAACAGGAAGTGGAGATCTTCTCCGGCACGGAAATCCGTCTGGCCAATGAAGATTTCATATTTGCTGTAGAATTGTAGGTGGCTCAGGTGAACTATCAGATAGCGTTGCGAACCGACGTGGGAGTCAAAAAACAAACCAATCAGGATAGCTGCAGTATCCAGCAGGCCGAAACCGAAAAGGGCACCATTCTTCAGGCAATCGTCTGCGATGGAATGGGGGGCCTTTCCAAAGGAGAAGTGGCAAGTGCAACCGTTATCCGGACTTTTACTGCATGGTTTGAAAAAGATCTGCCCTGGTTGCTGGGGCAGAATGGCAGTCTGGATGATATCCGGCATCAGTGGAGCAGAATGATAAAGCAGCAGAATCAGAATATTGCGGCCTATGGCAAATCTCTGGGTCTGCAGTTGGGAACTACCATTACGGCACTGCTTATCATGGAAAGCGGGGATTACCTCATTGGACATGTAGGTGATTCCCGGGTTTACCGGATCACCGACGATACCATTGAGATGCTGACCGAAGATCAGACTGTGGTTGCCCGGGAAATCCAGCTGGGACACATGACACCGGAAGAAGCCCGGAAGGATCCCAGACGCAATGTGCTGCTGCAGTGCGTGGGGGCATCGAGAGTTGTGGAACCTGCTTTTTACTATGGTACGACCAAGCCCGGTCAGTGCCTGATGCTTTGTTCCGATGGGTTCCGGCATACGGTGAGCAGCGAAGAAATCCAGAAGGCGTTCTCCCCGAGAAACAATCCGGATGAGGATACCATGGAAACAAATATTGAAACGCTGATTGAACGCAATAAGTTCAGACATGAGACGGATAATATTACTGCTGTCCTCATTAAAGCGGTTTAGGGAGTGTAAATCTTGGCAGAAACCAGACAGGTCATTGATAACAAGTATGAAATTCTGACGCTGATCGGCAAAGGCGGTATGTCCAACGTTTATCTGGCCAGAGATAGGCGGCTCAATAAGCAGTGGGCGGTCAAGGAGATTCAGAAACGGGCAAGGGATAAGAACAACGAAGTGGTTGTGCAAAGTGCCATTGCCGAAGCCAATATGATTAAGCAGCTGGATCACCCTGCCATTGTCCGGATTGTGGATATTATCGACAATCCGGATGTGATCTATATTGTAGAGGATTATATCGAAGGTGAGACACTCAGCTCCATTCTGGAAGAAAACGGTGCCCAGCCTCAGGAACTTGTGATCAAATGGGCAATCCAGATCTGCGAAGCACTGGAGTATCTGCACACTCGCAAACCGGCCATTATCTACCGGGATATGAAGCCTTCCAATGTGATGCTGAAACCGGATGGAAACATTAAGATCATCGATTTCGGCATTGCACGGGAATACAAGGAGCAGAGCCTTTCCGATACGGTCTGTCTGGGCACGAAAGGCTATGCGGCCCCGGAACAGTTCGGCGGAAAAGGACAGACAGATGTGCGGACAGATGTGTTCTGTCTGGGTGTTACCCTGTATCATCTGGTGACTGGACACAGTCCCTGCGATCCTCCGTTTGAAATTTACCCGATCCGATACTGGAATCCACAGCTGGATCCCGGTCTGGAAGCCATTATTCAAAAATGTACCCAGCTGAACCCGGATGACAGATACCAGTCCTGTGCGGAGCTGCTGTATGCCCTGCAGCACTATCAGGAAAATGGTGCTGCCTATCGTGCAAAGCAGAAAAAGAAGCTGGGGGCGTTCTGGGGCACGGTTGCTGCGTGCCTTATTTTTGCGGCAGTGGGTGTTACGGGCCTTGCCATGAGAGCACACACCAATAATGAAGACTATCAGCAGAATATTTTTCAGGCAGAAAAGGCGGCATCCACATCAGAAAAAATTCAATACTATACAAAAGCTGTGGAAATAAAGCCAACTGCTGCCGATGCCTATGTGGGCATGATCGATGCCTTTAAGGATGACACGGTATTTACGGTGGAGGAGGAAAAACAGTTTAAGGATATCCTCACCCCCAATCTGAGTCAGCTGCGGGCAGAGCCGGATTACGGGAAACTGGCCTTCGAGGTCGGAAAACTGTACTGGTATTATTACGACTATGGAAGAACCGATGATACGGACAATCAGATTACCCGGATGAAAAGTGCCATCCAGTGGTTTGAGGACGCCTGCGGCAGTGAAGCACTCTCCCAGCAGGAACACAACATGTCCAAGGTCTACAAGAATATCGGAGAGTTTAACCGGGATATCACCTTGAATATCGAAGAGGCGTCGGATAAGGAAATGTACAGGCCCTACTGGGATAACATGGTGGAACTGGTGGAAATGATTTCCGGCGAAGATGAGGACAGTGAAATCGTGGAGCTGGAAGTTTGCAAAATGGTCATGTACTCCATGGAAACATATGCCCGGAAGTTTAAGACGGTGGGCGTGCTCCATGAAGAAATGCTGGAACTGTTCCAGAAGGTGAAAACCGCATCCGATGCTGTGGCGGTCACTTCTGACAAAACCGAGCGATTAAAGGAAGAGGTAATCGCCAGATTCGATGCAACACAGCAGACCATTGAAAATGCGTACAGAGAGCAGGGGGGAGCGGAATGAGTGCAAACGCATGGCTTATTGTGGCGATTGTAGGATTTTCCCTGTCAGGTGCAGCACTGATTACGGCTGCAGTCCTGTTCTTCAAATTGAATATTCCCGGCGTGATCGGTGATCTGACCGGTAAAACCGTTGCCCGTGAGATTGAAGCGATTCGACAGGCCAATGCCTCTAATGAAACTAAGGTTTCAAGAAAGCTTGCAGACAGTGGAAAATATGCTGCCTCCGCCAGTGCGTCATACATGGCCAAAGCTCATGCCTCCAAGAGACTTGACCGCACGGAATCGGCATCCGAACCGGATGCTTCCCGGACCCATGGAAGCCGGCATTTTACCGAGGATCTCAGTGCTCAGGGCAGCCAGTGTGCAGTGCGGGCAACAGAGGTGTTGACCCCTTCCGTCTTGGAAGAACTCGGGGAAAACGTGGAAATGCAGGTGGAGAAGAACGGAACGACGGTTCTCAATGCTGAACCGGAGCAGATGGAAACGCCTGCCAGAGCGGTTATCTTCAAGGTGACGAGAAGCAAGGTCGTAACCCATTCGGACCAGGTCATCAAATGAAAATTGGTAATTTCTTTGCCGTTTGGAATGTGCTTTGTTCCAAGCGGCAAATGCAGTAGATATCATAGAAAGAAAGGTAGAACGAAATATGCCGAAACAGTGGAAATCTAAAATAATAGCGGGTTTTCTTGCTTTGGTAATGATTGTCAATCTGTTTCCTTCCAGCGTGCTCACAACCGTATTTGCGGTTGGAACTGACAGTTACACTGTTCGTCTTACGGATGGAAAGAATGTGCTGGAACTGGACGGTGTGGATGTAACCCTTACCGATCAGAATGACAAAACCATTACCCAAACCCAGAAAACAGCCAAGGGAACGGTAACATTTAAAAATTTCGTAAACGTAGACACGGCTTATACCCTGACAGTTGCACCAGTGGTAGGGTATGAGGATGTGGCTGCCATTGGTTTTACGGCAAAAGCAGGGGACACATCCCGGGATATTTCCCTGACTGCACTTGAAAAGGTTGCTGTCTCCGGAGTTGTAACGGATGAGCATGGCAGCCCCTATGCCGGTGCAACCGTGGCGGTTTCCGGCTATGGACCTGAACAAAGTGTGGAAACGGGTCGTACCGGTGCCTATACCGTTGACGTTTATAAGGGTAAGGAAATTACCATCACTGTGAAACCCAGAGAGGTGGATGACAGATACGGCGAAGGCAGTATTAAAGCCACTTATAATCAGAACACAGATGGGGTCAATCACAGCTTTGCTGTTAAAACATTTCAAATCACCACAAACAGCGATTCGATCCAAAATGGTACCATCTCTGAGAGCGTAAGCAATGTACCCTACGGAGACTCCAGAAGTTTTCAGGTGAAAGCCAACGAAGGCTATCGGATCCAGCAGATTACCGTAAATGGTGTTGCTCAGCAGAATGCAGCTGGACAGAAAAGCTATACTGTGACCATTCCGGAAGTCAAGGAGAATGCCGAGATTGTGGCAACCTTCTACAGAATGACCTACAAAGTGACCTTTACCGTGGGCAAGAACGGTCAGGTGAGCTACGAAGATGGGGGCACGCAGGCAATCACAGGCGGCTCTGTGGACGTGGAAAAGAACTTTGAAGAATCCACGGACCCTTCAAAGCCTACTAAAGTGACCGTTACCGCAACGCCTGACCCGTCTTACCGTGTTTCCAAGGTTACGGTCAACGGTGGTACCCCTCAGGTTTTCACGGAGAACGACAAGAAGTACACCACGGATCTGATTATGACAAAGGATCATACCTTTGAGGTGGAATTTGCCGTCAATGAGTATCGGATGCGTGTTACCACTGACGGAAACGGCTCCGCAGTATGGAAAGATGCAGGCACTGAAATTATCGCAAAGCACGGCGAAAGTGCTCAGTTGCATATTACCCCCAACGCAGGTTACGCAATCAGTTCCGTTACGGCCAACGGAAAACAGGTCAGCTTTCAGACAACGGATTCTGACACCTGCGTGATTAACTTCCATAAGATTACGGAAAATACGGATGTGGTGGTAAACCTCGGAAAAATTGGACAGGAAACGCCTCACGATAAGCTGAAAAACGATTTTTACAGCATTACTTTCAGCGAAAAGGAACTGAGAACCTACTACGATGGCGACACCTATGTGGTCGTGCTTCCCGGAACGGCAACCGTAACGATGGAACACGCATCCCCATATAATGGCATCAAATTTAATGCGGATTACAGCTATGGCAATTACAAGTCATCCATCACCCTTTCTGAGACCACACAAATCAATAATATCTATGTGAAAAAGGGAAAGTATATCCATGATATTAAAAAAATAGATGTGAATCTCAAAATTGTCATTGACAAAGACGCCCCTGTTTTGAATGAAATTCCGGAGCCTGCATGGGCCAATACCGATACTGTGACCATCAGCGGCACCGTTTCGGACGGAGAGGGAGCCGGCGTAGATTATCTGGTTTGGAGCAGAGATAAAGAACTGACGAACGAGGAGATTCTTGCCCCGGCTGGAAATAAAATCACCCCGAAGGGCAAAGATTACTCCTTTGTCAGTGCGGTAGGAGAGCAGATTTCCACCTACTACGTCTATGCAGTGGATCTGGTGGGGAACATTTCTTCACCGATTAAAGTGCAGGTGAAGATTGATAAGAAAAATCCTGCTGTCAATGCTTTTACATTCAGTACCGATCCAAACACAACCGTGGAGGACGATATCAATTTTGCAACCTTCGGAACGGTGTGCAGAGAAACCATGTATGTGACTGTGACTGCGGCGGATGCACCGATTGCCTCCGGCGTGAAGGAGATTTCCCTTTACTGCGGCAATCAGCTTTTGGAAACGCTGCCTGCAGAAAACAACATGGCAACCTTTGAACTTACACAAAAAGATTTCCATGATGGAAAGGAAATTCATGCCATTGCCGAGGATATGGCCGGAAATCACTCCGTTATCACCAAACCAACCGATCAGGATGTTGCTTCCAAGGCACGGAGCAATCTGGTTCAGATTGCAGACGATACGCCCACTGCTGAAATTCTGTTTGAGGACGGTGTCAAAATCGGGGATAATCAGTGGTATCAGGGCAATGTGAATTTCACCGTAAAAGTCCAGGATCAGGTGACGGGAATCAAATCTGTGGAAATCCGGATGAACGGAAAAGTTCTGGAATCGGATATAACTGCTCCCAACCCCATTGATCTGCGGCAAGATTTTTCTGCAGGCCCCAAAAAAATTACCGTGCAGGAATTTAAAATCAGTACCTCCCAGAATCCGATGGATGGCAAAAACACCATCGAAGTGGTAGTGACCAATTCCGCCGGAGTGAAGTCAATTGTGTATACCGAAGATGTGTACTTAGATACCACCAAACCCGATATCACGGGCTTTGAAATCCGTACGCTGAATGATAACCCCCTCGATAAGGTGGTAAACTTCCTGACCTTCGGCATTTTCTGCAACGAGCGGGTGAACATCACCGTGACAGCAGCAGATACCAAGGCATCTTCGGAAGTGAAAAGCATCACCCTGTTTTTTAACGGCAAACCTTACGAAACGCTCGATGTGGATGAGGAGAACAAAGCCATCTTTACAGTGACCCAAAAGGAACTGGAAAAGGGTCAGGTGTTCTCCGGCGATATCACTGCGGTTGCAACGGACAGAGTGCAAAATACCACGGAAGTTCCTGTGCATCCTACGGCAGTCAATTCGGATATCAAAAACAGCAAACTGATGCTGGAAAAAGTGGATCCCACTGCGAATATCCAGGTGTCCTCCGGTGCAGTGGACAGAAATCCGGAGACACAGGATGACAAGGACTGGTACAAGGAGAATGTGGTGTTTGATGTAACTGCGGACGATGCCGATTCCGGTATCCGAAATGTGGTCATCGCCATCAATGACAAGATTCTCGTGGATGAGAGCTTCACGAACGAGGAAAACGGTGATACCGAAATCCATAGCAAGGTCTATCAGGTAAGCACCGCAGATGCAGAGAGAAAAGAGGACGGCTCCTATACCATTTGGGTCATTGTCACCGATAATGCCGGTAATGTAAATGAAACCAGTACCTGCACGATCTATAAAGACATTTCCGTTCCTTACATTCAAAAATTTGATTTTGTGCCCCAGTCCTATGTGGAAGGCAGCGAAGTTGTAGACGGCAGCGGTGTGATTCCCGCAGATTATGGTTTCTACTTTGCAGAAGATACGGATGTCATCATCTCTGCAGGGGATGATACCCCTTCTTCGGGTGTGAAATCCATCACTTACTATACGGAAGACTTTACGGATAACGCAGAGGGTGTCAGAAGTGAAGAAAAGACCGTCATGGTAAATGGGGACAATCAGATCACTGTCACCATTCCCGCAAACTTCAAGGGTCAGCTCTATGCGAAGGCCAGGGATAACGTGGACAATGCACCGGATGCCTTTACAGCTCCAGACGGAGTGATTGTAGAAAACCCGCAGCTTCACGAAAAGGAAGAACACATTTCCTTTGAAAAGTCCGAAACCAGTCACACCGCAATCGACGGCACGGAGCTTTATTCGGAGGATGTGGACGTGACCATGACGGTTAGCGATACATACTCCGGTATCCGGGATATCCAGTGGTCCGTTGTGGCACCTTATGACACGGACAATAACCAAAGCGGCAGTGTGACCGTCAATAACGATCAGAGCTTTGCGGAAGGTTCTGATTCCGGATGGACCCAGACCGGCACGGACAAAAACCTTGTGACCCAGATGCAGAAAACCATCCGGGTCAGAAACGACAGCAACCATATCGTCGTGAAAGTGAAGATGACCGACCGTGCAGGCAATACGTCGGAAAAGCAGATGGAGCTGAGCATTGACAAGTCCCATCCCACCATCAGTATTTTCTATGGCGGCGATGAAGTGCACGATGAGCAGTACACGGATTTCTTCAGCACAAAGCGTACAGCAGTCATTACGGTAACAGAGCGTAACTTCCGTGCATCGGATATTGCGTATGCCATCACCAATACGGACGGTACGATTCCGGATGTGGATCTTTCCTCGGATGCGGCGTGGACGACCCGCTATGATGCGGAAAATCCCAACCAGTCCACCCATGTGGCCGTGGTTTCCTATACGGCAGACGGCGACTATACGTTTGAACTATCCTATCAGGATAATGCAGGCAATCCCGCAAACACCATCGGTCAGCATGCCTTCACCATCGATATGACAAAACCTGTGGTGTCCGTTGCCTACGATAACAATGCGGCAGTAAACGGAAACTACTATAATGCCAACCGGGTGGCAACAGTTACCATCAAGGAGCATAACTTCGATCCCGCAAGAGTCAGTATCCTTGGAACGGCGACGGACAACGGGGAAACTGCTGCATTCCCTGCAGCAAGTGAATGGAGAGCAGTGGGCGGTGACAACTATGTTGCTACCATTGCCTATACAGCAGATGCCAAATACAGCTTTGATATTGAATTCCGGGACAAAGCGGGTAACAGCATCGATGATTTTGTACCTCAGGAATTCTGCGTGGATAAGACGGCACCTGCTCTGGAAATCACCGGTGTTGCGGATAAGTCTGCAAATAGCGGTGATATTATCCCGGTGATTACCTATTCGGATACCAATTTCAACCGAGATGATGTCACCATCACGCTCAGTGGTGTCAACAACGGTGCTGTCAATTATGCCGGCTCCTACTCGGATATTCCGAATGGACAGGTTTATACCTATGCGGACTTCGAGAAGATCCAGAAGGTGGACGATATTTACACGCTGACGGTCAGCCTGACGGATATGGCAGGAAATGAAACCCGGAAGAGTATCAGTTTCTCTGCCAACCGATTTGGCTCTGTGTACGACCTGTCCGGCCTGGCAGATATCAACAATAAGTACCTGCAGGCGGAACGGGATATTGTTTACACGGAAACGAACGTGGACAGCCTTGAACGGGAAAGCATCCTTGTAAAGCTCACCAAGAACGGCACACCCATCGATCTGGTGGAAGGCACCGACTATACAGTGGAAGTCTCCGGCGGCAACGGACAGTGGAGCGTATACACCTACACCATTAAAAAGTCTTTGTTTGCAGGCGACGGAAAATACAGCATCTCTGTCTATTCGAGGGATGCAGCCGGAAATATCAACGAAAACATCGATGAAACCAAGAAGGCGGAGATCTCTTTCGGTGTCGATAAAACAGCCCCTGTGATTGTCCCTGCCGATCTGGAAAGTGGAAAACAGTATGCTGTTGACGTGAAGAAAGTCTTTGTGGAAATCAAGGACAATCTGGTTCTGGAAAGTGCAAAGATCTATCTCAACGGTCAGGAAATTGATTACACGGTGGAAGGGGAAACCTACATTTTTGAGATTCCCGAATCCAATTCTCTCCAGAATGTAAAGATTGTGGCAGTGGATGCCGCAGGCAATGCGTATTCTGCAGAGATTGAAGATATCCTTGTATCTTCGAATGTGTTTGTCCGCTGGTACAACAACACGCCGCTCTTTGTAGGAACGATTGCGGGTGCGGTTGTGCTGATTGCAGCCATCATCGTGCTCATCCTGATTATGAGGAAGAAAAAGCAGGAAAAGAAGCAGTAAAAGTAACAAAAACAGGCGGAAGCAAATGCTTCCGCCTGTTTTTTGCGAAGAAGGGAAAAAGAATGCCTGCTTGCAACCGGAAGCTCGATTCGCTATAATATCCTCATGAATCAGGAAGGTGAATCTATGCGAATTGCGATTTGTGACGACAGTACACAGGATGCCCTGTTTGTAAAAGAGATTGTAAGCGACTGGGGAAAGGGTAAAGGAATGGAACTGCAGATCCTGACCTTTCCTTCTGCGGAGAGTTTCCTGTTTCACTATGCGGAGGATAAGAATTTTGACATTCTGCTTCTGGATGTGGAAATGGGGAATATGGACGGAGTGACCATGGCAAAACGCATCCGTCAGGAAAATGAGACGGTGCAGATCGTGTTCATCACCGGGTATTCGGACTACATTGCGGAAGGCTACGAGGTGGCGGCCCTGCACTACCTTGTAAAACCTGTGAATCAGCAAAAACTCTGCGGAGTGCTGGATCGTGCCCTTGAGAAGCAGAAGCAGAATGAAAAATGCCTGTTTCTGGAGCTTTCCGGGGAAATGGTTCGGATTCCCATGCACGAGATCCGGTATCTGGATGTGCTCAAAAACTATGTCACCGTCCATGCAAAGCGGGATTATACCGTAAAGCGTTCCCTTTCAGAGCTGGAAAAGGAGCTGGACGAGCGGTTCTGCCGAGTGGGCAGAGCCATGATCCTGAACCTGAAATATATCCGCCGGGTCACAAAAACGGAAGTCCACCTGTCTGACGGTTCCGTACTGTCCCTGCCAAGGGGGGCCTATGAGCCACTGAACCGGGCTATCATCGAACACACATAGGGAGGAACGAACATGTCCCTGTTTTCAAAACAGATCGATAAGCAGATCGCAGCCTATCAGCGGGAGCTGATCGACACCCACTATCAGGAAGTGGACAATATG
>RCNH01000994.1_pt1 | contig 10471 bp, 6 predicted proteins | sample 2041161 | NCBI WGS metagenome assembly RCNH01 (sample SAMN09708215, study PRJNA481090) | Feces metagenome, whole genome shotgun sequencing project. | biome: feces | host: Leptonychotes weddellii | place: Antarctica: Sion Island | collected 2010-03-01
GCCAGCCTTGGCCTGTCAAATTTATGGTTTGCTGTATTTGCCGATGTAGGTGTGACCATACTTGCCTGCGCTAACGCCCTGCGAGCCTTAAAAGCACCCTCAATAGAGTCGTAAAGCATACAAGATCAACTCTCAGCTTTTGTACTTTGCTCCATAATCACAAGATACCCAATCCTGTTAGCGGCTAATTTGAGGTACAATATACTGTCGTTGATTGCTAGGCGCCGTCCCTTTTCGGACGGCGCTTCAATATATGTTCAAGAGTTGCACCACGGAAGGACCAATCTATGAAAATTGGCTTCGACAATGATAAGTATCTCCAGATGCAGGCCGAAAGAATTCGAGAACGCATTGCCCAGTTTGGCGGCAAACTCTATCTTGAATTTGGTGGAAAGTTATTTGATGACTACCACGCCTCACGCGTATTGCCTGGTTTTGAACCCGATACTAAGATCCGACTTCTTACTAGCCTTAAAAACGATGCAGAAATTGTCATCATCTTAAGCGCCAACGATATTGAAGGCGCCAAGCGTCGCAGCGACATTGGCATTACCTACGATGAAGACGCCCTGCGTCTTATGGATGCCTTCCGAGGACTTGGTTTACACGTTGGCAGCATTGTTATTACCCAGTTTAGTGGTCAGCCTCATGCAGAAGCCTTCCAACGCAAGTGCGAAAGCATAGGTGTTCGTGTATATCGCCACTACATGATTGATGGCTATCCAAGCGACATCAACCACATCGTAAGTCCCGAAGGCTTTGGTAAAAATGACTACATCGAAACCACTAAGCCCCTTGTTGTTGTTACCGCTCCTGGCCCTGGTTCTGGTAAGCTTGCTACCTGCCTTTCCCAGATCTATCAGGAGCACCAGCGTGGCATAACTGCTGGCTATGCTAAGTTTGAAACCTTCCCCGTATGGAACCTTCCTCTTAAGCATCCTGTCAACATTGCCTACGAGGCTGCTACAACAGATCTTGATGACCGCAACATCATCGACCCCTTCCACTTGGAAGCCTATAACCAGGTAACAGTTAATTACAATCGAGATGTAGAAACCTTCCCGGTACTCAAGGCCATCATGGATCGTATTTATGGCGAGTGCCCCTACAACAGCCCAACAGACATGGGTGTTAACATGGTTGGTAACTGCATTTCAGATGATGAAGTTTGCTCATCAAGCGCTCGTGCAGAAATTGTCCGTCGTTATTTTAAGGCAGCAGAAAATCTGCGCCGCGAAGGTTCTGGCAGATCAGAGCTTAATAAGCTCGAACTTTTGATGAATCAGGTAGATGTAGATGCCAACCTCTCCCCTGCTCGTCAGGCCTGTTTAGCTAAGGAAGAAGAAACGGGTGCACCTGCTGGCGCCATGGTATTGCCTGATGGAACACTTATTACGGGCAAAACCTCTGATTTGATGGGTGCAGCTTCTGCCCTCTTACTTAATTCTCTCAAACATGTGGCAGGACTCCCTGATCCCTTGCTAGTTATTAACGAAAGCGCGCTTGAGCCTATTTGTGATCTAAAGACCCAGCACCTGGGAAGCAGGAACCCTCGTCTGCATTCTGACGAAGTACTTATTGCCCTGTCCATGAGTACAGCCACAAGCGAACTTGCTGCTCAAACCATGGAAGCAGCTGACAAGCTTGCAGGCTGCGATGCCTACTTCTCTGTTATTATTTCTGATACGGACAAGCGTCTTTATCGCAAACTCGGCATTAATGTATGCTGTGAGCCTAAATACGAACATCACGCCTACTATCACGGCTAATTCATACGCTTTTATACCAAATCGACCCTTGGAGGACTCATCCCCCAAGGGTCGATTTATATGCAATGCCCGATTACGCGTCTTTAAGCATCTAAAATTATTTGGTCTACATAGACAGTTCAACTAAACAATGAAATCACCTAAAATTGTGCTTTATTCCTTAATTTTTGGGTTACGCTATCCTTATTCATAAACAATAACCTCGAGTATCTCTTCAATTTGCTGAGCTATACCAAACTCCCTTGCATACTCTCTTAGCTTCCATATGTTCTTTGAGTCTTTCTTTATATAAAGATTCCAGGCCTTAGCAAATATCTCTGCGTCTTGATTTTTTCTGTCTCTTACTAAATCACACATGGTTCTTTCCATATCGTATGCATATACAAGATTACCCAAATCTGTTTGTATTTGTACTATGCCAAGTTCATACCAATTCTTCTTTATTTGATGAACAATCACAGAGTCCTTAATGCGCCACGGATTGTACCCCTGCTTAACTGTTACTTCATTAACAAAAGGCAACCTATCGGTTAGCCTATGAAGGTAGAGTGCTGTTTGATAAGAGTAGATACAAGCCTTGTTTTGGAGCTGGAAAAAGTACAGCTCGTCATAATTGTCATACTTCGGATCGAAGTAAACACCCCTTGTAACCCTTTCAAGCTCTCCTTTTTTCACTAAGTTTGTAAGATACCAAGAGTCAATATTGTTCTGTGATACTTCTCTTGAAGTAATAACACCGTTGTTCTCTTTGATAATTTCTTTTATTTTACTTTGGTTCATCTTATTCACTTCCTTTTGTGCATTATTCTAAGTTAGATAACGCACATTAACAAGTAATATTCCCTCATATCCACTCTCTCCACTAATTATTGATAGAACATAAATGTACTGTAAGTACTTGTTCAAATGAGTACTTCAAAGCTTGCTACATCTCAACTGCCCGTGTATCAGTGAACTCATACAGACTAAAATGGCCATCTAATACCAAATCGACCCTTGGAGGACTCATCCCCCAAGGGTCGATCTTTATAACGCCACACTATACGTAGCTAGTATATTTTCTAAGAATAACAACAAGAAAAGCAACAGGCAAATTTTTATTTTCTAACATAAAAGCTTGCTCTGCCTTTGCCATGTCGCTCAATATAGCCTTCTTCTACCAACTGGCGTAACATGTTTTCGATTGTCGCTTTACCAACACAGGGAACTAATTCCATCATTTCACTTTTTGTAAATTTTCCCAGCTTAGTATCTACGGCATTTCTTACAAGTTCTATTGTCGGAATGTTGTCGTCTATATATGTAATTCTTTCTTCAAAATCTATATAAGCGGCTAATATGGTTCTAAGAATATATTTTATAAAGGGCACAGGATCTTCTTCGTTGTCATGCCAGCCTATGCCGCTTTTTTCTAATGCAGTGTAATAACTGTCTTTATTTTTTTCGATCATGCTTTCTAAGCTAATATATTTTCCAACAACATAGCCCTGTCTGTAAAGTAAGAGCGTGGTTAATAATCGGCTCATTCTGCCATTTCCATCATTGAAAGGATGAATACAAAGAAAATCGTGAATAAAAATAGGAATTACGAGAAGTGAATCTACTTCCTTTTTATCTAATGCCACGTTTAATTCATTGCAAATGGCTTCAATTGCAAGTGGGGTTTCGTAGGGGGATACAGGCTTAAATCTCTCCACCGTATTCCCGTAGACATCTTTTTCAATAATAGAATTTTGCACGTTTTTATAACGACCACCAATTCCTTTTTCACTATACTTAAACAAATCTCTGTGCAGTTGCAAAATATAGTTACTGTTGATGGGAATGTACTCATAGCTTTCATGAATCGTATTGAGTACGTCTCTATACCCAATAATCTCCTCTTCATCTCTATTTCTAGGTGTCGTCTTCTGATGCATCAACTCCTTAATTCTGACTGCTGTTGTTACGATTCCCTCTATTTTATTAGAGTCCTCTACACTATGAATTTTAGCAATCTCAACTAATTTATCTAAAACAGCGGGTTTGCGCTTTATATAGAGCTCTTGCCTTCCTTTATGTTCGTGGATCTGGGTTAAAAGAGCAATAATTTCGCTATCCCACATAGCTTGTTCTAAAATCTGATAATTGAATACCCTCATTCGCCTAACTCCTTTTTCTTTCGCCTAATTATGGCATATTTTTAGGCGATTATAATATTTTTAGGCGATTTCTAAGCGTGATTTACGTTTTTAACAAAACTGCGCTTGTATAAAACAGCACCCCTATTCCCTCTAGATCCATGCTTTTACACTCCATAGATGCAACTACGCAACGTCTACCGTACAACTTGACTTGTACTACTACATCTCGGATCCCGTGTATCAACAAAGAGGTACAGACTAGTAATGGCTAACTAATACCAAATCGACCCTTGGAGGACTTATCCCCCAAGGGTCGAATTATGTACTGTATATGTTACACGCCTAGTCCACTACGCTAATCAAGACTATGGACGCGGCGACGGCGCGGAACAGCCTGTACGCGAGCCTTGGCAAAGCTCTCAAATCCAGCAACATCTTCTTCCAAAATAAGAGAAAGACACTGATCAAGCTCGGTTAATAGTTGGGCATTTTTTTCTACCTTGAAAAAGCCCTGAGGAATTACAAGCTTCTTACTTGCTGCTGTATACCGAATACCAAAGCGGCGAAGAGAGGTGGCAAAGTCACGACTCAGCTCAAGAGGCTCAATCGAAAGCTTGCCCCCTACAAGACTAATGTTGCTAATACCTGCTTCAAAGGCCAAAGCCTTAATACGGGCACGGGCAAACAAATTGAGCGTTGCCTGGGGCATGTCTGGGTATGCCTGCTTAGTTTCTTCAAAGAGCTCTTGCACAACCTCGGCCGTCGTAGCAGATGCCAGCTTACGGTAGAGCAAGACTCGCTTGTCAGCATCGGGCATATACTCTTCGGGCAAATACGTGTGCGAAGGCACATTGACGGTAATATCTGACAAGGCAGGCGGCAAGAAGTCGCCCGAATCAAGACCAGAACGGGAGTCTTGCACTGCCTGGGAGAGCATTTGCGCAAACAGGTCAAAACCAACAGCGGACATATTACCACTTTGCTCAGCACCCAAAATACTGCCCGCACCACGAATTTCTAGGTCTCGCATAGCAATGCGCATGCCACTACCCAATTCCTTATGCTCGCTGAGTGCCATAAGGCGGGCTGTAGCTTCTTCAGTCAAAGGAATGTTCTCTGGGAACATAAAGTAGGCATAGGCCTGGGTAGATGACCTGCCAACACGACCTTTGAGCTGGTACATCTGAGCTAGACCAAGACGCTGGGCGTCTTCGATGATCAGGGTGTTCGTATGCGGATTGTCGATACCGGATTCGATAATGGTAGTGGCAACTAAGACATCAAGCTCACCTGCAACGAAGTTCTCCATTACCTTTTCGAGAGCTTCCTTAGTCATCTGCCCATGAGCAATGCCAATACGAGCCTCGCCAGCAGCCGCCCGCACGCGGGACACGGCCTGGATGATGCTCTTTACACGATTGCACACATAATAAACCTGGCCTGAGCGTTCGAGTTCGCGACGAATGGCATGAGCTACAATGTCGGGATCCCACTCGCCTACATGAACCTCCACGGGGCGACGATTGTCAGGAGCAGTCAAAATAAGACTCATGTCACGAACGCCAGAAAGAGACATTTGCATGGTACGAGGGATAGGAGTAGCCGACAGGGTGAGAACGTCAATAGACTCACGCAGGTTCTTCATCTGCTCCTTATGACCCACACCAAAGCGCTGCTCTTCGTCGATAATAACGAGACCCAAATCATGAGGGTTAACGTCACGAGACAAAAGGCGGTGGGTACCAACAAGCACATCTACACTGCCATCAGCAAAGCCCTTCAGCGCTTGAGCAATCTGCTCATCTGTTCTAAAGCGCGACAGTACTTCTACCTGTACATCAAAAGGCTCAAAGCGCTCTTTGAACTTTATATAGTGCTGCTGGGCCAAAATGGTGGTAGGACAGAGCACCATGACCTGCTTTTTATCCTGGGTTGCCTTGAAGGCTGCACGCAGGGCAACCTCTGTCTTGCCAAAGCCAACATCGCCACAAACTAGGCGATCCATGGGGCGACTTGACTGCATATCGGCCTTGATATCGGCTATGGCAGCCAGCTGATCAGGGGTTTCTTGATATGGGAAGGCCTCTTCCATTTCTTTTTGCCACACGCTATCTTGACCATAACGATAGCCCTGTACTGCCGAGCGCCTTGTGTAGACATCCACAAGGTCAAAGGCCAATTTTTTAGTGGCCTTGCTTGCACGAGCCAAGGCACGCGACCAGTCAGCCGTATTAAGTCGTGTAAGACGCGGAGAAGCGCCTTCGGGACCTACGTAGCGTGTCACACGATCAAGCTGCTCAACAGGAACAAATAGCTTATCTTCTGCAGCATATTCAAGTAACAAATAATCGCGCATGACGCCACCCAAGTCCTGGCGTACCAAATCCTTAAAAAGGGCCACACCATGAGAGGCGTGAACAACATAGTCGCCTGGCTTGTAGGGGAAGGTCATATCAGTAATATCAATACGCTTAGAGCTACGTAAGGCCATGGCACCTTGTGTGTCTGATATAGAAATCAGGGCAAGTTTGGCTGCTGGGATAATCATGCCTAAGGGTATTTCCACATCAACGATGTTAACAATGCCTGGACGCAGGCGTGAAGGACTGTCCTCACACACATCCAATACTTCAGCAATAGGCAGATAATGATCAACAAAGGCAAGCTTCATATCTTGACGGGCCCTAAAATGTGGCACCGAGAATACAATGGTATAGCCATTGGCAATGAGCCCTTGAATTTTGTCATAGAGCTTATCCTTACCTCCAGCAACATCGGTGCGCTTGACGGGCAAATTGCAGACATCGCCCTGACCTGATTGCATGATAGAAATATAGGCAACATGCTGGCCGGCACCAAAGGTGATATCTTGTGGGCTCCAATACAGCCCATCAAGACTGAGCTTACTACCATGGGCACGTTCCAGCACGTCATCGTAGCAGTGACGAGCATCGTCAATAAGCGAACGTGGTTCAATCATGATGCTTGTAACCTGACTGCCAACATAATCACCCAAACAAGCCGTTGGCTCATCAAGATAGGCAATCAGGGCATCGGTTGAGGGAGCATGTGTTGTAGTTTCAAGCTTTTCAAGCGCCTCGCGCAAGAAGGGATTGCTCTGGGAAGGGCCCGTGAGCTTATTTCTTATCTGCGCAAGCAAGACAGGGCTTAGGCTGTATTCCTGAACAGGGTATATTTCTAACAGAGGGCAATCTGAAATACACTGACCGGTTGCAGGTACTATGCGCCGAATTTCTTCAATTTCGTCACCGAAAAAGTCTATGCGCACAGGATAGCTCAAGTTACCAGGGAATATGTCAATCACACCTCCGCGCACGCAAAAGGTGCCCGGCCCATCTAGCTCACCCGTGTGCACATAACCGCGTTTTTCAAGCTCGCGAGCAAGGTCATCAAAGGAAGATAGGACGCCTTCTTGCTCACGCATAAGACGCAGACAGTGAGCGAGCTTGGGGTCAAGCTCAGTAGGGGCAAGACGAGGATTGATCTGCTGTTTTTTTGCTTTATCGTTGGCTTGAGCTACATAGGAATCAACCGAAACAGCCGGATCAGACACATCAAGACCAGGCATGAGCACCAATGGTTTCGAACAAAGAGCTCCTTGGCCAGGCAATGCACGCACAAGAGCAGAAGCAGAACTGACAACAATCAAAGGAAGATTATTTTGCAGGGCGTAGAGGGCTTGCGTGCGGCGTGCTACAAGCGAAGGGTCAGAGAGCTTTTTTCCAAAGGGATAATCCTCGCGAGCAGGAAAGTGTAAAACCTTATCTTCTCCAACATAGGCAGCTACGTTGCGTGCAAAATTTTGGGCATTTTCTTCACCAGCAACAACAACATGCAAGGGTTTAGGATCATGCGTATACTGCGTTGCCACCATAAAGGGACGAGCCGATGAGGCTATGGCAAGCTGGGTATCCTCGCCGGAATCGAGGGAGGTCCAAAACTCATCAAGAGCCCCTGATTTCTTAAGACTAAAATAGAGTGCATCAATCAACATAAAACTAACTGCCCTATCTGCTGCGCTCGACCCTGGCGCATGCGTGAAAATAAACGATATAGTGCTTCTAGTATACTACACACCCAGCTTTCGCCTCATCTTCACAGGTGTGCTCTTCCCCTGCTTGATCTGATAGAAGATGAGGGAGCTTTTGCAGTCGATCTATGATTGTCGCAGGGCATATAATATGCGCTCCACCTACTCTCATATGGTAGGATGGTAGACGTTTTAAAAAGCAAGGGACTCCGGAGCAGACGCCCCGTCCCATTACTCGTAAGGAGGAGTCATGCCACGCGAGCTAAAGGCAGAAAAAATTGCACGTGCTGCCCATATTGAGCAGCGTATGTTTGACTATTATGGCGAAGGCTCCTGCTCGCTTGATTATCGTGACCCGTTTACCCTGGTAGTGGCCGTTGTGCTTTCAGCTCAGTGCACTGATGCAGCGGTAAATAAGGCCACCCCTGCCCTCTTTGATGCCTACCCTAGTCCCATAGAGCTTGCCCAAGCATCTGCAGAAGATGTGGGGATGTATATACGCTCACTCGGATTTTGGCGCGCTAAGGCACAAAATTTGATTGGACTTGCACAAAAACTCATAAGCGACTTTGGTGGCCAGGTTCCCTGTGACATAGATCTTATGCAAAGCTTGCCAGGTGTTGGACGCAAGACGGCCAATGTAGTTATGTGTGAAGCCTTTAAAAATCCCCAGGGCATTGCGGTTGATACTCATGTCTTTCGTATCGCACATAGGCTTAACCTTGCTGGACCCTCTGCTACAACACCAGAAAAAACCGAACAGGCGCTCCTTCGCCTGTATCCGGCAGATGATTGGTTCTATATCAATCACCAATGGGTACATTTTGGTCGTGAATTTTGCCGAGCACGTAATCCACGCTGCTCAGAATGCTTTTTAGCTGACCTCTGCCCCCGCCGCGGAGTTTAATATTCGCGCTTTGGAGCTTTTACTGTACCCACGTGCCAAAACGTGTACGTGCTTAACTTAACTGCATGGTACAGAAGCCGTATAGCATAAGAGCTTTTCCAGCTCATACCTATAAAAGCCTTCATGAGCTCTAGATTTACAAGTACTCTGACTTTTGTCTGGGGCCTAAAGTTTCGTATAATAAAACCAATGTTATAAACGATTGTAAGTTACGTAAGAAACGAGATTCGTGTATGACCTATCTTGCACTTGGTAAGACACTTGTTATTGCTAACCCTACCTCGCGAAGTGGTCAGGGCAAGGCAGGAGCAGAATATATTCAGAATTACCTTGCTGAACAGGCCATTTCTTCTAAAGACATAACCATACATCTCACACAATATGCTGGCGAGGCCGTTGATGTTGCAGCTCATGCAGCCGGCTATGACAGCGTTATTGCCCTTGGTGGTGACGGCATTATACATGAAGTTGTTAATGGACTTATGCAAATTGATCGCTGTCAGCGCCCAACATTGGGTCTCATTCCCTTTGGATCAGGCAACGACTATGCTCGCACCTTAGGTATGAGCCTTAATAATCCAGAAGCCTCTCTTAAAGAAGTACTTGCTGCTAATAAACGTAGTGTAGAACTGGGTCAGGTCAATGGGCTTTATTTTATGCAGACCCTCTCATTTGGCCTTGATGCTGCCGTTGCCATTGACACGACTCACAAACGTGCTAACAACACTAAACAAACAGGTGAAGACCTCTTTTTTAAATCTGGTGTAAAAATTCTCTCCAGTGCCCAGGGTGGCTGGAAGTCTCGGGTAGTCATAGATGGCGAAAGGCCTCTTGACCTGCATACACTCATCTTTGCAATCAATGTTGGTCCAAGCTATGGTGGTGGTTTTAGAATAACGCCCGATGCTAACCCAGCCGACGGCTATCTTAACTTGTGCTATAACAGCAAAAAAGCAAGTGTTCCCCATGTGCTCTTTTTGTTTGGCCTTGTTATAAAGGCTCGTCATCATATGTCACGCATCCTGCATCTAAGGCGTGCAAAAAGCATCGTCCTTGATTTTGAGGAAGCTATTCCCTGCCAGGCTGATGGTGAAGAAATTCTCGGTCGCCATTTTGAGGTTTGTGTCGTGCCTGATGCCCTGGATGTTTACGTAGGCACTAAGTTGAATTGGTAGGCTTATATAATCCCTAATCACACGCCCCATAAGGCACCACTTCCCAACGCCTGAGCTTGCCACTATGCTGCTCAGTTAGGTCAAGTGTGAATAAACATATCTGATTACACCCCCAGATTTTACGTATGCCACGTAGGAACTGGGGGTTTTCTTATATCGCGCAGAAGAAGATGAATAATAAAACATCGGCTAAGCTTTTCTAAGTTCAGCGAATATTAGATGGGCATGTGTTTGCTAAGGTGAGGCTTAACCCACAGCAAAAAGAAACAAGGTAAAACATATGCTAGCTTGTATAAAATCTAAAACACAAGCTCCCCTTTTACCCCTATCTACCATCGTGTACGCCTGTCGCTTGAGCACAAAGTTCACCCGTGTATATGCCAAATGTTACCTGCTATCAAATTAACATTGACACAAAAAAAAAAGCGATAGGTTTTTGTCATATA
>RCNH01000995.1_pt1 | contig 10469 bp, 7 predicted proteins | sample 2041161 | NCBI WGS metagenome assembly RCNH01 (sample SAMN09708215, study PRJNA481090) | Feces metagenome, whole genome shotgun sequencing project. | biome: feces | host: Leptonychotes weddellii | place: Antarctica: Sion Island | collected 2010-03-01
GGCCCCACCAGCGGCTGGATGTACGATGTTAATGACAAGCTTCCCACCGTTCCCACCGGAGGCTATGTGCTGGAGAACGGCGATGTTGTAGAATTTTTCTATGTGATTCCCCCAGTTACAGAGACGGTAGCCACTCCCGTCATCTCCCCTGAAAGCGGCAGCTTTGTGGAGAGCCAGAGTGTCACCATCCACTGTGACACAGAAGGCGCAGAGATTTTCTATACAACAGATGGCACCGCTCCCACCGCCTCCGGCACCAAGTATACTGGTCCCTTTGTCATTAAGGAAGATACTATGGTGAAAGCCATTGCAGTCAAGGCTGGTATGAATGACAGTGCCGTGGCATCTGCTGAGTACAAAGTGTCTGAGTTTGCCGTGCAGCTTGCCTCCGACACGGAAAACGGAGAGGTGAAACTCTCTGCGGACCGGGCAAGACCGGGCACCACTGTGACCATTACCGCAGTGCCTGCAAAGGACTATGTGGTGGACACCGTCCGTGTGGCAGACAGCAAGGGTGCTTCCCTCCCTGTTGAGGAAACAGGCAGCGGCACCTATACCTTTGAGATGCCCGCCTCCGATGTGACGGTACAGGTCAGCTTCAAACTGGACCGGTGTGACGGCGGAGAATCCTGTCCCTGCCATAAATTTGTGGACCTGGATTCCACACGCTGGTACCATGAGGGCGTTGACTTCGTGCTGGAAAACGGCTATATGAACGGTACCAGTACCACCACCTTCCATCCCAACAATCCCACCAACCGGGCAATGTTTGTGACGATCCTGTACCGTATGGCAGGTACTCCTCAGGCAGGAGAATGTGAATTTGATGATGTTCCTGCCGGTACCTGGTATACCGATGCCGTCATCTGGGCCGCAGAGAATGACATTACACGGGGATTCGGCAACAACAAGTTCGGCCCCAAGAACCCCATGACCCGTGAGCAGATGGTGACCTTCCTGTACCGCTATGCCGGCAGCCCCGAAACAGAGGGCAGCCTGAGCCAGTTCCGGGATGGAGATTCGGTCAGCCGTTACGCACAGAAGGCCATGCAGTGGGCCGTGGAAAACGACATTATCCGGGGCAAGGGCAGCGGAGATATTCTGGCTCCCACCGGAACTGCAACCCGTGCAGAGGCCGCAACGATCATTATGCGGTATGCTGTAAACGCAAAATAACCGGGATTCCGGAAACCGGGGCGGCGGACAAAGGTCACCCCGGACCGGAATTGCTTCACAGCTCAAAAAACGGAGCTGCCACAGAATCACCATGTTCTGCGGCAGCTCGTTTTTTGTTCGATTACCTGATTATAGGTTGAAAAAAGGCAGGATTTTGAAAAAACCTATTCCACAACCGCTGCTTTTCGTGTATCATAAGAGAAGTGTTGAAAGAGGTGGCTGCTTATGGAAGTTACATTGATGCAGATGCTGGAAGCACGGGAGGCTCGGGTGGCAAGACAGGAAACACTGCTGCACCGATATGGTCATGCCCTGCTGTCCTATACCATGAATATTGCCGGGCCGGTGAAAAACAGTCCTCTCATCACCCGGAGCTTTTATCTGGGGGACCGGCTGATTCGGCAGGAGCTGCAAAGGCGAAAAATCCAGTGGAGCGCCCGGGAAATTACCCTGGAGGATACAGGCTGTGAGGCCATGTATGCCCTTGACATGGACCCGGCGGAGCTGAAGGCCATGGCAGTGGATCTGGAGGAAGGAAGCCCCTTGGGACGGTTGCTGGATCTGGATGTGATTCTGCCCCAGGGACAGAAGATTCAGCGGGAGACCCCCAGACGGTGCCTGATCTGCGGCAATGTGGCACAGGTCTGCGCCAGAAGCAGAGCCCACAGTGTGGCACAGCTTCAAGCCAAAACCTTTGAGATTTTACAGGAGGCCGTGGACGACGACGATGCCCGGACGGCGGCCCGTCTTGCCTGTCAGGCTCTGCTCTATGAGGTCTGCGCCACACCGAAACCCGGTCTTGTGGACAGGGAAAACTCCGGCAGTCACAAGGATATGGACATTTTCACCTTTGAGGCCAGCGCAGCGGCCCTGTGGCCCTATTTTTACGACTGTGTGCGACTGGGACAGGAGACCAGGGCTTTGCCTCCTGCGGAGACATTTGTGAGGCTCCGACGTCGTGGGAAGCTGGCAGAGGGAGAAATGCTGCGGGTGACCGCAGGGGTCAATACGCACAAGGGTGCAATTTTTTCCATGGGGCTTCTGTGCGGTGCCCTGGGAAGATTGGAACAGGGGCTGTGGAAAAATTCAGAGGCGGTTTTGGAGGCTGTGGCAGCCATGGTGCAGGGGTTGACTGCCTCTGATTTTGTCGGAACCGCCACTGCTGGAGAACAGCTCCACCGGGCCTATGGCGTAACCGGTGTCCGGGGACAGGCAGAGGCAGGCTTCCCCGCAGTAAGAAAAATCGGTCTGCCTGTTTTCAAAGAAGGTCTGTCTCGGGGACTCAGCCCCAATGATGCAGGCTGTGTGGCACTGCTCCATATGATTCCCTATGTACAGGATACAAATATTTTGCACCGGGGCGGCCCGGGGGCGCAGCAGTTTGTCACATGGGCTGTGGAAAAGATTTTGCGGCATAACGCCTTCCCTTCTATGGAAGAAATCCGTCAGCTGGATATTGCGCTTACAGAGCGGAACCTCTCTCCCGGCGGCTGTGCAGATCTTCTGGCACTGACCTATCTGCTGTGGCTCCTGGAGCAGGCGCAAATGTGATTGAGGAAATAAAAAATGGGTACTGTCTCCATTGGAGACAGTACCCATTTGCTTTATGGATTAGCCAAAGACGGACAGCAGGAAGCCTGCGGCAATGGCGGAACCGATGACACCGGCCACATTGGGGCCCATGGCGTGCATCAGCAGGTAGTTGGTGGGGTTGTACTTCCGGCCCACATCCTGAGCCACACGAGCGGCCATAGGAACGGCGGAAACACCGGCAGAGCCGATCAGAGGATTGATCTTGCCCTTGGTAGCCCAGCACATGATCTTGCCGACCAGCAGACCGCCCACAGTGGACAGAATGAAAGCGCACACACCCAGCAGAATGATCCAGATGGTCTGGGCATTCAGGAAGGAGGCGCCCACCATGGTAGCACCCACGGAGGTGGAGAGCATGATGGTGACAATGTTCATCAGGGAGTTCTGAACGGTGTCGGACAGACGGGCGGTAACACCGCACTCACGGAACAGGTTACCCAGCATGAGACAGCCAATCAGAGGAGCGGTGGAGGGCAGCAGCAGAGCCACGAAGATGGAAACCATGATGGGGAAAATGATTTTCTCGGTCTTGGAAACCTCACGGGACTGCTTCATAACGATCTCACGATCCTTGCCGCGAACCAGGAGCTTCATAAAGGGAGGCTGGATCAGGGGGATCAGAGCCATGTAGGAGTAAGCTGCAATGGCGATGGGTCCCAGCAGATGGGGGGCCAGCTTAGAGGTCAGGAAGATGGCGGTGGGGCCGTCAGCACCACCGATGATGCCGATGGAAGCAGCCTCGGGGCCGGTGAAGCCCAGAAGGACAGCGCCCATGAAAGCCACAAACACGCCCAGCTGAGCGCCGGCGCCCATGAACATACTCTTGGGGTTGGACAGCATGGGACCGAAGTCGGTCATAGCACCGACACCCATGAAAATCAGACAGGGATACAAACTGGTTTTTACGCCGATGTAGAAGAAGTCCAGCAGACCGCCGTTGGCCAGTACATGGCCATAACTGTGGTAAAACTCACTGGATTCATCCATGAAAGCGGTCCACAGCTCCTGGTGGTACAGACCACCCATGGGGAGGTTGCTGAGCAGGCAGCCGAAGGCGATACCTACCAGCAGCAGGGGCTCGAATTTCTTGACAATGCCCAGATACAGGAGCACACAGGCGATGGCAATCATCACCAGGCTCTTCCAGCCGTCACCCACAAAGAAGGAGTTGAAGCCGGAGTCATTCCAGAGACCTAAAAGGGTCTCTCCAATATTAAATGCCAGCATGGGTATTCCCCCTTACGCCAGAATGACCAGAGGAGCGCCGGACTCAACGTTGGTGCCCTTGGGAGCAACAATCTGAGCCACAGTGCCGGCCTTAGGTGCAACGATTTCGTTTTCCATCTTCATAGCTTCCAGGATAACCAGAACCTGACCAGCCTTTACAGCCTGACCTTCCTGGACCTGAACCTTCAGAACAATACCGGGCATGGGAGCCTTGACAGCCTCACCGGCAGCGGTAGCCACCTTGGCGGCAGGAGCAGCGGCGGGAGCAGCAGCGGCAGCGGGGGCAGCAGCAGGAGCGGCAGCGGGAGTGGGGGCAATGGCTTCGTATTCGTCCAGGAGCATGGCCTGGCCAGCTTCGACCTCGACCTCGTAGGTGCGGCCGTTGAGAGTTACCTTATATTTCATGGTTACTTGACCTCCTTGATGGAAATGAAGCGCAGCTCATTGATGGGCTTGCCCATCTTGTCGGCCACGATGGCCATGAGCATGGCGGCAGTCTTGGGATCGGTGTTGTACAGCTTCAGCTGACCGGCAGAGCCGGGGGCTGTGGGGGCATCAGCGGCAGCAGCCTTGGGGGCGGGAACCTCCGCCTGAGCGGGCTTGTGCTGGGCCAGCATGACCAGCTTACTCATAATCATCATAGCGACCATGAGAATCACAATGCCCATGAATACCACGACGTAGCCGGTAACGGCTGCCAGGGCGGCATCGGCGGTGGAGTCCAGCACATCATTGGCACCGGCTGCAAGGAACAAATTGGAAAGCATCATAATTTACACGCCCTCCCTTAGATCGCCTCAATGGTGTAAGTGGCGGTGTTCTCTTCCTTGGCCTTGCGCTCCTCAAAGAACTTCTCAGCCAGCTGGGGGAAAGCGATATAGGACAGAACATCCTCGTCGCACTTGGCAATGCCCTTCAGCTGCTTCTTGGTCTTCTCGAAGATAGGCTCCAGGGTGTCGGCGTAACGGCCCTGCAGGGGCTTCTCATCGCCCAGAATCTTCTTCTGGATCTCAGGGTCAATGGGAGCGGGAGTCTTGCCGTACTCGCCGCGGCAGTAGGCCTTGATTTCCTTGGAAACGTTCTTGTAGCGCTCACCGGCCAGAACGTTCTGCACAGCCTGTACACCGACCATCTGGCTGGTGGGAGTGACCAGAGGAGGATAGCCCATGTCCTTACGGACCTTGGGGGTCTCCAGCAGGGCCTCATCGAAGCGGTCTAGAGCGTTCATCATCTTCAGCTGGCTCAGCAGGTTGGACAGCATGCCGCCGGGAACCTGGTAGGTCAGGCACTGGGTATCGGTAGCCATGGACTTGGGCATCAGGGTGCCGTCCTTCACATAGCCGTCACGGATGGGCTTAAAGTAGTCGGCAATCTGCTTGGTGATCTTGTCGTCCAGGTCGCACTGATAGCCCAGCTGACGCAGAGCGTAGGCCATGGTCTCAGTAGCGGGCTGAGAGGTACCGCCGGAGAAGGGAGAAATGGCAGTATCAATGATATCCACACCGGCTTCCACGGCCTTGAGGTAGGTCATGAAGGCCAGACCGGTGGTGGAGTGGGTATGCAGGTCGATGGGCAGATCGACAGCATCCTTAATGGCAGAAACCAGATCATAAGCCTCCTGGGGACCCATGATACCGGCCATATCCTTAATGCAGATGGTGGCAACGCCCATTTCCTTCAGCTCTTTGACCATCTTGACATAGTTGGCGTGGGTATGGACAGGGCTGGTGGTGTAGGAGATGGTACCGGAAGCGATGGCACCGGCCTTCACGGTCTCCTCCACAGCAACCTTCAGGTTGTTGACGTCGTTCAGAGCATCGAAAATACGGATGATGTCAATGCCGTTCTCGACGGACTTCTTTACGAACATACGGACAAAGTCATCGGGATAGTGGCTGTAGCCCAGAACGTTCTGACCACGCAGAAGCATCTGGAGCTTGGTGTTGGGCATCTTTGCACGGATTTTACGCAGGCGCTCCCAGGGATCTTCATGCAGATAACGCAGGCAGACATCGAAGGTGGCTCCACCCCAGCATTCGCAGGCGTAGTAGCCAGCCTTGTCCATGGTAGGCAGGATGTCTTCAAATTTGCTATAGGGCATTCTGGTGGCAATCAGGGACTGGTTAGCGTCACGGAGGACAGTTTCCACGAACTGAACCTTCCGGACCTTTTGTTTATTCTGTGCCATGTGGCAAAACCTCCATAAAACCGCAGATTGCGGTCAAATTTGACGTTTTTATGAGGACAACACCTTACAGGGCAGGGGCTTACTTCTGCGGGATTTGCAGAAGCAGGCCCCTGCCCTGCATCGTGGTTTCCCTTTAAAACCCCAGGCGGCCGAAGCTGCCTGGGGTGCAGGGGTTGAATTATTTAGCCTTGGGGCCAGCCTCAGCGATATTGGCGGGCATGTTGGGATACTTCTTGGCGAAGTTGTCAGAGAACATGGTAGCCAGCTTGTTGGCGGCAGCCACATAGTCTTCCTTGGTCTTGCCGTTGGAGATCCACATGGTCTCGGGATTCAGGATCTCGGAGGGGCAGCCGGTAACAGCCTTGGGCATCTCAACATTGAAGATCTCGGAATGCTCGTACTCGGCCTTCTCCAGCTCGCCGTTCAGGGCAGCGGTGACCATAGCACGGGTATAGCGCAGCTTCATACGGCCGGCCTTGCCCAGCTCCTGAGCGGAACCGCCAGCCCAGCCGGTGTTGACCAGGTACACGGAGGTGCCGTACTTCTCGATCTTCTCACCCAGCATGTTGGCATAGACAGAGGGGTCCATGGGCATGAAGGGCTCGCCGAACAGAGTGGAGAAGGTGGGCTTGGGCTCGGTGATGCCACGCTCGGTACCAGCCAGCTTAGAGGTGAAGCCGGTAACGAAGTGATACATAGCAGCATCGGGGCTCAGCTTGGAGATGGGAGGCAGAACGCCGAAAGCATCGGCGGTCAGGAAGATAACAACCTTGGGAATGCCGCCCACACCGGGAACAGCAGCGTTGGAGATGTACTCAACGGGGTAGCCCACACGAGTGTTCTCGGTCAGAGTGTCGTCGTCGAAGTCGAACTCACGGGTCTTCTCGTCCATGACAACGTTCTCAACCAGAGAGCCGAAGCGGATGGCGTTGTAGATGTCGGGCTCGTTCTCAGCGGACAGGTTGATGCACTTTGCATAGCAGCCGCCCTCGATGTTGAACACACCGTCAGCGGACCAGCCGTGCTCGTCATCACCGATGAGCTTCCGGGCGGGGTCAGCAGACAGGGTGGTCTTGCCGGTGCCGGACAGGCCGAAGAACACAGCGGTCTCGTGGGTCTCGGGGTCCATGTTGGCGGAGCAGTGCATGGGCAGAATGCCTTCCTTGGTCAGAACATAGTTCATGGTGGAGAAGACAGACTTCTTGATCTCGCCAGCGTACTGGGAGCCTACAATGAGGATCAGATGAGCCTCATAGTCAATCATGATAGCAGCCTCGGAGTGGACACCGTCGATTTCGGGGTCGCACTTGAAGCCGGGAGCAGCAATAACAGTGTAATCTGCATCGCCGTAAGTGGCCAGCTCTTCCTCGCTGGGACGAATGAGCAGGTTATGAATGAACAGGTTCTGAGAAGCCAGTTCGTTGACGATGCGGAACTTCTTTGTGTACTTGGGGTCGGCACCGGCAAAGCCGTCGAAAATGAAGATTTCACGGCCCTGCAGATAAGCGCAGGCCTTAGCCAGGATTGCATCAAAACGCTCCTTGGCAATGGGGCGGTTTACCTTACCCCAGGCAATGTCATTGTGGATAGCGGGAGTATCAACAATGAACTTGTCGTCGGGGGAACGACCGGTGTACTTACCAGTGGTAACTACCAGAGCACCGGTGTTGCTGAGTTTGCCTTCACCGCGGCGCAGAGCAGCTTCTACCAGCTGAGCGGGGCCGAGGTTCCGATAAACAGCAGAAGGGTTCAGAATTCCAAGCTTTTCAAGACCATAATTTTCCATAATAGAGTCCTCCTGAACAAAAATGTGGCATGCGGTATTCAATGAAAACCGCTTGTTCCCTAACGTAACATATGTGAAAAATTGGTTTTAAATCAAATATTCACTATGTAAGATTTTACCACATTCAGATAAGGTTGTCCATGTATGTTCTTGTGTTTTTGACAAAAAAGTGGCTGAATTTTCGCTGCGCTACCCTATATTTTTTGTGCATATTGTCGTATCCCAACAGGGGGAATTATTGAAAAATGCAAAAAGACAAAATAGATTTACAAATTTACACACCGGCTGGTCCGAATGATATCGAGAAAAGAATCGCCGTAGCGCTGGGCCTTTACCTTGCCCACTCCCGACACCTCCAGCAGGGCCTCCATGGACATGGGCCGCTTGAGGGCCATGTCTGTAAGTGTGGCATTGGAGAAAATGATATAGGCCGGAACGCCTTCTGCCTGGGCCAGCTGCATTCGGCGTGCCTTCAGGCTGGTAAGGAGCAGGTCATCCGGGGCCTCGTTGACAGGCTTTTCCCGGGAGAGATTCTTCACCGGCAGGAGGATTTCCACCTTTTCTCCCTGAAACAGCACCTGCCCGGCTTTGGCTGTGGCAAGAAGCACAGGAAATTCTGTGGGCGTGACCGTGAGATACTCCAGCTCAATGAGCCGGTCGATATATTGGTTCAGACGATCCTGGGACAGGTCCTTCAGAATTCCATAGGTAGGCAGGCTGTCCAGGTTCAACTCCAGAATCCGCTTTCCCCTGCTGCCCCGGAGCATTTGAAGAATCGAGGACTTTCTCAGACCGGAAGGGTACATCCGGCATACCCGGGCTACCCCAGAAAGAATTTTCTGGGCCTCCACGGTGATGTCCGATGCCTGATAGGTTCCCATGCAGGTGCTGCAATTTCCACAGGGGGGAGTGTCCTGCCCAAAGTAGGCCAGAATGGTCTGGCGAAGACAGTCGGTGGTTTTGCAGTATCGCTCCATTTTCTCCAGCCGCTCCAGATCACGCTCCTGCAAAAGGGCCCGGTCCTCAGAGCTCAGCTCCTGATTATCACTGGAGTTCAGAATGAGGAATTTAGCGGTCTGCACATCGCCAGGAGAAAACAGGAGAATGCAGGAGGCAGGTTCCCCGTCCCGGCCTGCACGGCCGGCCTCCTGATAGTAGCTCTCCAGATTCTTCGGCATATTATAATGAAGGACAAAGCTCACGTTGGATTTATCAATGCCCATGCCGAAGGCGTTGGTGGCTACCATCACCCGGGCACGGTCATATACAAAATCCTCCTGATTCTTTTTTCGTTCCCAGTCGGAAAGGCCTGCATGATACCGTGTAGCCAGATACCCGGAAGCCTGCAGCTGCCCGCACAGGGCTTCCACATTCTTGCGGGTGGCACAGTAGATAATACCGCTTTTTCCGGGGTTCTTTTTCAGATAGTCCAAAATCCAGGCATCCTTCTGTCTGGTATGTACCACTCCGAAGTACAGGTTCGGCCGGTCAAAACCGGTGGTAAGTGTCAAGGGGTCCTGCAGCTGCAACAAGGAAACAATATCGGCCTTCACCTGCTCTGTAGCAGTGGCAGTAAAGGCACCCAGGACGGGACGGGTGGGAAGCTGCTGCAAAAACTCCGGGATTTTTAAGTAACTGGGCCTGAAATCCTGCCCCCACTGAGAAACACAGTGGGCCTCATCCACGGCCACAAAGGAAATGGAAGCCTGTTCAATCATGGCAAGAAAGCCGGGGGTAAACAATCGCTCCGGTGCCACATACAGGAGCTTATATGCTCCCATTCCTGCTTTCCGAAGAATCTGCCGATAGTCCTCCAGATCCAGAGAAGAACTGAGATATGCCGCCGGGATACCGGCCTGATTGAGAGAGGCGACCTGGTTAGCCATCAGAGAAATGAGGGGAGAAATTACAAGCGTCATACCGGGCAGGGCCATGGCAGGAACCTGGTAGCAGACAGATTTTCCTGCACTGGTGGGCATGACACCCAGCACATCCCGTCCGGCCAGAATGCTCTGAATCAAAGGCTCCTGTCCGGGACGAAATTCCCTGTGTCCGAAATAATGGTGCAAAAGCGCTTTCGGCTCCATGAAGCCCTCATCCTCCCAATCTACATATCGTAGTCATTATATCATACAAAAGCCGGAAAAGAAACTGGGATTCTATATATAAAACCGGTCGCTTTTTCTATATTCTACACATTTTTATGGGACAAAATATAAAAAACAGATATTTCTGCTTGTTTGCTGCTCAGGAAGGCAATTGTGACGAGGATTCGGACTGCACTTTGTGATACAGGATGTGCTGATGCAAAAAGCAGTAACCTCAGCAAAGAGGTTACTGCTGCGGGATACTTGCTTTGGCGCTGTAAAACCGGGAATGAAAATCAGCCTGATGCAGAGTGTATACTATATATAATGTATATTATTTTCGTACAGCCGGAAGAAATCGGTGGATTCGTCCCTGCACCCGTCCCTCCTGCTCCAAAATCTCCTGGGTGTG
>RCNH01002584.1_pt1 | contig 10463 bp, 13 predicted proteins | sample 2041161 | NCBI WGS metagenome assembly RCNH01 (sample SAMN09708215, study PRJNA481090) | Feces metagenome, whole genome shotgun sequencing project. | biome: feces | host: Leptonychotes weddellii | place: Antarctica: Sion Island | collected 2010-03-01
GAATCAAAGGCGTTGACCCGAGCGCGGTATTCGTCCGGGATGTATTTTTGCATGGCGGCAGCCCGCATGGTGGCACTGTTGGCACCCAAAAATCCGCATACGGCGCGGTTTGCCAGCATGAGCGGGTAGGGCGAAAACAGCAGGATCATATCCAACAGGTCATAAAATTGATAGATGAAAAACGAGATGCCGAATTTCTTTTTGTTAGGGATGCGGATCTTGTATTGCAGGGCGCTGCCAATGCTGCGTCCTAGAAATTCGACTACCGAGAAGAACGCATACATCCCGCTGGTAAAGCCCGGTGTACTGCGGAAAAAAGCAATCAGAACGGGTCCGTATCCGGTGGCGACGCCTCCGGCGATGGAGGTGTAGGCGAAAATACCCTGTAAGCCCTTTTCTTTTTTGATGTAGGAGAAGCCGTCCAAAAGATCCCGCTTCCAGGCAGCAAAGGAATAAGAAGCTTCATGCAGACGGTTTTGCTCCTTGAGTGAAATCTGATTTTCGGTGATGGCTGCCGAAATCGAAAGTACACCCTGCCCAATGAGGATTCCCGCAACGCCGATTGTGTCCATCAAAACTGCGGCCAGCGGCATCATCAGCGTATGGATCACCGGGTACAGCATGGATGAAACCGCATACCCTTTTTCTTCCATCCCCTTTGGAATGAGGTTGGGGTAAATGCTGTTGTACGCAAGCTGGTCAAAGCTGCCGAGACAGGCCAGAAGCAGAGAAAAACACACATAGCCCGCATAGTTGAATGGATGCGTCAGCAAATAAAACCCGGCCAAAGCGTACAAAATACCGTTCGTCAAATCACCGAATACCAAAAACGGTTTGCGAGGCAAACGGTCAAGCCAAGGAGCCGCAAAAAGGGGAATGAAAAAACCGGGAATGAATTGAATCGCAAGGATCAAAGCGGAAGCAAGTGTACTTCCGGTTTTGTCAAAGACCAAAAAAGAGAGCGCAAATTCGCTCGCCACGCCGCCTGCCGCACCCAGAGCAGTGGCGATGGTCAACAGACTGAAATCCCGAGTCCAAAGAGTTTGTTTGTGCTGCTGCACGCGTAATCACCTCCTGCTTCCATTGTAACATTATGTGAGAAATGGAAACAAGAGCCTGTTTTTGGGAAAATCAGGGGATAAAACTGTTGTTAAGATCTTGAATTTGACGATATTCAGGAAAATCCAACAACAAAGAGTAGGCCTGCTTATATTGCCTGTGGTGTTCATGCCATTCCAGCATCCAAGGAAGGTGGAATAGGCAAAAGCCCACCGGCAGATACTGCTTGCAAAGAGCGAAGCAGTTCAGCAGGGCTTCGCCGTAAGTGCTTGAGTCAAGATAATCGGGGTCGGTCAGCCGCAGACGAACCAGTTCACACATCTTGGACAGAACATTTTCCGGCAGGGGAGAACTCAGTTCATCCGCAGCGTCCAAAGCGGCAAGAGCTTCGTCTTTGCGGCCCAGCTTTTCGTAGCAAAGGGCCAGCTTGTGCAGGTCTATGCCATCGGGCTGTTCCAATGTTTCAAAGTAAGCAAGAAACGGTTCGCATTGTCCCTGCTCAAGGTGAGCGGTGGCAGTGTTGTAAGCAATGCCCCGCAGATAGTCCGGCTCTTCCAAAGCCTGAGCAAGGCGGCGGGCAGCGGTGTAATGCCGCTCCATCGAAGGAAAGTCGTGCAGATTGCAGTAACAATTTCCTATAAAGCCGCGGGCCCTTAGCATCAGGCGGGGGCGGCCCTCCTGCGCAGCCAGATCGTTGGCGATTTGCAAAAACTCAATGGCTTGGGCGGCGTTGCCCTGCTGGTAGTAATCTTCACCGGCACCCAGATACATCCATCCGCAGGGCCAAAGCCGAAGGGCTTCCTCCCAGCGGCCCTGCAGCCGCCGCTGAAGGGCAAGCTGCCTTTGATCCATGCAGACTTCCAAAGCAGTGTCGAGCGGTTCGTCCTCCATGTCAGAATATCGATTCAGCAGCTGGCAGTCGAGGGCCCAGCGGCTGTTCTCCAGCTTTTTCCATTGCGGAGACTCCAATAAAAGAAAGAAGGAGTCCATTTCATCACAGAGCAGATATTCCAGCGCGTCCTGAACGGTTTGGCTGTTGCAGCCGTCCTGCTCATCATGCCAGCAGATCCCCAGCTTTTTAAAAAGCAGACGCAGGATCTCAGGGGAAGGCTCGGCCTTGCCCTGTTCGATTTTGGAAAGGTAGGAGACAGCGCAGATGTCTTTGCACAGCCCCTCCTGACTCCAGCAGTGGGCAAGACGCTGCTGGCGAATCAAAAAACAAGTGTAGTCCACGGCAAACCCTCCCTAAAAGCGGTAGAAACAGTATATTATAAAGCAGTATAACACAAAATAAGAGAGCGGCAAAACCAAAAAACAGCATATCCGGCAAAAACCGAGAAAACCCCTTGCAAAGAGGCAATATTTGTGTTATAGTATTAGGGCCGCATGGTTTGGGCACCTCAAGTGATGTGAAACAATCATCCGCCTATCAGTCCAGCGAGACTTATAAAAGAGAGGCAAAACACTATGTACGCAATCATTGCAACTGGTGGCAAGCAGTATCGTGTTGAGAAGGGCGACGTGCTCTTCATCGAGAAGCTGGAAGCTACCGAAGGCTCTACCGTTAAGTTCGACACCGTCCTGGCTGTGGGCGGCGAAGGCGAGACCAAGGTTGGCGCTCCCAGCGTGGAGGGTGCTAGCGTTGAGGCTACTGTCGTTAAGAACGGCAAGGGCAAGAAGCTGAACATCATCACCTATCGTCCTAAGAAGGGCAGCGCCCGTCACATGGGTCATCGTCAGCCCTACACGAAGGTTGAAATCACCGCTATCAACGGTTAAGTAATGGAGGTGTAACACAATGGCACATAAGAAAGGCGTAGGTTCTACTAAGAACGGTCGTGATTCCGAGTCTAAGCGTCTGGGCGTTAAGCGCGCCGACGGTCAGTTCGTTCTGGCTGGCAATATCCTGGTTCGTCAGCGTGGCACCCACATTCACCCCGGTGAGAACGTGGGCCGCGGCAGCGACGACACCCTGTTCGCCCTGGTGGATGGCCGCGTGAGCTTTGAGCGCGTGGGCCGTGACCGCAAAAAGGTCAGCGTTAAGCAGTAAGATTTTTTTGAAAGCCAGGCCGTAGGCCTGGCTTTTTCTGTGTGGACTGTTAAAAAATGGTCCACCCGATCAAAAGGAGAAAAGCGATGTCCCTGTTTGTAGATGTTGCAAAAATCATGATCAAGGCCGGTAAAGGCGGCGACGGCGCAGTCAGCTTTCACCGGGAAAAATTCGTAGCAGCCGGCGGTCCGGACGGCGGCGATGGCGGCAAGGGCGGCAACGTAGTTTTTGTGGCCGACGATAACCTGTCCACTCTGATGGACTTCCGCTACCAGCGTAAGTATATTGCAAAGCCCGGCGAAAACGGCGGCGGCAGCAAGTGCTCCGGCAAGAACGCCCCGGATCTGGTGATCCGCGTTCCCCGCGGCACTCTGGTCAAAGAGGCAAATTCCGGCCTTGTCATGGCTGATATTTCCGGCGACGAGCCGGTGATCGTGGCAAAGGGCGGCCGCGGCGGCTGGGGCAACGTGCATTTTGCATCTCCCACCCGTCAGATCCCCCGCTTTGCAAAGCCCGGCCTGCCCGGTGAGGAGTTTGAGGTTCGCCTTGAGCTCAAGCTGATTGCAGACGTGGGCCTGATCGGCTTCCCCAACGTGGGCAAGTCCACTCTGATCAGCGTGATCAGTGCGGCAAAGCCCAAAATCGCAAACTATCACTTCACCACCCTGTCTCCGGTGCTGGGCGTGGTACGTCTGGGCCCTGAGCAGAGCTTTGTGGCTGCGGATATCCCCGGCCTCATCGAGGGTGCAAGCGAAGGCGTTGGCCTTGGCCACGACTTCCTGCGCCATGTTGAGCGCTGCCGTCTGCTGCTGCACGTGGTGGACGTTTCCGGCTGCGAAGGCCGTGATCCCATCGAAGACTTTGAAAAGATCAATGCCGAGCTGGTTGGCTTCAGCGAAGATCTGGCGCAGCGTCCCCAGATCGTGCTGGGCAACAAGTGCGATATTGCCACTCCCGAGCAGGTGGAGAGCTTCAAAAAGTATATCGAGGACAAGGGCCTGGTGTTCATGCCCATCTCGGCAGCTACCCGTCAGGGCCTCAAGGATCTGCCCGGCATCGTCTGGCAGCGTTTGCAGGAACTGCCTCCCATCCAGACCTACGAGCGCGAATATGTGCCCGAGGTGGTGGACCCCAACGAGCGCAAGTTTACTGTGGAGCGTGTGGGCGATCACGAGTTTGTGGTCGAAGCACCGTGGCTGGAGCGTATTTTGGCAGGCAGCGACGTGGAGGACTACGAGAGCCTGCAGTATTTCCAGCGCCAGCTGGCAGACAGCGGCGTGCTGGCTGAACTGATCGCACAGGGTGTTGAGGAGGAAGACTCCATCATCATCGGCGATTACGAATTTGACTATGTATTCTAAAGGAGCTGTGCCCATTGCGGTTTGAAACAGAGCAAAAGGTGGACATTCATGAGCAGTCCCCGCTGAGCCTCGCCTTTGTGGGCGACGGTGTGCTGGAGCTGCTGGTCCGCCGTAAGCTGGTGGAGCATACCCGTTTGGTTCCGGCCAAACTGCACGCCACCTGCGTAAAGTATGTATCGGCAAAGGGACAGGCCCGCGCACTGACCCTTTTGGAGCCTCTGCTCACCGAGCAGGAGCAGGCCGTTCTGCGCCGGGGCCGCAATGCCAGCAAGGCAACGGTGGCAAAACACGCGACCCCGCAGGAATATCGGGCGTCCACCGGATTTGAGGCTCTTCTTGGCTGGCTGTATTTGACCGGTCAGGAGGAGCGGATCCAAGAGCTCTTCGATATTTTGTGGAAGGGCTTTGATCCCACCGAGGAAAACTAAAAAAGGCTGAGGCCGGAAAAGGACCCCAAAAGAGGTTCTGTTCCGGCCCCGGCCTTTTGCTGTTTTGAAACGCGGAAACGAGGATTACTTGCTGTTCTTAGCGCTGGAAGCAGAGTTGGTGCTGTTCTTGGCGTTGGAACTGGAATTGGTGCTGTTCTTAGCACTGCTGCGCGCGGTATTCTTTGCGCTGCTGCGTGCGGTGTTCTTGGCAGCGTTCTTTGCGCTGTTCTCGGATTTTGCGTTCTTTGCGTTGCGGTTTTCCATAATGATTCAATCTCCTTTCCGTTGAGGGTGCTTTTCTGCGCCCTTCGCTGATATTCTGTCCCTCAAAAGGGGACCTTATTCAAAAAAGGACGGTAAAAGAATGCTGCCTCAATATTTTGTAGAACGTGAGCGTGCCCTTTTGGGGGAGCGCTTTGATCAGATCTTTAGTCCGGAGCAGGCACCTTTCCGGGGACTGACCGTGAACGGCCTGCGCTGCACTCCGCAGGAGTTTTTGCAAAAATCCGGCCTTGCGCTGGAAGCTTCGCCGTTTTGCGAAAAGGGCTTTGTGATCAAAGACCCGGAATTTCGGCCGGGACGGCACCCGTATCATCATGCAGGTGCCTTTTATTCGCAGGAGCCTTCTGCAAGCGCTCCGGCGGCCCTGTTGGATGTTCAGCCCGGCATGAAGGTGTTGGACCTCTGTGCAGCTCCCGGCGGCAAGAGCAGCCAGCTGGCGGCCGCGCTGAAGGGGCAGGGCCTTCTTGTGAGCAATGAGTATAATTCAGCCCGTGCCGATGCACTCAAGAGCAATCTGGAACGGATGGGCGTGCCCAATGCACTCATCACCAATGCAGATACTTCTTGCCAAAGCCTTCCCGGCCTTTTTTGACCGTGTGCTGGTGGATGCTCCCTGCTCCGGCGAGGGAATGTTCCGCAAGGAGCCGCAGGCGGTGAGCCAGCACTGCGAGGCCTTGGTGGAACAGTGCGCCGCACTGGGCGAAGAAATTTTGGAAAATGCGGTGAGTATGCTGGCTCCCGGCGGCCTGCTGGTGTATTCTACCTGCACCTTTGCTCCGCAGGAAGACGAAACGCAGGCGGCAAAGCTGCTGGCAAAGCATCCCGAAATGGAGCTGCTGCCCATTGAAGCTCAATTCGGCGGCCCGGGCGAAGCAAACCGCTGCGGCGGATTTGAGCTGGATGTGACCAAAGTTCGGCGCATCTGGCCCCATCAGGGCGGTGAGGGGCATTTTATGGCCCTCTTTAAAAAGAGCGAGGATGCCGAAGCTGCTCCCCGCGCAAAAAAGAAAAAGGGAGAGGGCGGCAAAAAGAAGCCGGATGCGGATTGGCAGAAGTTTGCAAAAACCTATTTTCCGGCTTTGGCAGATCGCCCCGTCCTGCAGGCGGGAGAGATGCTTTTGCTGCCTCCCGAAATCGAGCTGCCCACTCTTAAATGCCGAGTGGTGCGCTGCGGTGTGGCATTGGGAACTGCCCGCAAAGGGCGGTTTGAGCCGGGTCATCATTTGTTTATGGCCTTTGGCAGCCAGTGCACCAATGCGGAACAGCTCACCCTTAACGATGAGCGCACCGCCGCTTGGCTTCGGGGTGAAGAAATTGATGCCCGTACCGCTCAAAACGGCTGGTGTGCCGTGCTGGTGGACGGCTTCCCGGTTGGCGGCGGCAAGGTGAGCGGGGGACGGGTGAAAAACCACTATCCCAAGGCCCTGCGCAATTTAAAGTAAAAAAACACCCAAAATGCGGCAAAAAGCCGGGTTTCGCCCCATGAAAGGGGAGACACCCCCTTGAAACACACACCGCTTTTGTGATAAAATTATTTAGTTATTTATAATAAGCTGGGCAAAAGCCGCCCAAGATAAATAGGAGGATTTCCATGTCTGGACATAGTAAATGGAACAACATTAAACGCAAGAAGGAAAAGACTGACGGCCAGAAGGCAAAGGTCTTCACCAAGGTTGGTCGTGAGATCGCCGTGGCAGTGCGCACCGGCGGCAGTGATCCCAGCTCTAACAGCAAGCTGCGCGATCTGATTTCTAAGGCAAAGAGCCTGAACGTGCCCAACGACAACATTCAGCGCATCATCAAGCGCGCTGAGGGCGGCGATAAGGACAACTACGAAGCAATCACTTACGAAGGCTACGGCCCCTGCGGCATCGCTATGATGGTTGAGACCCTCACCGATAACCGCAACCGTACTGCTGCAAACCTGCGCCACTACTTTGACAAGTTCGGCGGCAATCTGGGCAACATGGGCTGCGTGAGCTTCCTGTTTGAGCAGAAGGGCGTGATCGTTCTGGACGGCGAAGATCAGGAGCTGGACGAAGAGAAGGTCATGGAAGACTGCTTCGATGCCGGCGCTGAAGACTTTGATATGGGCGACGAGGCCGTTGAGGTTACCTGCGCTCCCGAGAACTTCTCTGATGTTCGTCAGGCTCTGGAGGACAAGGGCTATAGCTTCATCTCTGCTGATGTGGCAATGGTTCCCTCTACCTACACCGCAATCACCGGTGCAGATGAGCAGATCCTGATGGCAAAGCTGCTGGATGCTCTGGATGACGATGACGACGTTCAGAACGTATGGCACAATCTGGAGAACGAAGAGGATCTGGACCGCTAAGGCCGGAACTCTGCAGCAAGACAGTTGAATGCAGGCGGGGCTTGCCGGGCACTGGTTCGGAGGCCCCGCTTTATTGTATAAAAAAGGAGGCGTATCGCCGTATGGAAAACACAATACTGTGCCCGCACTGTTTGTCTCGAATGGAAGCGGGCAAGCAGCAGTGCCCATTTTGCGAAAAGGCGCTTACCAATACAAATCCTCCCGGCGCGCTTGCTTATGCCAGCTTGCTCGCCGGCCGCTACACGGTGGGCCGTCACATTGCCACCGATGGCGAGGGCATCTTTTATGAAGCCATTGAAAACAGCGGCGGCGTGAAGGTAATGATCAAGGAATATCTGCCGGTGACCCTGTGCGAAGGAAGAGAACCGGATGGAGACATCCTGCCCAAAGAGGGCAGCGAGGTGCTGTTTAAAACCACCCGCATGGATTTTTCGGATCTTTACCACAGCCTGATGCGCATTACTCCCACCACAGGCCTGCTGGCAGTGCTGGATGTGTTTGAAGACCACAACACGGTTTACGCAGTGATGGAACGCCTGAGCGGAGAAACGCTGGCGCATCTGCTGTCGAAGGAGAAACGTGTCTTGACCCCTGCAGAGGCGCGAAGCCTGCTGCAGCCCATTATGGAGGGCGTAGCGGCCATCCACAAGGCGGGGCTTGTACATCGCGGTATCAGTCCTGCCAACATCATGATTACCAGCGGTGGATCTGCGCGCCTTTGCGGGTATGCCACATTGGGCCTGCGCAACGAAGGCAGCCAGCTTAAAAGCCAGCTCTATGAAGGCTATTCTGCTCCGGAACAGTATTCTGAGGCGGAGTTTGAGGGCAGATACACCGACGTGTATGGTTTGGCCGCAGTGTTTTACCGTTTGGTCAGCGGGCAGCGTCCGGACAGCGCCCAGCAGCGCAAGGTGAAGGACAGCCTGCCCAGTGCACGCCGTCTGGAACCGTCTGTGCCGGGATATATCACCCAGGTGTTGGTCGCAGCCATGAGCTTGGACCCTGCCAGCCGCGTGCAGAACGTGCCGGAATTGATGGGCGCATTGTCCAGCCCCGCAGCAGCCGAAAATCTTGCAAAGCGCAGCGGAGTGTGGGAAGCGGCTGAAAAGACGAAAAAAAGCGGCGAAATCAGCGCAAAAAGCTTGTTTGCAGGCAGCCTTGTGGTGATCCTGTGCCTGTTCCTGCTGATCATGTGGCTGGTGCTGGGCGGCAGAACACCGGAAAAGACTCCGCCGCAGAGCAATCCCATCAGCACACAGGAGCCGGTAAAAATCAAGGAGATTCCCAATGTGGTGGGTACCAGCTATAAGCAGCTGATGGATGACCCGGCCTATGCAGGCTACAGTTTTACGATTGCAGACCAGAAATATAGTTCGGAATATGAATATGGGGTGATTATGGGTCAGACTCCTCAGCCCGGAAATACCACCACGGATACGGTACCGCATATTGAACTGGTGGTAAGCAAAGGCCCCGAGATGGTGGAGATGCCGGATATTTACGGATGGCCCAAAATCGACGCAGAAAAGGAGCTTCAGGCACACAATATCAGAGCAAGCTTCTATATGGTGGAAAATAACGGCGATTATGCCAGCAACTGTGTGGTGAGCACCAGCGTGGAAAAGGGCGAGCTGATCGACGTGAATAAAACCACCGTGAATGTGTATATTGCAAAAGAACGAGAAATGTATACACCGCCCACCGAGGAAACCGATACGGCAGCGCACACGGAAAACAACTAAAATAAAGAATACCCCGGCACACCGTGCAAACGGATTGTGTCGGGGTATTTTTGCGGTGATTTTGCAAATAAAAAAGCGCCGTCCCAAAAGGGACAGCGCTCAGAAAGAGCAAATTAGTCGCTCACGTAGGGCATCAGAGCAACATGACGAGCACGCTTAATAGCGGTGGTCAGCTCACGCTGATGGAAAGCGCAGGTGCCGGTCACGCGGCGGGGGATGATCTTGGAACGCTCGCTGACGTACTTGCGCAGACGGGCAACATCCTTGTAGTCGATATGCTCAACGCGATCTACACAAAAGCTGCAGACCTTGCGGCGGCCGCGGCGCATGGGGCGCTGGGGACGGCCTTCAGTTCTTTCAAAAGCCATTGCTGGTTTACCTCCTGTTAGAATGATTCGTTAAAAGGGAAGATCTCCATCATCGTCGATCACAGCGAAGTCGTCATTGCTGCCAACAGCATAGCTTGCGGGAGCCGCAGGCTGCTGAGGAGCAGGGGCGGGAGCAGAAGAATACTCGCGGTGAGGCGCGTAATCATTGCCGCCGCCGTTGCCGCCGTTCTTGGAGCCGGCGAAGTGAACGTTGTCCGCGACGATCTCAAAAGCAGTACGGTTATTACCGTTGCGATCCTGATATCGACGGGTCTGAATGCTGCCGTTGACAGCAATCAGAGAACCCTTCTGAAAATACCGGCAAACAAAATCAGCGGTGGCGCGCCAGCATACAATGTCGATAAAATCGGCCTGACGCTGTTCGCCCTGACGCACAAAGCTACGGTCAACTGCGATAGTGAACGTGGTCACGCTAATACCCTGAGGGGTATGGCGCAATTCAGGATCAGCCACAAGGCGACCCATCAAAGCCACAACATTCAGCATTAAAATGCCTCCTTATTCAGCTTCAGCCACGATCATGGTACGCAGCACGCCGTCAGTGATCTTGTAGATACGATCAAGCTCAGCGGGGAACTCGGGCGCACTGGTGAAGTTGATCACAGTGTAGACGCCTTCTTCCTCTTTGTTGATGGGATAAGCAAGACGGCGCTTGCCCCACTCGTCAACAGAATCAATGGTACCATTAGCCTCGATCAGGCTCTTGAACTTACCAACCAGAGCGGTGGTAGCCTCCTCATCGAGATTGCCGCTGGTAACCAGCATGGTCTCATACTTTGCCATTTCTGTACACCTCCTTTTGGACATATGGCCCCTT
>RCNH01000996.1_pt1 | contig 10462 bp, 8 predicted proteins | sample 2041161 | NCBI WGS metagenome assembly RCNH01 (sample SAMN09708215, study PRJNA481090) | Feces metagenome, whole genome shotgun sequencing project. | biome: feces | host: Leptonychotes weddellii | place: Antarctica: Sion Island | collected 2010-03-01
AGAATTTACAACAACATCCGTAAGGCTATCCAGTTCCTGCTGGCCTCCAACATGAGTGAAGTTCTGGGCGTTTTCAGCGCCACTCTGATGGGCTTCACCCTGCTCAACCCTGTCCACCTGCTGTTTATCAACCTTGTCACCGACTGCTTCCCCGCACTGGCTCTGGGCATGGAAGAGGCAGAGCCCGACACCATGAGCAAGCCTCCCCGCAGCTCCAAGGACGGTATCTTCTCCGGCGGCCTGGGCTTTGATATCGCATATCAGGGTATCCTGGTCACCGTCATCACCATCGCTTCCTACATCATCGGCCACTGCTTCGAAGTCGGCCATTTCGAGATGCCCCACGGCATCAGCGAAGACGGCATGACCATGGCCTTCCTGACCATGTCCATGTGTGAGATTTTCCACGCCTTCAACATGCGTTCTCAGCGCAAGTCCATCTTCACCCTGCACAGCCACAATCTGGTGCTCTGGGGTGCAATGATCGGCTCTCTGGTGCTGACCACCGCCGTGCTGGAGATCCCCTTCCTCGCCAATGCCTTCGGCTTCACCCCCATCAGCTGGACCGAGTACGGCGTTGCGCTGCTGCTGGCCATCATGGTCATTCCCATCGTGGAAATCGTCAAGCTTATTCAGCGCAGGACTGCAAAGTAATTTCCTGTTCTCCCAATGAAAACGCCGCCGGAAAACCCGGCGGCGTTTTCTATCTATCAGTGTTCAGAAGATGATGCATTCGATCAGCTTTGCCGAAAAAGTTTATAGGCCCGTTGACGGATGAGCATAGAAAAAGGCAAAAAAGAAGACAGCCACTTAAAGTGGCTGTCTATGATTGTAATGCAAGGGGGAAATCTTCAGCACCTCTTAGATGGGTCAGTAAGAAATGACCCGTCTAAGAGGTGAGCAAATTCCTTAGATTACTCGCGGATGAAGTCCAGGATAGCTTCTCTGGTGGTCTGGTAGTAATCCTTCTCCAGATACATAGCATGGCCTGCACCGTGCAGATGGACCAGCTTAGAGCCTTCGGGCAGTTCCTTGGCAGCCTGATAGCAACGGTCGATGTTGACGTAGAAGTCGTTATCGCCAGCGATAATCAGAACGGGAACCTTGACAGCCTTGGTGTCGATCAGCCAGCCATCGCCGATTTCCATGATTTCCTTTGCACCGCCGTTGGGACGACCATGACCGCCGTCCTGTGCGTAGGTGTGGTCAACCCACATGCCGTGCAGTTCGGGCTCAACGGTATCAAAGTCGGTAACCATGTCATTGGTGCCGGGAACATGCTGCCATACGCGGATGACATAACCATAGTTCAGCTGGGAGAAGGGTTCGGTAACGGGAGTAGCAGGGAATGCACCGCCGAAGCAGGGTCCGAGCCATACGACCTTCTTCAGCAGGTCGGGACGCTGAGAAGCAACCTTGGAAGTAGTCATGGTACCCCAGGACCAGCCAACCAGATCACACTTCTCTACACCCTGCAGCTCGCAGATTTTCTCCAGAGCATAAATTTCGTCTTCAGCAGCATGCTGAGTGGTGACCTTCCAGCCATCATCGTACTTGTCGGACTGGCCATAGCCGCTCAGGTCCAGACGCCATACGGTATAACCGTGCTTAGCAAAGAATTCGCACACACTGTAATCCTTGTACTTCATGTCAAACACATGCTGCGTGTAGGTAAGACCATGAACCATCAAAATGTTCTTGTCTTGCCAGCTTGCAGGGCACCAGAATTTGGTGAGGTACAGATTCTTGCCATCATCTTTTCTTTGAAGTTCCACTCTTTCACATTCGTAACGCATAATAGAGACTCCTTCCCAGATTTGTATATTGATCAGACACTTTTATCTGATTTCTTTATCTGTTCATATCATACTCTAACGAAAGAAAAATTGCACTAATCAGAACGTAAAACTGTTTGGAATTTGTGCATCTGTTGAAGGTGCACAAGAACGTGACACAAAACAAACTGATATGGTCTAACATGAACAAATGAAAGGAAAAGAGTCGGACGATAAACGTCCGACCCTTTTGAGGAAAATGACTAACAGGAAAAATAGGAAAATATATTATTGCAACAACTCAGGCATGGGATTGACGCCGACCGCAATCAGAATGCCTACAACGGTTGCTACAATGGCACAATAAATAATTGCCGGAAGAATGTTGGTGCGAATGAGCTTACCTTCGTTGCCATTTGTGCCGGTTGTTGCACAAACAGAAACAATGTTATTCACACAGATCATATTGCCGATTGCACCGCCCATATTCTGCAGAGCGACAATCAGTACCTGGGGCAGTGCCACAAGGGTGGCAGTTTCAAACTGCAGGGAGGAGAACAGCGTGTTGGACACGGTGCAGGAACCAGACATGAAGGCACCGAGAACACCGATGATGGGAGACACGACAAAGTATGCACTCTGGAAGATGTTTGCCAGAGCGGTTGCCATCGTATACAGCATACTGCTGTTTGAGAAGGTGAATTCGCCCTCGTATCCGGCAACGGCGATGGCCTGGCCAATCTCGGCATTGCTGGTGAAACGGTAAAGGTTAACCATTGCAACACCGAACAGCAGAGCGATTGCTGCGCCCGATACCTGCTTCACGGAATCTTTCAGGGCAGTAACAGCTTCCTTCTTCGACATCTTATGGATGAAGATCGTCAGAATTGCAATCAGCATAAAGGGCATGATTCCCGGATTCCACAGATACTTGAAATTCCAGTTGATATTCTCAAAGCCCAGAATGTTTCTGACATGGAGAATAAACGGTTCGTTCGTTAAAATGGGCTTCAGGCCAAACACATCGACACGGCTCAAAACAAGGATAATACCGATAATAACATACGGCAGCCATGCCTTAAAAGCGGACATTCCCTTGTCCTGTGCTTTTGCGACCTGCTGTGCGGACATCCAGGAAGGATCGCCCCACTCTTCCAGGCCGTCAAAGGTCCATACATCCTTAGGCATCAGGAAGCCTTTCTTTGCGGCAAAAATTAACACAGCGAGTGCTGCGAGGAATGCGACCATGGAAGTCAGTTCCGGTCCCGCAAAAATTGCCATTGTAATATAGAAGACAGAAATGACTGCAGCGGAGAACAGGCAGAACGGAATTGCGGGAAGTGCATCCTTGAAACTCTTGTTTTTACCAAAGACCTTGGTCAATACACACACACCGATAATAATGATGAAGAAACCGCCAATCATGTGGGGGATACAGGACCATTTGGTGAGGAGGGCTGTAAAGGTATCGGGATCACCGCCGAGGTGCTCAACTGCAGAGGCGACGGTAGAAGAAGCAGTCAGTGTAGGAACGCCAACAGGACCCGGGACAACGGGAGTAGAGTTGAAGATCAGGCATACAGCAGCTGCTGCGAGAGGGGGGAATCCAAGGCTGATGAGGATGGGAGCTGCAAGAGCAGCGGGAGTGCCGAAACCGGCGGCGCCTTCGATGAAACCGGCAAATACAAATCCGACAAGGACTGCCTGGATTCGAGCATCTCTTGTGATGTTGGAGAAGATGTTGTTAATCGATGCCATAGCACCGGACTGCTTCAGAACATTCATCAACAGAATTGCACCAAAAATAATTGACAAAGTTTCGAGTGCGCTTAAGAATCCGGCAAGTGTTTGAGCACTGATTTCCAGAATGCCCATTTTCCAGACAAAACCTGCGATGATACATGCGGCAAACCATGAAACAGGAAGTGCACGTTTTGCCGGCCAGTTAAAGCCTACCATAAATACTATGGTTAAAAGTATAGGAATAGCAGCAATGAGAGCATACATGTAAGGTCCTCCTTTGTAGTTAAAATTTCATAAAATACAGTATGTCTTTCTGACGTTTCTATAAAAATCCTAACAATAGATTCGTCTTTTTTCATTTCACGGAAAAATGGAATGTCAGAAATATGTACAATATTTAATAATGTTTAAAAATTGGATGGAAATAAGATGTGTTATTTCTGAATGAGTGTTTAAAATTTGTGCAATTTCCTTAAATGTCCAATTTGATATTTTTTTACTTGATTATAGAGACGCACTATGCGATAATATCAACAAAAGAAAGGTAGAAATGTTTGTGTTCTTATTCAAAGAGACGAAGGTGTTGAGACTTTTGAGGAGAGAAGCGTATGTCAAATAATATGATCACCAAAGAGGCGCTTGCAAACGCCCTAAAGAAACTGCTGGAAGAGTGGCCACTATCAAAAATCTCTGTGAAGTGTATTACTGATTACTGTAATATCAGCAGAAACACTTTTTATTATCATTTTAAAGATAAGTATGAATTAATCAATTGGATTTTCTACACGGATATGCTGCAAAATGTAAACACTTTCAACGATCCGTCAAAACTTACGGAAAGCTTTGTGAAGGTGTGTAAATGCCTTTATGCAAACAGAAAATTCTACCTTGCATGTTTCCAATATGTGGGCCAGAATTCGCTGTTTGACTATCTGTTCGAAATATATTATGAATTGTGGAAGATCAATATCGATGTCGGCTATTCGAAGTGTGGCTTTAAATTGTCCGAGAAGGAATTAAGCCTTATGGCTAAGCTGAAAGCACACGCATTGGTCGGTATTATTGCAGACTGGGTCAATGACGGAATGCACGACAATTATATGGAATTTTTCGAACAGATTAGGGAGATTTTGGATTCGGAGGCTTCTGGTTATGCACTATTGTCAAATCAGAGGATCATGGAAAATCGGTCTGAGGAGTTTGAAAAGAATCCGATAAGAAAGAAGAGTTTGAAAATATGTTAAACAAAGCGGAATACATCTACTCTATTCCGGACAGCAAAGTTTCCCGTACCAAAAAGGTGATTCCTTTTATTAATTATCAGAAACCGGCACCAGAGAGGTGTCTGGATATGCTCCTGGCGAAATACAGGGGAGAACCGTTTCAAACGGAAGTCATTATGGAGGAGCCTGAAAAAAATTCGGTGCCATATCTTGGCTGCAAGCTGGAGAAAGCAACGATTCTTCTCATCACGGACGGTGGCCTGGTGCCGCGCGGAAATCCTGACAGAATTCCGTCTACCAATGCCGGCTGTTACGGTGTTTACAGCATAGAGGGGAAGAAAAGGCTCCAACCAAAAGACTATGAGGTTAGCCATCAGGGTTATGATTTTGCATATGTGGAAGCAGATCCAAACAGACTTCTGCCGGTCGATGCCTTGCGCGAACTCGAAAAAAAAGGCGTGATCGGCAAACTGTATGACCAGTTCATTTCAACCGCTGGTGTTATGACATCGACGGAGAAAAGTATATGGCTTGGAAAAAAGATTGCAGATTATGTCAGTGCTCATCCGATTGATGCGGTAATCATTACATCAGCGTGCGGAACAAGCACAAGATGTGGAGCGTATATCGGAATGGCGATAGAAGAAAAGAAAATTCCGGTGGTGCAGGTGACGAACCTGACACAGATATCCGCAGATACCGGAATCAGCCGAATTATAAAAGGAAATAACGTGTGTTATCCGTATGGAAAACCCTCTCTTCCGAAGCAGAGAGAGTATGTATATCGGAAGCAGCTCGTTATGAGAACACTGCAACTCTTAGAAGAGATGCCTGAATAAGGGCATCTCTTTGTGCATTTTCAAGGAAAACATTACAAATTAAATATCTGTAATAGAATTAGACAATTTTCCTTTTTGTATATTGTGGCTAAAACAAGAAAGCCGTTTAATATAAGTACAGTATATTTCTGACAAAAGAACGAAAGAGTGCCCACGTGTATGTTAGAAAGGAGTCAGGGAATATGAGTAAAAAATTGCAAATCGATTACATCCGAGTCAAGAAAGTCCAGTTCGGTGACACGACTAGGCTGGAAAACGGTGTGCTGACGGTGAACAAGGATGAGCTGATGGATCTGGCCAAGAGCGAGCTCTTCGGTTCTCTGGACATCAAGCTGGCCGTTCCCGGCGAAAGCTGCCGAATCCTCGGAATTCACGACATTATGCAGCCGCGCTGCAAGGCAGATGCGCCTGAGACTTCCTACCCGGGAATCTGGGGTAAGCTGGCACCCATGGGTGAGGGCCGTACCGTTGCCCTGAAGGGTGTTGTCGTATCCGATATTTACTACGCAAAGTGCAATATCAAGTATTATATGGATATGGGTGGCCCCTGCGCAAAGTATACGCATTTCTCCAAGCACTACCATATCATTCTGGATGCTACCCCCGCTGAGGGCGTCAACGATGCAAGCTATGCAGAGGCCCTGAAGTACGCATCCCTGAGCATCAACGTATATCTGGCAAAGCTCGGAATCGATTTGACTCCCGACGAGACCGAAGAGTTTGAGCTGGGTCCCGTAGGCCCCGGCCCCGACGGCAAGCCCCTGCCCAAGGTGGCTTACCTGGTCACCCATATGGCCTCCCACGATACCTGGAACTTCCTGCTGTACGGCCAGAGCGCAATCGGCTTCCTGCCGACCATCGTTCAGCCCACGGAGATCCTCGACGGCGCTATGATCTGGCGCTACTGGGAGCCCAACTACTACCTGCAGAACGAAGTGTATCTGAAGGAACTGCTGAGAAGACACGGCAAGGATATCGAGTTCGTCGGCATGGTCATGGCCAATAACGTCATGAAGATCGACGGCAAGGATACCATGGGCATGATGGCCGCTACGCTGTGCAAGGAAACCCTCAAGGCAGACTGCATCATCGTCAACAAGTCCGGCATGGGCCACTGCCAGCTGGACTCCGCACTCGCCTTCAACTGGGCCGAGAAGATGGGCATGCCCTGCGTGATGAACCTGTCCGCAGTTTCCAACGACAAGCCCGGCGATATGCTGGTCATCTCCGACTCCAAGATCGATGCCGTCATCAACAGCGGCAGAAACTACGACCTTCATCATCCCAGAGTGGACCGTGTCATCGGCGAGGGCACCAATGTTCCCAGCCTGATGGGCGTTGACGTGAAGGGTCCGTTCACCCACACCACCAACTTCGCCTACCAGGGCATCTGGTCCCAGCTCGGTGACTGCTATGTGACCACAGACGAAGATTTGCCGGATGTTCCGGAACAGGATGCGTAAGGAGGGGATAGAAATGGCAGAGAAGATTAAAGTTGTACATTATATCAACCAGTTTTATGCCGGCCTCGGCGGTGAGGATACCGCCAGCATCGGCGTCAGCGTGAGAGAGGAGCCTGTAGGCCCTGGCCTGCTGCTGAAATCGCTTCTGGGCGATTCCTATGAAATCGTGGCTACGATTATCTGCGGCGATAACCACATCGCAGAGAATACCGAGGAAGTCTGCGCACAGTTTATCGACATCGTGAAGAAATACGACGCACAGCTCTTCGTCGCCGGCCCCGGCTTCAACGCCGGTCGTTACGGCCTCGGCTGCGGTGCTGCAACCGCTGCAATCACCGAGAAGGTGAAGATCCCCGCTGTTACCGCTCTGTATGCAGAAAACCCCGGCACCGATCTTTACAAGGATCGCGCTTACATCCTGCAGACTGAGAACAATGCAGCTAAGATGCGTCAGGCGATGAAAAATGTTGCATCCTTTGCAAAGCGTCTCGTAGAAGGCGATTTCATCGGCGACGGACGAAAAGAAGGATATCACGGCTCTGGCCCTGCAATTGAGATTGATTATACAACTCCTGCACCCCAGCGTGCGATCCGTATGCTCCTTGACAAGTACTATAAGAGAAATTTCCATACAGAAGTTATGATGCCCAACCATGAGGACATTCCTCTGCCGGTGCTGAGCAAGCCTCTGAATGAAATTAAGCTCGCATTCGTCACCGACGGCGGCCTGGTTCCCAAGGGTAACCCCGATCACATGGTCCCCACCAACTCCAAGTTCTACAAGAGCTACTCCTTCGGCGACGCTGAGAGACTGGATGCTGCTGATTATGAAGTCAGCCATCAGGGCTACAACAACGCCTTTGTCCTGCAGGATCCCAACCGTCTGGTGCCTGTGGATGCTGCCGTCGCTCTGAAGAAGGAAGGCAAGATCGGCGATGTGCTGCAGTGCTATTTCACCACTGCAGGCGTTATGACCCCCATGGAAGTCGGCAAGAAGTTCGGCGAAGGCATTGCCAGAGAACTGAAGGATCACAATGTGGATGCTGCGATCCTGACATCGACATGAGGTACCAGCTCTCGCTGCGGTGCAGTGATGGTAAAAGAAATCGAAAGAGCCGGTATCCCGATCATTCATGTTACAAACCTGACCAAGATCTCCGAGGGTATCGGAGCACACAGAATTCTGCGTGGTAACAGTGTTCTGCACGTCTTCGGCAATCCGTCGCTTCCTCAGAAACAGGAAGAGAATTTCCGAAAAGAGCTTGTAGAAGAAGCACTGCAGATGCTGACAGAGGCTCCGGCCGAAGGCCAACATGCTTTGATTCATGAATAAGTAAAATGAAAAAAGCAGGAGCTTTCAAGGGTAAGCTCCTGCTTTTTATCCCAGAAATACAGCTTTGATAGCAAGCACAGAAATAAAGGAGTCATCACAGTGGAGAAAAAGTATGAAGCCATTCAGAGCTATATTGTAAATCTAAGACGGGAATTTCATAAAATACCAGAGATCGGAATAGATCTTCCGAAAACAAAAGCGCTTGTGTGCCGAGAGCTTGACAGAATGGGAATTCCGTATCAGTGTTCGGAGAAGGACAGCGGAATTCTTGCAACGATCAAGGGAGAAAAGCCGGGTAAGACGATTGCACTTCGGACAGATATGGACGGACTTGCAATCACCGAGGAAACCGGTGTTCCGTATCAATCGACACATCCTGGCTGTATGCATGCATGTGGACATGACGCACATATGGCAATTTTGCTTGGAGCCGCACAGATTCTGAATGCAGAACGGAAAAATCTGCATGGTACAGTACGCCTGATTTTCCAGACAGCAGAGGAAATCTCGCGGGGTGCGGAAATCGTCATTGCAAACGGATGGATTGATGATGTAGATTCGATTTTTGGCCTTCATATCGGAAATATTCTCGGCAAGGAGATCCCCAGTGGAACGATGATTTTTCCGCAGGCGTGCTGCATGGCTTCATTTGATAAATTCGTAATCCGCGTAAAAGGACAGTCGTGCCATGGGTCTACGCCGGAGAAAGGCGTGGATCCGGTGAATATTGCAGCACATCTGATCCTTGCACTTCAGACGATTCAGACGAGAGAAATATCTGGAACGGATTCCAGTGTTATTACAATCGGAAAAATTGAAGGCGGCGGTCAGTATAATGTCATTCCGAATCAAGTTACGTTGGAAGGAACAATCCGCGCGCTGGATGAGACCGTGAGACAGTATATTGCCAGAAGAATTCGGGGAGTATCTACTGCAATTGCGGCAACGTTTGGCGGAAATTGTGAATGTGATATTATATATGGGGCACCTCCCGTTGTGAATGATGAAACAATGGCAGAGCTAGCTGCCGAAGCTGTCAGTGATTTGTTTGAACCGAAGGATATTATCAGCAATTTCCCGATCCCCAATCTGGGTGGAGAAGATTTTGCGAATTATCTTCAGAAGATTCCGGGAGCTTTCTTCTTCTTAAGCTCCTCCAATCCGAAAAAAGCTACGGATATCCCACATCATAATCCGAGATTTAATATTGACGAAGATGTCATGTGGAAAGGCGTCGTCGCTTTTGTCAAAATCGTAAATAAATTTCTTGATATTAGAACCTGATCGGCCAATTTCTGTTCGTTAGGCGTATGTCTCTGCGCCTTGACGGATCTGCCCGAAATGAAATCAAAATCCAATTTGCCAGATTGAATATAAAAGATTTGGAAGGTTACCGCTTTACGGGAGATGTGCTGATTTTCTGACCATATTTCTGGTGAGAATCATTCTCAGCAACGAATGCCTTCAAGAGTGGGCAGCGTCTCTATACTGCGTATTCTTATCAGGAGGGGTCTGAGATTAAGAGACCTTGGAGCGCTGTGTGGACGCAGAAAATAAAATGGCTTGCTGTCGGAAAACGATGGCAAGCCATTTTAGGTTTCATATTATGAAAACGCCGCCGTAAAACCCGGCGGCGTTTTTGCATGCACCAAAAGAAAGCGCACCGAAAATCGGTGCGCTGATCGTTAAAAATTTACGACTTGATGTGGAAGAGAAAATCGATTGTCTCGAGCAGACGCTGCACCTGCTGGTCTGCGGCAATGGCACCGGCTTCGTAGCGATGCTGCTCCAGAAGCATCTTAAAGTAGCAGATGGTGAGGTCGTTGATCATTCCCGTCTGCTTGTCGTCCAGCTGAAGCTCCTGAGCCAGAGGACGGAGAATCTTCAGATTGCGATCCCGGAGATCACCCGCCAGCAGCATATCCCGGATGGCTCCGTCGGAATCGCCCAGCTGATTGGGGTAGATCTGGTAGTAGTGGGCCACAATCTCGTTCAGCGGACGGCTGTGGGGGGAGAAGAACAGGTGGAAGAAAATCTGGGGATTGGCAAATGCGTGCTGGCCGAATACGCGCCAGGTATGCATATA
>RCNH01002379.1_pt1 | contig 10460 bp, 8 predicted proteins | sample 2041161 | NCBI WGS metagenome assembly RCNH01 (sample SAMN09708215, study PRJNA481090) | Feces metagenome, whole genome shotgun sequencing project. | biome: feces | host: Leptonychotes weddellii | place: Antarctica: Sion Island | collected 2010-03-01
TTACATGACCGTCCTTGCCCACCAGATCCTCAGCGGAAATGCTCTGGCCATCCAGCAGATACTCGATCTGTGCGGTAATGGGCGGGGTCTTTTGGGTTTCGCCCTGATAATAAATGTCCTTGCCGTCGCCTTCAAATTTCAGAACGTCGCCGTTCTGTTCCAGCTTCCAATCGCCCTTGAGGATGCGGGGATCATCAAGGCTTGCCTTATCCTCAGCGCCGGAAAGTCCGGAGTCGCTGTGCAGCCACACGCTGGAGGTCTGCTTCTGAACAGAACCGTCCGCATTCAAAATGATAAAAACAGTTTCGTCACGGGTCGGGTCCGCTGCCGCAAAAGCGGGCATTGCGCAGCCGACAGTCAGACAAACCGCCGTAACACCAGCGGCAAAACGATGAATCTTTTTCATATTCACACACTCTCCTTTTTGATTTCGGGCCAACGAGCAGTCGTCTTTTTAACAAGGGGTGCTGTTACGATCAGCAGGGCCGGCAGCACCAGCAGAATTACGATCATGCTGATGAGGGCACCGCGGCTGATCAGCAGGCACAGGCTGCTCAAGAGTTCCATTTTAGAGGCAAATGCCACACTGGCAGTGGCCACGAAGAAGGTGAGACCACTGGTAAGAATACTGCTGCTGGACTGGGCCACTGCGATCTGCACAGCCTTCTTGACGGGATGTCCCGCTTCCAGTTCTTCCTTGAATCGGGTCGTAACCAGAATTGCGTAGTCCACCGTTGCGCCCAGCTGAATGGTGCCCACCACGATGCTTGCCACAAAGGGCAGAACCGAACCGTTGAAATAAGGAATTGCCATATTGATGGTAATTGCACTCTCGATGGCTGCCACCAGCAGTACCGGAATGGATGCGGAACGGAACACCAGTGCAATAACCACGAACACCGCCAGAATACTGGTAAAGTTCACGTTGCGGAAGTCCACATCGGCAATGCGGATCAGGTCCTTGGTCATGGCACCCTCGCCGCTGATCACGCCGTTGGGATCGTATTTTTTAACAATGTCGTTCATTTCGTCCAGCTGACGATCCATGGGGACCGTGCCGCTGGTATAGCGGGAGTTCACAAGGATCATGCGGTGACCGCCTGCTCGGAAGATCTCCTCAATGTCTGCGGGAATAAAGTCAGCAGGGATTCCGCCGCCCAAGAATTTTTCCATGCTGAGCACCTGACCGATGCCCTCTACCTGTTCCAGCTCTTGGCTCAGGCCATTCATCTCGTCACTGGAAAGGTTATCGTCTACCATTACAAAGTGCGTGGTAGTCATATCAAAGTCTTCCTTCAGCGCATTGGTGCCCACAATGCCGGGCATATCCTGCGGCAGACTGTCGAACAGGGTGTAGTAAACCTGCGTTTTGCTCTGTGCCAGTGCAGCGGGCACAATCAAAATCAGGAACACCACCAAAATGGGGATATAATGCTTTACCACAAAATGGCTGGTTTTTTCGAGCCGGGGGATCAGCGTACGATGACGGTGACGTGCCACTACTTTACGGAAGGTAAGCAGCAGGGCCGGAAGAATGGTAACGGTGCACAGAACGCCCAGCAGAACACCCTTTGCCATAACAAGGCCGATATCGGTGCCAAGCTTCAGGTTCATGGTACACATTGCCAAAAAGCCTGCGATGGTGGTAAGAGAAGAACCGGCAATGGAAGAGAAGGTGCTGCAAATCGCCTTGATCATGGAGGCCTCTGCCACTTCTTGGCTTGCCGCCTCGCCTTCTGCAACACCCGCCCGGAGTTTTTCCTCTTCAAAACGATGCAGCAGGAAGATGGAGAAGTCCATCGTCACACCCAGCTGAAGCACCGTGGCCAAGGCCTTGGTGATGTAGCTGATCTGCCCCAAGAAGATGTTGGTGCCGAAGTTATACAGAATGGGAAATGCAATGCTCAGAATAAAGAGGAAGGGAACTGCGGTAGAATGGATGCTCATATACAGAACCAACAGACTGCATCCCACTGCGCAGGCGATATACAGCGGCATCTCGTGATCCACAAGAGCCTTTGTGTCGGCCAGAATTGCCGACATACCGCCGATAAAGCATTCCTCTTGCAGCAGGTCTTGAATATCACCTACCGCTTCCATCGTGGAAAGGCTGGCGCTGGGTTCCGAGAAGCGAACCAAAAGCAGCGCGGAGTTTTCTTTGCCGTAAAAGAACTTTTGAATGTCTGCGGGCAGCATATCGGGGGGAACCGTTGCGTCCACAAGCTCCATCGGGCTTGTAACTTTATCCACACCCGGCACTGCGGCGATGTCGTCCGCCAGCTTTGCCAACTGCGCGGGCTTCATATGTTCCACCGTAATCATGGCCGTGGATGCCATATGGAAGTCGTCGTCCAGATAATCTGCGCCGATCATCGAATCCAGTTCCGGAGGCAGATAGGTCAAAATATCATAATTGATATAGGTGCCCATCGCTCCCATCACCGATGGGATCAGCAGCAAAATTGCCGCCAACAGAACGAATCGGCGGTGCTTTACAATAAAGCCTGCAAATCGTTGCATAATGTCATCTCCTATTTTTCAAAACTGACTACCAGTCAACATTAGGCAGTATACCCTTTTTATGACTAATAGTCAATATGACAAATGACCGATAGTCATTTGTATTTTCTGCTAATTACTGGACGATTTGAACAATTCGCTTGCATTTGCTTGCAATTTTCGGCAGACTTCTTTATACTTTGTAAAAGATCACATGAAAACCGGAGGCGTTCTCACATTATGTCCAGCCGTATGCAGCAGCAGAAGGAAAACAAAAAGCAAAGCCTTTTGGCCGCCGCCAGCCAGTTGTTCGTGGAAAAAGGAGTGGCTAAAACCTCCATCGACGACATCGTTGGGCTCGCTCAGGTGGCAAAAGGTACCTTCTATCTTTATTTTCACGATAAGTCTGAGCTTCAGCAGGCTTTGGTAATGAATATTACCATACGTGTGCTCAATGAAGCATATGACGCAGTGGCCCCTGTTGCCACCGAAAATTTCAGCGAAAATCTGATTTTGTTTCTGGACCATATCATTGAACATTTCAAAAAAGACAAGCTCACCCTTCGCATGATCGAGCGCAACTTCTCTTGGCCCGTCGTGGAGCGAGAACTCACTTTGAGCACCGATCCGCTTTGGCAAAAACTTTTTTCCGCACTGAAACACAGCCCTCATGCTGCCGATCTTTCCGAAAAAGATCTCTTTAAGCGGGTGTTTGTTCTGGTGGAAATGTGCGGTTCCGTGTGTTACTCCTCCATCATTGAGGAAAAGCCGGATACCATCGACAATATGAAGCCGATTTTGTACGACATCATCCGAAAGAGCCTTTCGTAACATAAAAAAGAACCTGTGTGCTGCTTTGAGCACACAGGTTCTTTTTGTTATTGTTTCTCAGCGCCCTGCGTTTTTCACGCGGGCCAGCGCGTCAGCAGCTTCCCGCTCCCGCTTGCGGCGGGCACGTTCCAGAGCTGCCTTCTTTTCTTTTTTCCATTTGGCATTCAATTCGGCATCCGCTGTTTCCACAGCTCTTGCATAGGTATAGTGGAGACCGTCGCTGCGGCTGCGCCGCATCCAGATCATTGCGGGGCCGTGCTTTTTGCACTCGCCCATGCTGTAAAGGCAATTGTTGCCCCGGCGAATCCACAGCTCATCCGGGTCCAGCTGCATCTTTTGGCCGCAGATGGGGCAGTCGGCCTGCCGCAGCGTTGCATCGGTATACCAAGCTTCGCCGTCCACATAGCCGGACCACACGGTAAAATCGGCACGGTCTTTATCCGGCGGGCAAAGCAGCTCCCGCAGCTGTTCCCCATCATCGGGATACTGGGCAAGACCCTTTTCAATATCCACAAACTGGCAGACCTTTGCGGTGTACATGGCATCACACAAAGCATCGTGGAAGGCTTCCTCTTTGGGAATCCCCAAACGGTCCACAACACTTTCCAGCGTCATGCTCTCCCCTTCGCCGCGGGGACGCTGAGCGGTAAACACCCGCTGGAGATCATACCAGCGGCCGGGCCAGCTCTCATCCAGATCGTTGAGCACCAAATTCTGCTTTAACACCGGCACGTCATCAAGGCCCCATTCGCCCAATGCCACATCCGGGCCGCACCAGTTCATAAACTGCTCAAGGCCTTCCTTAATGGGAATGCGCATTGATGTCCGACTGGGTAAGGCCGGTCACCTTTGCCACATGGTGATGCAGCTTTTTAAAAATACGGGGACGCAGGGTGACCCGGAAGGTATCCTTGATCTGCTGCCCTTCCATTTTAACGGCGCCGATCTGAATGACCTCGCCGCGCAGCACCTGCTCGATCCCTTTATAATGGAAGGTTTTGGGCTGATAACCCATATTCCATTCCATATCAAAAACAATTAGTTCTGCCACAGTGTCTCCCCCAAATTTTTTAACGTTGATTTACAGCGCACGGAAACCCTTGCCCACGATCTCAGACGAGTTGACAATGGTAAGAAAGGCGTGCGGGTCTACCCGGCGGATAAAGTTGCGCAAGGCCACAGCCTGACGGCGGGTCAATGCGGTGGTCAGTACCTGTTCTTTCTTGCCGGTGTAAGCACCCTCGGCATGGTAAACAGTGGCACTGCGGCGCAGCTCATTCACAATAAACTCACGCACTTCATCCGGCTTTTCGCTCACAACGGTAACAACCTTGCGCAGGTTGATGCTCTCGATCACGCTGTCCACCAGGAATGCTTTCATCACAAGGCCCAGCACACAGTACATACCGGTCTTTACGCCGAACATACTGCCCGCAACGAGGGCAATCAAAAAGTCGCTGACCATCAGGGCCTTGCCGATCTCCATGCTGGAATATTTGCTCAGGATCATGGCCAGAATGTCGGTGCCGCCGGTGGATGCGCCCACATTAAAGGCCATTGCACTGCCGATAGCGGGCAAAATCACTGCAAACAGCAGTTCCAGCAGGGTGTCATCAGTGAGAGCGTGCTGCAGCGGGAACAAAAACTCAAGCAGCGAAATATAGGCCGAAATGGCAAACGAAGAATAGATGGTGATTCCCATCGACTTCACGCCCAAAAAGATCAGACCCATCGCCACCAGAATTCCGTTCACAATAAACATTGCTCCGCCCACGTTGAGCTTGGGGAACAGATTGGACAGAATGATGGAGATACCGCTGGTGCCGCCCATTGCAAAATTGTTGGGCGTTTTAAAGAAATGGATGCCGAGCGCTGTGATGAACAGGCCCAGATTCAGCATGAGTGCGATGCTCCAAAATTCTCGACTTGTGAGGTGCGTCTTTTTTGTATTTTCCGCCATATTCAGAACCGCTTTCTTTGTTTATTATTTTCGGCTTTTTCCTCCCTTATCCGCGCTTGTTTCGGCAGACGGACAGAAGGGACTTTTTGAACATTTATAAGGTAACATAATAACGTTCCTCTGTCAATGACCCGCGCATTTTCCGGGTTTTGACCAAAAAAGCGCATACGCGCCCGAGTATCTGGGCCTTTTTGGTTGCAAAGCGGCAAAAAATCCTGTAATATAATAGAATAGGCTTTATAGAAGGCTCGTAAGGGGCCATTTTGCATGATAGAGGAGCGAACAAGCATGGAAAAGCCAAGCAATTTTCTTACCGAGATCATCGACGCTGATCTGGCGGAAGGCCGGGTAAAAGAGATTCACACCCGTTTCCCGCCTGAGCCCAACGGCTACCTGCACATCGGCAGTGCCAAGGCAATTTGGATCAACTGGAGCATTGCCAATGCTTACGGCGGCAAATTCAATCTGCGTTTTGACGACACCAACCCCGTGCGCGAGGACGACGAGTACGTCCAGAGCATTGAGGAAGACCTGCGCTGGCTGGGTGCCATCCCCAACGGCGGCATCTACTACGGCAGCGATTATTTTGAGCAGTGCTATCAGTACGCTGAGCAGCTCATCAAGGAAGGCAAAGCATATGTGTGCGACCTGAGCCGTGAAGAGATGCAGGCATACCGCGGCACCTTGACCGAGCCCGGCAAGCCCAGCCCTTGGCGCGATCGTACCCCCGAGGAAAATCTGGACCTGTTCCGCCGGATGCGTGCGGGCGAATTTGCCGACGGCAGCCGCACCCTGCGTGCCAAGATCGACATGGCAAGCCCCAACATGAACCTGCGTGACCCTGCTATTTACCGCATTGTGCGCGCTCACCATCACCGTCAGGGCGATGCTTGGTGCATCTATCCCCTGTACGACTTTGCACACCCCATTCAGGACTCCATCGAGGGCATCACCCACAGCATGTGCAGCCTCGAGTTCGAGAACCATCGTCCTCTGTACGAGTGGGTCATCGAAAACCTGCATCTGGGACCCTTCCCCATTCAGCGCGAGTTCGCCCGCCTGAACGTTTCCAACACTGTGATGAGCAAGCGCTATCTGCGTGAGCTGGTTGAAAAGCAGATCGTGGACGGCTGGGATGATCCCCGTATGCCCACCCTGTGCGGCCTGCGCCGCCGCGGCTACAGCCCCACCAGCATCTTTGAGTTTGTGAAAAAGGCCGGCGTTTCCAAGGTGTACAGCCTTGTGGACTTCCGCCTGCTGGAGCACTGCATCCGCACCGAGCTGGAGACCACCGCTCAGCGCCGCATGGCTGTTACCGATCCCATCAAGCTCACCATCACCAACTACCCCGAGGGTAAGGTGGAATACTTCAACATTCCCAACAACCCCAACAAGGCTGCAAACGACGATTCCACTCGTCCTGTTGCCTTCTCCGGTGAACTGTTCATCGAGCGCAGCGACTTTGCGGAGGTACCGCCGCCCAAGTTCCAGCGCCTCAAGCCGGACGGCGAAGTTCGCCTGATGGGTGCTTACATTGTGAAGTGCAACGAGATCGTGAAGGACGCTGAGGGCAACGTGGTTGAGCTCAAGTGCACCGCCGACCTGGAAACCGGCAACGGTATGCCTGTGGACGGCCGCAAGGTGCGCGGCACCATCCACTGGGTGAGCGCTTCTCACTGCGTGGACAGCGAAGTTCGCCTGTATGACAAGCTCTTCACCGAAGAGAACATGGGCGAGATTCCCGAAGGTTCCGACTACAAGGATTATCTGAATCCCGAGAGCGTTACCGTTCTGCCCCACGCAAAGCTGGAGGCAAGCCTTGCCGATGCAAAGCCCGGCGAGAAGTTCCAGTTTGTCCGCATGGGCTACTTCACCCCGGACTCCAAGAACGAGGGCGTTTTCAACCGCATCGTTACCCTGAAGGACAGCTTCTCCAAGACCCTTCAGAAATAATCAAAACCTTAAATAAGCGGCGATGTTTTTCAGTCGAAAGGCATCGCCGCTTTTCTTTTTTGCTGACACAAACAAAACGGACCGAAGGCGCACAAAAGCCCTTCGGTCCGTTTTGTTATTTTGCCGTTGCTTCTTTCACTTCCAGATGCACCGCACCTGTAAAGTTTTGATACCGCAGCTTTACACGGCTGCTGCCGGTAAGCACCACGGTTTCGCAGATCTTGCCGTCCTCACCCGGCAAAATCTCGCGGGAAGCGCCGCCGGTTTCCAGAATCAGCAGAGCATTGCCGCTGCCGGGGCGGATGGTTCCTTTGATGCACACCTTGTGTTCCTTGGTGGAAGTTCCGCCAAACACCGATTCCTCGCCGTTTTGCCCTGCACAGTCCGCCTCATAGCTGCCGGTGTAGCTATCCTCGGCAAAGCTGCGGGCACCGGCCAGTCGCCAGCTGGGAGTTAGGCCGAAGCGTCCCACAAAGCTCACTGCATTTTCATACCAGTCCTTTGCGATTTGCACATCCAAAAACTTTGCAGAGGCCACCAGCAGCACTGCCGCCAAAAAAATTGCCGCAATCAGTGCACAGCCTATTTTTTTCATGGAGCTTTCCCTCCTTTTTTACTTGCTCACGAGCTTATAGTAGGTTTTTGCGGTGAGGGTATATACCAGCAGGTAGAACGCTGCAAACAGCAGGCAGGTCACACCGGTGCAGCCAAGATACAGCATTTTGTTGGTGAGGTTCAAAATGGACAAAAGCCTTGTTACCAGCGGGAAGGCTGCCGCCACATGGCAGAAGGAAACCGCCAGCGGCAGGAAAAACACAATGAGGATCTGGGAGCGGATCGCCCGCTTCACCTCTCGGTCGTCCATACCCACCTTGCGCAGGATGGTATAACGCTGCCGGTCATCCATGCCTTCGCTAATCTGCTTATAATAGATGATCAGCACGGTTGCCACCAAGAAGAGCACACCCAAAAATACACCCACAAAAAAGAATCCGCCGTAAAGGCCGTTAAAACTCACCCTGCTTTCGGCTCTTGATTCCAGTGTTCCGTTGTACTCCAGCTCTTTTGTCAAACGCTCTGTGAGAATATTATAAAATTCCAGCTGTTTTTCTTCGTTTGCATTGCTGTCAAATCCATAAAAGAAGGCAGGTTCTGACGCATAGCGGCCCAGATTCTGCTTTTGCAGCTCCTCTACAAAGGCCAGCTCTTCATCTGGCAGCACCAGCACATAGCCGGTGATCACATTCATTGCCAAAAAGTTGTTGCCGGGAACCTTGTCCAGCACTTCTTTGACCGTGTAAACCTTATCCATCAGGCGCAAAGTCGGCTGCGTATACTCCATGCGCTCGCAGTACACCATGACTTCATCTGCCGCAAGGCTCTTTTCGGTGCCCATTGCAGCATTGTAATCGGAAAGCGGCATGCACATCAAAATTGCCGGGTTAACGACCGTCTGGGTCTCTTGGAGCAAAAAACCGTCCTGCACATACTCTGCCGGGAAGGTCAGCTCATGGTATTTGGCCACTTTTTCGATTTGGATGCCGTTTTCTTTGCAGAGTGCATCCACTTCACTTACCAGCTGTTCTGCCGAAAGGCCCTCGGTTTCATCCAGTTCCATCACGATTTCATAGGGGTGCCGCTGGTGCAGGGCATCTTCCATGCCCACCATCAGCGAACCGGTACCCGAAAGCATTACCAGCACCATGGTGGACAGCACACAAATGCTGGCAAGGCCCATGGCATTCTGTTTCATGCGGTACAAAAGGCCAGACACGCTGATAAAATGATTGGATTTATAATAAAACTTTTTGGAGCGGCGCAGTGCTTTTAACAGGGCCACACTGCCTGCCACAAAAAGCAGATAGGTGCCGGCAATCACCATCAGCACCGCCACAAAAAACATGGGCAGGGCCATCATGGGATTTTCGGTGCGAATCGAGATCCAATAGCCGGCAGCGGTAAGCACAACGCCCAAAACTGCCAAAAACCAGTTGGCTTTGGGCTCTTTTTCACCTGCCTGCCCTTCACGGAGCATCCGAATGGGATCAGTCACCCGGATGGTAAACGCTGTTTTTGCAAACACCAGCAGCGCAATGCCGCTGAAAAGCAGCAGGGTCTCGGTCACGGCTTTGCCCGAAATAAAAAATCCCATGGGCACATACTGGGCGCCCACGATCCATCCAATGGTCAAAAACAGCAGCTTATCCAGCGCAATGCCCAGCAAAAGGCCCACAGCAAGGCTGCCTGCCAAAAGGTACAGGGTTTCCCAAAAGAGCACTTTTACCAGATGCCGCTTTTCCATGCCCAAAATGTTGTACATGCCAAACTCTTTGCGGCGCCGCTTTACCAAAAAACTGTTGGTATACAGCAAAAAGACCACCGAAAACAAGAATGCCACATAGCTGCCAAGCTGCAGCATTTGACTCAGAGTATTCGCCCCCAGCATCTGGTCCATGCCCGGATTCAGCGAAAGCGACCGAATATCGTAATATACTGCCGTTGTTAAAACACAGGTGATAAAGTACGGCAGGGTCACACTGGAATTTTTGCGCAGGTTCTGCGCCGCAAGCTTGGGGAACAGTGCGTTTTTCATGCCTTCTCCCCTCCCGACAGCAGGGTCAAAGCGTCTGCGATCTTCTGGAACTGCAATTCCGGGGTTGCTCCGCCCCGGTAAATCTGGTGGAACACTTCACCGTCCCGGATAAACAGTACCCGGCTTGCATGGCTGGCTGCCTTTACCGAGTGGGTCACCATCAGAATGGTCTGGCCCTCCTTGTTCACCGCATCAAACACTTCCAGCAATTCGTCCGAGGAGCGGGAATCCAGTGCGCCGGTCGGCTCATCCGCCAGAATCAGATTGGTAATCAATGCACGGGCCACCGCCGCCCGCTGCCTTTGGCCGCCCGAGACCTCATAGGGGTATTTTTGCAGAAGATCGGTAATGCCCAGCTTATTGGTAATGCGGAGCATCCGATCGTTCATTTCCTCATAGCGTTTGCCCGCCAGAACCAGCGGCAGCAGGATATTATCCTTGAGAGAAAAGGTATCCAGCAGGTTGAAATCCTGAAAAACAAAGCCCAGATTCTCCCGCCGGAATGCGGAAATCTGCCGTTCGGACACTGCCGACAGAGGCTTGCCTTCCAGCAGCACTTCTCCCCCGGTGGGCTTATCCAGAGCCGCCAAAATATTGAGCAGGGTGGTTTTACCTGAGCCGGAC
>RCNH01000997.1_pt1 | contig 10454 bp, 10 predicted proteins | sample 2041161 | NCBI WGS metagenome assembly RCNH01 (sample SAMN09708215, study PRJNA481090) | Feces metagenome, whole genome shotgun sequencing project. | biome: feces | host: Leptonychotes weddellii | place: Antarctica: Sion Island | collected 2010-03-01
ACTCTCACTTTAACCATAGTATAGAATATCCTGACCAATATCACCCACTAAAAGGGAAAGCCTTTATTTTTAAAAGAAATATTTTCTTTTGCAACGTAAGCCTTTGCATTTTGGACATGCTTGTTGATGTCGTTTTTTATAGTGGATTTTTTTATGTGAAGATAATTTATAATTCGTACCTAGTGATGCAGATATGATGGTTATTTTGATCATAAAAATGAACATTATTCAGAAACCGTTGTTTTATAAGGATTATCTATTGTTTATGAAAAGTCTAAAAATTTTAAGTTTAGATATAAGTCATTTTCCCACAGAAAATCTAGCAGGAGAAAAAACACCTAATATACCCATATAGATAGCTTTTTTATTCATAAGGACACATAACAATAACTTTTTGCGGCGTGGTCTGCGGCGGAATACTCTTGGTCATACCGGTGTAATAAACCAGAAGTTCCATGTTAATAGGTGCACATGCAAATCTCTGCCCATTGATGGTAGAAATATTTGTCATAGGGGTTAAATTCAGCTTTAAATTTAAAGACTGATCCTGTGCTTCCAAATTCTCATCAAAATATGCCAGCATAACTTCCTGATTTTGCCGAAGAGCTGTAATTAATTCTGCCTGATATTGCGGTGGATAAATGGCTGGTACTGGCAGACTGGTGTCGTAAAAAACAGCAATCCGCATTCCTGGTCTTAAACGCACATTGTGAATAACTGTAGTATCTCCTGTGAGAATAAAATTTACGATTTCCTTTTCCTTATTTTCAACTTTCAGGGAAATCATCATGGTACAGCAAGAATTCCCGTGAGTAATGCGCTCAATAATTCCAATCACTTTTTCATAATTACTATAATCCATAAAAAATCCTTTTTTCTTTATTCTATGACAGAAAAAATAAATGGTTCCACCTGCCTCCAGCGCAGCTGGGCAGCTATTCAAAATTTGTCATCAGCCCCGACTACCATGGGAAATATGAGGCTGTCTCAAAGCAGACAACCTCATATTCCTTATGTTTTATACAGCTTGACGAAATTCTTTAAATTCCGTTTTTCTCACAGATATCTGCCAGACAGCATCTCTCACAATGAGGTGTTGTTCTGGCAGTACATATTTCTCTTCCATGATATACAAGGCGATGGCAAAAATCACTTCCTTCTTCCGGAGGAATGATTTTCCATAATTCCATTTCCACCTTTTTCGGTTCTTTGATATTTTCTACCAGGCCAATGCGATTTACAAGACGAATACAATGAGTATCTGTAACAATGGCAGGTTTTCCGAATACATCTCCCATAATCAGGTTTGCACTTTTTCTCCCCACTCCTGGAAGTTTTAAAAGTGCTTGAAAATCATCCGGTACTTTCCCCTGATATTCATCTTTCAAAATTTTCATACATGCACAAATATCTCTTGCTTTGCTTTTTCCCAAACCGCAGGGACGTACAATTTTTTCTACTTCCTCTACAGGGGCTTCTGCCAGAGCATTCACATCTGGATATTTTGCATATAAATCCTCTACTACTACATTAACTCTTGCGTCAGTACACTGTGCAGCCAGACGCACACTTACCAGCAATTTCCACGCATCATCATAATCCAGAGTACATCCTGCATCCGGGTATTCTTCTTGTAAACGGACAATGACCTCCAACGCTTTTTCCTGCTTTGTCATTTTTCTTTCTCCTTAGTTCTTCTTACTATCCAGATGATTAATCATACTGGCTAAATATCCAGCACCAAAGCCATTGTCAATATTTACCACACTGATGCCGCTGGCACAGGAATTCAGCATGGATAAAAGTGCAGACAGTCCTCCGAAATTTGCACCATATCCCACACTGGTAGGTACTGCAATTACAGGGCAGTCTGCCATTCCTCCGATGACGCTTGCCAATGCTCCTTCCATACCAGCAATAGCTACAATCACACGTGCGCTCATAATTTCCTCCATATGGTCCATAAGGCGGTGCATTCCTGCCACACCCACATCATAGAGACGGACAACTTCGTTTCCGTATATTTCTGCAGTAAGAGCGGCTTCCTCTGCTACGGGCATATCGCTGGTTCCTCCCGTAGCAATTACAATTTTCCCTGTGCCGTCCGGTACCGGAATTTCTCCAATTCTTCCTATACGTGACATCTCATCATATTTTAAATCTAAATACTGTTTCACATAATCGGCTGCTTCCCGGCTCATTCTGGTAATCAGCACTGTTTTTTCCTGTTCTTTTAACATTGCCTGTGCAATTTTTAAAATCTGTTCCTTCGTTTTCCCTGCACCGTAAATAACTTCTGCCATTCCCTGACGAATACCTCTGTGTGTATCCAACTTTGCAAATCCCATATCTTTATAAGGCTCTGTTTTAATCTGAAGCAGGGCTTCCTCCGGTTTTACTCCTCCGGCTGCTACCTGTTCCAGCAGCGTCTGCAACTGTTTTTTATCCATTTTCTTCGGTCCTTTCTGCAGTGTCATAATTCTCCAGAAAATGATGCTTTACACCATTTTCCTTATAAGCAATCACGGTGCTTAAATTCACATTTTCTACACTCTTAAAAATATTTCCTTCAATAAAAGGATTGATTTTTTTCAGCTCTTTAATCATCCCTTTGATCTCCATACGTTTTGAACCTGTACTTCCGTCTTCCCTGCAGGTAGTGCAGGTATCTGTAAAACGGCAGGCACATTGAATAAAATGCAAATCATTGTAGTCACGCCAATGCTTGATATCATCTTCACGAATAAGATACATAGGGCGAATAAGTTCCATTCCCTCAAAATTTGTGCTATGAAGCTTTGGCATCATAGTCTGGATTTGTGCTCCGTAAAGCATTCCCATAAGAATGGTTTCAATTACATCGTCATAGTGATGTCCAAGAGCAATTTTATTGCATCCCAGTTCCTTTGCCTTGCTGTACAAATATCCTCTGCGCATACGGGCACACAAATAGCAGGGTGATTTCTCAATTTCATATACGGTTTCAAAGATATTAGTTTCAAAAATTGTAATGGGAATATTTAAAAGCCGGGCATTTTCCTCAATTACTTTTCTGTTGGTTTTGTTATATCCCGGATCCATAACCAGAAAGACCACTTCAAAATTCACCTTTCTATGCTTTTGCAATTCCTGAAAAAGCTTTGCCATCAGCATGGAATCTTTTCCACCAGAAATACACACGGCAATCTTATCTCCCTCTTTTACAAGCTCATATTCATTGATGGCTTTTGTAAAACGGCTGAAAATGGTTTTGTGGAATTTCTTTCGTATACTTTTCTCAATTTCCGGATAGCGCTCCTCTTCAGAAAAACTGTTTAAAAGCCATGCACCATAGCCGCCTGCAAGATGTACGGCATGGTAGCCTTTTTCTACCAATTCTTCAGCCGCATCATAGCTTAAAATCCCTTTAGCGCAGTATAAAACCACCTTCTTTTCTTTTGGAAGAAGCTCAGGCTCCTCTTGCAGTTTTGGCAGAGGAATATTCACTGCACCGGGAATAAAACCGTGTGCAAAGGCTGCCTCATCCCGAATATCAACCAACATATATTCCTCTGTGCCTAATTTCTTTAAATCCTGTATTTGTATTTCTAATGTGTTATTCATATTATAATCTCCACTCTATAAACTGGTGAACGTAAAATTCACACCAGTTTATATTGTACTGGAAGAAAAAAAACTTGTCAACGAAAGAAGAACTACTCCAAAGCTCCTTTTATTTCTTTTTTTCTCTTTAAAATCCGCTCATTTCGGCTGCCGAATGCCTCTGCTCTGCCCTTTAATAAAATAGCCCTGCCTTTGGGAGTTCTTGTATATACAAGTTCATATTTTCCTAAATGGGATGACATGATTTTTTGAAAGAAACGAGCATCCTCCTTTGTCTTGGAAAAAACAGAGGGCACACAATAATATTTTGTCATGCATCCCAAACTTTTAGGCGCGTACAGAAGATAGCGCTGATTATCCACTGCCATTAAAAATTCTTCCATACACTGGGCAAACAATTCTTTTTCTCTGCTTGTTCCTCCCTTTAAAAATACTTTATAATCAATGCCATCCTTTGTGAACACACTTACTTTACATGAAGGTGTAATGTTTTGAGACTTTATAAGGGTTTCTTTCATACCTTCTGCCATTTCTCTTAATCGCCTCAAAGGGCTGGAAAAATGAACAAGACGCCACACTCCCCAAAGAAAAATCCCCGTTGCTGCCAAAGTATAGAACAAAGATAAAAACTCCTGCTGCCCATAATTCCTGTGAAAAGCTCCGCGTATTATACCTTGACTAATTCGAATTGCAACGCTAAGCATAATCATGCCTATGGCATTGAAAAAAGAAACACCTGGATTTAAAAGATTTTTCTTCATTTTGCAAGTTTCCACTGCTTCCATGTTTTGCTGAATATGCACTGCCTGTTGCCACTGAACTTTTAATTCCTCCCGCATACAAGCCCGAAGCATCATATCTTCATTAATTTCCATTAAATGCCTATAAGTATAGGGCGGAGAAATTGTGTTTAAGCGTTCCATGCCATTTTCAATAACAGTTCCGTCATAACTCACTCCTAAAAATCCCATCATCCGTCTTTGCAGTGTGCGGAAATCTTCTGTCAGTTCACAGGACTCTTTCCTGTCTGTCATACATACCAAATGCCAAATGTTACTGGTCTTATCCGGATTACCGGGCATAGTGCGAATAGCTCTTCCGCGCATCTGATTCCCCAACACATAAGAACCTACAGAACTTGCCATAATCAAAGTATTGATACATGGAGAGTCCCAACCCTCTCCTAACAAAGATTTTGTTCCAATTAAAATTTCAATTTCTCCTTTTTCAAAGAGCATGGTAATCATCTGTGTGGAAAGATGCGCATTTCCCGTAAGCAAAATCTCGCTGTAACCCAGATATTCTCCGTTTTCATTCGTCAATGCTTTCGAAGGAAGTTTCTCTAGTCCAAAGGAACACGAAATACGCTTTAGTGAAGCAAGTGCTGTGTCCGGAACATAAATCAGGCTTCCGCACAAAACTCCCAGCTTCCAGTCCGGATTTTCCCTTCTTAGGAGTTCAAAAATCGGCAGTACCCCCAGACTGTCCGGTAGGAAATTCGGTTTTCCCAGCTTTTTCGCATATTCTTTTTTAATATAATCCGTCAAAATCAAAAGCCGCAGATTATTGCCCATAGAAGAATACTCCAATTTGCAAATTTCTGAAATACTTTTCAGTTTTCCGGCACTATTCATCAAGGCCTTTTCCAGCTTCTGATTTACCAGAAAAGTAACTTTCTTTCTCTCTATAAGACCATTTGCTTTTAACTGCCGAATAAGTTCCTCTCTATATTTCTCCTGACAGATAAACTCCGAAATATCTGTATATAAAAATCCCTGCAGTAAGGTTTCCATCCATTTTTCAGACATAGGAGGAAGCTTTTTTATATTTAAAATTTTCAGCCATTTGTGTGAATAGGGGATGCCCTGTTCCTGACAATAAATTAGCAAAGATGACAAATACGCCGGATTTTCCAACAGTATTTCCAAATATCCTTGAACATCTTCTAGCCCTTTGTGAGACGCCACGGCTTCTTTTAACCGTGTGTCATTCATGAGCTTTTGCAGCATTTGAGCAGCCTTCTGTCGAAAGAAATCTACTTTTTCCTGTTCTTCTCCTGTGGGATAATTAAAATAGACAAAATCCTGATGAGGACAAAGACTGTTTTCTTTTACCAGTTCAGGAACAGTAATTTCTTCATCTACTGCTCCGCACATATTGCAATAGCGCTCCCATTGCACCGGCGTTGCATCATAAGGAGGTGTTGCTGTTAATGATATTACAGTAACTTCTCCCATTTGTTTCATAAAATCTTCCAGTGCCTTCCACCATTCATTTTTTAAATGGTGACATTCATCCAGACAAATCACTTTTATCCCTGCTTCCTTTACGGTTTTAAGAAATTCAAAGCGAGAAAAATCCATAGTTTCTTGATTTTCTGTCTCTTCTTCCTCGGTAATTCCGACATAACGTGTCATACCGCAGAATAAAGTCTGATAGGTAATAGATGTAATCAGTTTTGGATTTTTAATATCATTGGAAAGAATATCATCTGGAGAAACCTGAGCATTTAAAAAGCTGTCTTTTATTCGCTCCAGCCATTGCTGTTGAATAACAATTCTCGGTGAGAGAATAAGACAGGGCTTTTGTGTTCTCCTGATAAGTTCAATGCCCAAAGTTGTCTTTCCTGCTCCAGGTGCAGCTACAATATGTATTTTTCTATCGGAGAGATAATTATCACAGGATTTTAAAACACGCTCCTGATATCCCCTCCATGTGCCTTTAAAAGAAAGAATGTTATCATATAAATTCATACATCATGTCCTTTCTTGAATATTTTATGTAAATAAAAAAGGCCATAATATTCCCCTAGTTTGAGAAATTAGTTATGGTCAAATTAGTTTAAAAGTATCTTGTTTTGCAAAATTTTTGTCCAAAGTTCTGCCCTCAAAACTGTCTGCAATCACCTAATGCGCCTATCTTAACCATAAATCTGTCGGAAATTTATCAACTCTATCTGATTTACCATTTTCTAGAAAATTAATTAGAATTCTACGAAAATATTTTTAATACAAAGGCAGCAGTCCCCCTTTCTGTTTCTTTATTTATTATACTTCATAGAAACAGAAATGAATATATCATTTTCTAATTTTTCCTAAACAGAAAGTGCATCCAGAACATTATATAACTCTGTATTATGAGACCCCTTGCATGAACAGTAATGAAAAAATACTTTTATAAAATGGAACAATATTTTCTCCATTTCCGTTTTTATTTTACATAATATAATTATCGTAAACTATTTCTATTTTCCGAAACAAAAAATGTCCGAATTCCCTTTCAGTCAAGGTTATTCGAACATTAAAAATACTTTTTTATTTTTTTGAAATCTCTTCCATCGCTTTTTTAAACTGGAATGTAAATAAAATCGCTGTAAAAGTTACCGCAATCACATCTGCCACCGGTTCTGCCATATAAACTGCCATGGTCTGGTTCTGTTTTAAAATTACAGGCATTAAATAAATCAGCGGAATTAAAAGAATAAACTTACGCATAACTGCTACAATAATAGAACCCTTGGCATTTCCGATAGACATAAAAGTCATCTGACATGCCATCTGTATACCAAACAAGAATAATACCGCAACATAAATTCGTAGTGCATCTTTTGTAAATACCAGCAATGCCGCATCTGAGGTGAAGAGACCAGCAAAACCCTGTGGGAACAGCATCACACCGCCCCATAACAAAATGGCATAAACCATACTTACCTTTAACAACAGCCAAAATGCTCTCTTTACACGTTTCACATTGCGTGCACCGTAGTTAAAACTGATAATTGGCTGTGCCCCCTGTCCCAGTCCTTGAAGAGGGAGCATAGCAAACTGCATAACACTGGTGAGAATAGTCATTGCCCCTACTGCAATATCTCCTCCGTATTTCAGCAAAGAAGAATTAAAACATACAGAAATGATACTCTCGCTTGCCTGCATAATAAAGACAGAAGAACCAAGTGCTAAACTTGGAAAAACAAACTCTGCTTAAATCAGTCCTGTCTGCAGCGCTATAAAGATGCAGGAATAAAAAAGGTACATTTCTGGGCAGCAAAAGATGAAAGAACCTGTGAAATATGCGGAGCTATGCATGGAAAAGTATATGACATCAATAAAGCTCCGGTACTTCCACTTCATCCGAACTGCAGATGCACATATTTGCCTGTTATAGAAAATGATATTGCGGAAACTTTAAATTCTGATATAATGAATTTATCTAAAACGAAAGAGGCAGTTGAAGTGCATTTAGTAGGAAAAATAAATCGTAATATTTATAAGTGTATAACAGAAGATATTGTTACAGAAGATGTTATTATTACAGATAATCAAATGCAGCATATCTTGGATAGGCATCCGGATGCTTATAAAGAAGTTATTGCTTACTTATCGGATATTATACGGGAACCGGATTTTATCATACAAGATAAACATGAGAATACAGGATTAGTTGTAAAGAAGATTAAAACAGAAAAAGAATATGCTCAAATGGTATTGAGGATATGTACTTCAAAAGATGATCCAAATTATAAAAATTCGGTAATTTCATGTTGGGAGATAAGCGAAAAAAGACTGCAAAACTATTTGAGAAATAAAACAATTCTTTACAAAAAGGAATAGATATTATATAATTTAAGTACAATAAGTAAGAAGTTATTCGAGGTGGTAAAATTCGTTGCAACCACGCACCCTAGTGGTCAAAAGAGATGCAGGAGAGGCGACGCCTGCCGGATAACTTCTTATTTTTGAATATGCATGATTTACCGCTGGATGTCCGGCGGTATTTTTATAAAATGAATAAGCTAATTAGAGCATCTATCGAAAATGGTAGGTGCTCTTTTTATACCCTTTTTTACAGGTTGCAGGGTATAAAGAACAACGATACAGCCCAGTACCGGGAGAGCCGGTATAAAAATCTATGGAGGTAGAAAGAATGGATTGGTTACAGAAAATCTTATCAAACGCAGTTTATGGAGAGGATGGGAAGTTGGATGTTGCTGCAACAATGAAAAAAGTCAATGAGGAAGCTCCTAAACACATTATTCCGAAAGAACAGTATAACGGGAAGGTGAAAGAGCTTGAGGTCGCAAATGCAACCATTAAAGACCTAAAAAAGAGCAATGAGAATAATCCGGAACTGCAGATTGCCATTAAAGAACATGAAAAGGCAATGAAGAAATTGAAAGAGGACCATGCAGCAGAAATTAAAGGAATGCGTATTGACTCAGCGATTTCAAAGCTACTTACAGAAAATCACGCAAAGTATCCAGAGCTTCTTTCTGGAAAATTTGAAAGGGATAAACTGCAAGTGACAGAAGACGGGCAGGTGATTGGTCTTGATGAGCAGTTGAAGGGTATTACCGAAACATACAAGGATATGTTTGGTAGCACCGTATCAGGTCGTACACCGGCAAATCCAGAAGGAAGAAAAATAGAAAACACATTTGAAACACTTGTAAATAATGCTGACAATATGACTGCCGAGGAAGTAGCAGCGCAGTTTGAAGCATTAGCAAAACAGTAAGAAAGAGAGGAATAAAAATATGTCAGTAGAAAATTTTAAACCAACGCTTTGGGAAGGAGCTTTAATTGCAAACTTCCATTCTGTGTCTATCGCAGACGTATTAGCAACAAAGCCAACAGATATTAAAGGAAATAAGGTTACTTTTAACCGTGTTGCAGGGGGAACTTTAAAAGATTACGCAGGATCAGTAGACTGGGATGATATTAATACAGAACCAGTAGAAATGTCGTTCGATAAAAAGAAATATTTTGCGTTTGCTTTGGATGATGTAGATAAGGTGCAGTTAAAAAGTGATGTCATGACGGCGACAACAAAAGAACACGCAGCAGTTCTAGCAGAAACATACGATAAAGACTTTTTTACTGTGCTGGAAGCCGGAACTAAAACTAAAATTGGTTCTTCCGGTACTAAGAAGAAGGTTACTCCTGCAAGCGCTTATGAGTACATTGTAGATATGGGAACAGAGTTATCCAAGAAGAAAGTGCCAAAAGTAAATCGCTTTGTAACAGTAAATGCTGAATATCTGGGACTTTTAAGCAAAGATAAGCGTTTTACATCAAATCCGAAAGTACTGGAAAATGGGGTGGTAGAGGGTCAGACAATTAACGGAATGCAGGTGATGTGTTCTGAAGAACTTCCTAAAAATGTTGTTTTGGCTAATCATAAATCTGCTATTGGAGCAGCGAAACAGTTAGAAGAGATGGAGGCTATGCGTCTACAGACTAAATTTGCGGATGGTATCCGTGGACTTTGTGTATATGGACACAAAGCACTTCGAGAAGAAGCTAGTGTGGCTTTGTATTACGAAATCGGAACTTCTGCGGATGACGCACCGGTTAGTGTAGTAATTTCCAACACAGATAAAAATCCGGTACATACCAAAGAAGTTGCAGGAGCAGGTGCATAAAAAGAGGGGGTTCTCCCCTCTTTTGAGGTGAATATGGATATAGAAAAAATTATGAATTCCTTAAATCAAAAGGAAGGGATGCCGAATGAAGAATCCTTAAGGGATATCCTTGAAGATTGCATGGGGGATTTAAAAGAGCTTCTTCATGTGGATATATTAGAAGACCAACATAGTTCTATTTTAAAAGAAATGGTACTTATTAAGATAAACCGCGAGGGGACGGAAGGCATTCAGTCAGAAAACTTTAATGGTGTAAGTACCACGTATTTAGAAGATTTACCAAAGTCTTTAATGCGCAAGATACGTTCCAAAAGAAGACTGCCGAGGTGAGAAAGATGTCTATTGCAAGAGATATGAAAAATTGTTCTTTGATGGAAAAGAAGAAAAAAAGAACTTCTTCAGGAGCAGAAAAAGAGTATTGGGAAAAGAA
>RCNH01000999.1_pt1 | contig 10436 bp, 9 predicted proteins | sample 2041161 | NCBI WGS metagenome assembly RCNH01 (sample SAMN09708215, study PRJNA481090) | Feces metagenome, whole genome shotgun sequencing project. | biome: feces | host: Leptonychotes weddellii | place: Antarctica: Sion Island | collected 2010-03-01
GCGCAATCTGCAGCTGTTATTTTTGCTTAAAGGAGGTGCGTCTATGGAATTTTTACACATTCTTTCCGGCGTGCCTGCGGCAGCAAAATTGATTTTACTGGTACTTGCACTGCCGCTGCTGGGTGGCATTGGCGTATGGGGCATCAGCCTATATGGCCAAACCATCCCCGGCAACAGCTGGCGTGACCGCCGTGATGCCATTATTTGGTCTACTTGCGGCTTAACCCTTTTAGGGGTCTTGCTTTTGAAGCCCTACTGGCATACCGAGTTTTCGGTGCTGGCCGGAACAGGTATCGGATACTCCTTTGGTGTTGACGGCCTGCGCTATGTATTGGCTGTGCTGGCAGGTATCCTTTGGATGACGGCAAGTCTGTTCAGCCGTGGTTATCTGTCCCATTCCAGCCATAAAATGCGATATTACTTTTTCTTTTTACTGGGCGAATCGGGAATCCTGTGTGTTTTGCTTTCCGCCGATTTATACACCATGCTTATGGGCTTTGTACTGTTAAATACGGCTTGCTGGGTACTGACCGGCCATTTGGAAAGTGATGCTGCACGGGCTGCTGCCCGCCGGGCATTGCTTGGCATGGTAGCAGGTGCACTGCTTACTATGCTGGGTATTTTCCTGCTGCAAAATATGTTTGGTACGGTACGTTTTGCTGCTTTGCAGGTTTTAGGCGCTACCTGCCAAAACCGTTTGCCGCTGTATAGTGCAGGTATTCTGATTCTAATCGGAATTTCCATCAGCTGTGCCGTTTGGCCTTTGCCCAAGCGTTTGCCCAGCACCGCCTTTGCGCCCGGCCCCGCTGCTGCTTTGCTGGCAGGTGCGGTAACGGTTGCATGGCTGTTCTCCGCAATGGTTTTAAGCGGATTGCTTTTCTGGCGGGACGGCTATTGGGGCTTTATGCTGGTAATCCTGAGCATTGTTATTGCCGTCTTCGCTGCTGTAAGCGCTGTTTTTAACAAGGAGCTGAAACGCACCTTATCTTTGCTTTGCATCAGCCAGACCGGTTTGATTTTGCTCTCCTTAGGTTTTTGCTGTTTGCTGGGCTATAACAGCAGTGTGGCTGCTGCCGCTGTTGTTTTGCAAACCATTCATCACGGCTTGTGCCAATTGGTGCTGTTTTTATGCGCCGGTGCAATTTGTATGCATTTGCCGGACTTGAAACTTTCCACAATCCGAGGCTTTGGCCGTGGAAAACTTTCCTTAGCGATTGGCTTTTCCCTGGGTGCTGCCTCCTTGTGCGGTATGCCGCTGCTGTTTGGCTCTGTATGCCTCACTTTACTCCAAAATACGCAGATGGATTTTATCTCTGTTCTGGCAGGTATGGGGCAAAGTACACATTTCTTCCAAGGTATTCGGATACTTACTGTGCTTACTTGCGGCCTTACCGTGGCTGCCATGGCAAAACTTCTGGTACTGCTGTTCTTGCAAAAGAACGAGGACCCTGCACTGCAGGCTAAGTACGATGCCTTAAATCAGCGAGGCATTTCTGTTCTGATGAAGATTTTGTTGATTGGCTCGGGCGCTATCCTTTTGCTTTGCGGCATTTCTGCCCCCTTTACGCTGCGCAGGATTGCACACAGCTGTGTGGGCTTTTTCAGCACCACGCTTACAAATCAGATTTGTGTGTTGACGTGGGAACATTTAGAGCTGGCTTTGCTGTATTTGCTGGTTGGCGCTATTGTTTACTTTGTATTTTTATACAAGCGCCTGCGCCCACATCCCCAAAGCACCACCGAATAATGCCTATACCGCCCCAAAACGGGGCGGTATTTTTTATTTCTCAACTTTTTTCACCGCTTTTCACACCGCATTTTTTGTGGAATGTTGAAAACTCTGTGGAAAAAGTGGAAAGCTTCCATATTTAGTGGTCGAGCCCGACAGAATACCACAAATATTGATGCTATCTGCCTTTTGCCCACAACCCCTATTGTGGAAAATCCGGTAAAAACTGGTTGCTCTTGTGTTTTTACCCATAAAACGGTAGGATAATACTATATGGCAACAAATCAGGGTGGATGTTTTCCACCGGTAAGGATACGATATGAAACGACTTGTAATTGGCATTTTAGCGCACGTTGATGCCGGCAAAACGACGCTTTCCGAGGCTTTTCTCTATCAATCCGGTGCTCTGCGCAATTTAGGCCGTGTAGATAAAGGCAACACTTTTTTAGATACCGATACCCGTGAAAAGGCTCGTGGCATTACCATATTCTCTAAGCCTGCGGTACTGGAGCTTCCCAATGTAAGCCTTACGCTGTTAGACACTCCGGGACACGTGGACTTTTCTGCTGAAATGGAACGTGCCCTGCAAGTGCTGGACTATGCAATTCTGGTTATCAGTGGTGTTGACGGTGTACAGCCCCACACCGAAACCTTGTGGAATCTTTTGCAGCGTTACCACGTACCCACCATGCTGTTTGTAAACAAGATGGACCTGCCGGGTCTTGGGCGAGAGGCTGTGCTGGAAAATCTGCACAAGCGGCTCAGCCCTGCCTGTGTGGACGTATCGGAGGACATTGCGGAAGCGTCACGCAGCGAAGCGTTTGCCCTATGTGACGAGATTTTGATGGAGCAATATCTGGAATCGGGGACCGTTTGTGACGAGAGCATTGCGGACGCTGTACGGCGCCGTGGCGTTTTCCCGTGTTGGTTTGGTTCTGCCCTGCGCTTACAAGGCATAACCGCCATTTTAGACGGCTTAGACCGCTACACCCAGCAGCCTGCCGCTTCCGGTGAATTTGCCGCAAAAGTATACAAAATCAGTCAGGACGAAAACGGGCAGCGTCTGACTTGGATGAAGTTGACCGGCGGCAGCCTGAAAACAAAGGCCATGCTTCATGCGCAGGCAAATGCCGCTGTACAATGGAGCGAAAAAGCTGACCAGCTGCGGCTTTATTCCGGTGCCAAATTTACCCCTGTGCAGGAAGCTTTTGCCGGGCAGGTAATCGCCGTTACCGGATTAAGCAAAACCTACGCTGGGCAGGGCCTTGGCCATCAGGGGGATTCCATCAGCCCCAGCCTTGAGCCGGTTTTAACCTACCGTGTAGACCTGCCCGCCGGAACCGACGTCCACGCCGCACTTACCAAGCTGCAAAAATTATCCGAGGAAGACCCCCAGCTGCACGTAATCTGGGACGACTATCTGGAGGAAATCCATATTCAGCTTATGGGTGAAGTTCAGCTGGAAATTTTGGAAAGCATGATTGCCGACCGCTTTGGTCTGGCAGTTCATTTCAGTCAGGGCGGCATTTTATACAAGGAAACCATCACCGCACCGATGGAAGGAATTGGCCACTACGAGCCCTTGCGGCACTACGCTGAGGTGCATCTGCTGCTGGAGCCCGGCAAACCCGGCAGCGGCCTTGTTTTTGCTTCCACCTGCCGTGAGGACGCTTTGGACAAGAACTGGCAGCGTTTGATTTTAACGCACCTTGCCGAAAAACAGCACCGTGGTGTTTTAATCGGTGCACCGCTTACCGACGTAAAAATCACGCTGCTCGCCGGCCGTGCCCACGATAAACATACCGAAGGCGGAGATTTTCGCCAAGCCACATACCGTGCTGTACGCCAAGGCCTGCGCAGCACAGAATCGCAGTTACTGGAGCCTTGGTATCAATTCCGCTTGGAGCTCCCCACGGAAAACGTGGGCCGTGCCATGTCGGATATTCAGCGTATGAGCGGAACCTTTGACCCGCCGCAAACCTTAGGGGATACCGCTTTATTAACCGGTTCTGCACCGGTTAGCGAAATGCGGCAGTATCAGCAGGAGGTAACAGGCTATACCCGTGGCCGTGGCCGTTTGAGCTGCACCGTTTCAGGGTATCAGCCTTGCCACAATGCCGATGCCGTGATTGCCGCCGTCGGCTACGACCCCGACCGTGATTTGTACGACCCTGCCGACTCGGTATTCTGCGCACACGGTGCAGGCTTTACCGTTAAATGGGATGAAGTTCGGGACTATATGCATATTGACACCGGCTGGGGAAAACGGGCACCGGAAATTGTGCCTGAAAATCTCCCTGTGCGGCGGGCAAGCAGTTATTCCGGCACGCTTGCCGAGGATAAGGAGCTGCTTGCCATCTTTGAGCGCACCTATGGCCCCATTAAACGTGACCCACGAAAGGCATTTCATAAAAAGCCGGAGCCTGTTACCACCACTGCAAAGCCAGACCCCATCCCGCAAGGGCCGGAATATCTGTTGGTGGACGGTTACAATGTGGTCCACGCCTGGCCCGAGCTTGCCGAAATGGCCGCAGAAAACTTAGATGGCGCACGCCGCCGTTTGATGGATATTTTGTGCAACTACTGCGGTTATCGCCACTGTGAGGTCATTTTGGTATTTGATGCCTACAAAGTAAAAAACAATCCCGGCAGCGTGGAGTCCTACCACAATATCCATGTGGTGTACACCAAGGAAGCCGAGACTGCGGATATGTACATCGAAAAAGTTACCCACGAAATCGGCCGCAAGCATCGGGTCCGTGTGGTTACCAGCGATGGTGTCGAGCAATTGATTATCTTAGGGCAGGGTGGCCTGCGTGTATCCAGCCGTATGTTCAAAGAGGAAGTAGACGCCGCCGAAAAGGCTATTCGTGCTTATTTAGAGCAGTAACCCTACGGTTTTGGTTCTTGCTCCGGCTCCGACAGATACAGCGGCGGGTCGTTTTGTGCCAAAAAGGCAGCCTCCGCTTCCTGCTGGGCTGCTTCTAACAATCGCCGTGCTTGCTCGGTGCGGCGAAACAATTGAAAGTACAGGCTTTTGTAGTCCGGCACACAGCATTCCTCCTTTGGTTTCTCTTTGTGTTAGTGTACCCAAATTGTTCTGCGCTTATCCTTATTTTTGCAGAAAGGAATTTTTTATGGATACTTCACGCCATGCACTTGTTGGGCTGATTCTGGGTGGTATCAGCTTATTATTTATCTTCTTAGGCGGTGCTCCCGTCAGCTTAGTCCTAAGTGTTGCTGCTGTTATTTTAACCTTTCAGGGGCTGCGCTGCGGCGATGCAAAGATTTGGTGTATCGTCAGCTTTGCACTCAATGCTCTTGTTTTTGTAATTGCGCTGATCAGCAGCTTACTGGGCGGGCTGCTGCACCTGATTTTTTAACAGCCCGGCTGTAAAACAAAAGGCACGGTATGCCAGCTGCATACCGTGCCTTTTTATCTTTTTTATATACTGATGCGCTCCATTTGTTTCATGCGGCGCCACTCCGAAATGCTCCACATCAGCACTGCCAGCGCAAAGCCCATTACTACGTCCACCACCGAATGCTGGTCCAGCAAAACAGTAGAGCAGCAAATGGCAAAGGCAATGGTTCCATTACACCAGCGCCCCCATGTACCCAGCTTATCCCATAGGGTAAGCAATAGCACCATTGTAATAAACACGTGTAAGGAGGGGCATACGTTTGTGGGGGTGTCTACACAGTAAATCAATCGCACCAAGTTGCTGCACAGGTCTGTTCCCATCACTGTATGGCGCAGGTTTAAGCCTGTGGGCCAAACTGCATACAACAGCAAAGTAAACACAATGCCGCCTACCATAGCGCCAAAGCCCTGCCAAAACCGGTCACGGTCTGTCCATACCATGTACAGCAGTACTGCCGGAACCCATAAAAACCAACCAATATAAGGCACTACTGCGCTGCTTGCAAAGGGAATATATGCATCCAGTGAGCACTGCACCAAATGTACCGGGCGAGGGCTACGCTCCAGCAAACTGAAGCACACCATATATCCCATCCAAAATACTATCATGGTGATAATGGGATGTTTATAAATCTCACCCCGCACTTTCGTAAACATTGTTTGCTTCATTGCTCTTGCTCCTTTTTTGCGATATACTGGTATTGATATATTTAGGTTTTTATCATTATAAAAATACAAATCTCGGAGGAACCTACTATGGAATGGACCGATATCCGCATCACTGTACCGAAACAGCAGGCCGAAGCAGCCGAGGCTGTTGCCACATTATTGGCTGATGCCGGCATCTATATCGAAGACTACAGCGACATCGAAGCACAGGTCGAGCAGATTGCTCACGTTGATTTGATTGAACAGGATTTGCTGGATAAGCCCCGTGACCAGGTAATTATCCATATGTATCTGGAGCCGGGTGCTGCTCCCGCTGAAATGCTGGCTGCCCTGCACGCCCGCATGGACGAAGCCAACATTACCTGCACCATCGAAACTGCCGGTGTTGAGCAGGAAGATTGGCAGAACGGCTGGCGCAAATATTACCACGCTATGGAAATCGGCAAGCGCCTTGCTGTTGTTCCCAGCTGGGAGGATACGGAAACCGACCGTGTAAAGCTGATTTTGGACCCCGGCCTTGCCTTTGGCACCGGCAGCCACGAAACAACCTCCCTGTGCCTGGAAGTACTGGACCAGGTAGTTGCAGGCGGCGAGCGTGTACTGGACATTGGCACCGGCAGCGGCATCTTGGCAATTGCAGCCCTGAAACTGGGTGCTGACAGTGCCGACGGCGTAGACATTGACCCGGTTGCTGTACGTACCGCAGGCGAAAACGCAGCACGCAACGGCGTTGAAAACAAGCTGAACGTGCTGGTTGGCGACCTGAGCGACAAGGCAAGCGGCAAGTACGAAATCATCACCGCTAACATTGTTGCCAACGCCATTTTAAGCTTGGCACCTGCTGTACCCGGTCTGCTTGCACAGGGCGGCACCTTTATTGCCAGCGGCATCATTGATACCCGCAAGGACGAAGTGATTGCAGGCTTGCAGGCCGCCGGGCTGGAAGTTGCCGCTGTTCACGAAAAAAATGGCTGGGAGTGCATTGTCTGCCACGCTGCTCAGTAAAAGGAGAGTTTTATGCCCCACCGTTACTTTACAACGCAAATCGGCGAGGGGACTGCCCAATTGACAGGCCCTGACGCCCACCACTTATCACGTGTTATGCGTGCCAAACTGGGCGAAACGGTAATCCTGTGTGATGGGCAGGGTACCGAGTACACCGGCGTTATTACCGACATCACTCCTGATATGGTAGCGTTTTCCACATCGGATAAGCGTGCTACTGCCGCAGAGCCCACCGTAGACGTAACCCTGTTTATGGGCTATGCCAAACAGGATAAGCTTGAGGACGAAATCCGCCATGGCACCGAGCTGGGAATCTCCCACTTTGTACCGTTTTTTAGTCGGTACTGTGTTGTCACCCCTAAAAAGGAAGACCAAAAGAATGTGCGCTATGCACGCATTGCCTTTGAGGCCGCCAAGCAGGCTGGCCGTGGGGTTATCCCTGATGTAGCCATGCCTATGGAAAACTTCGGCGCAGTCTGCCGCAGCTTTGCGGACTATGATTTGGTACTGTTTTTCTACGAGGGCGGCGGCGCAGCCCTTTCTCAGCTGCTGGCACCCTATCAGGATTTTTATACGCAAAACGGCCGCAAGGCACGTATTGCACTGGTTACCGGTGCAGAAGGCGGCTTTTCTGAAAAAGAAGCAGCCGACGCAAATGCGGCAGGTGCCAAAACCGTTGGCCTCGGCCCTCGGATTTTGCGCTGCGAAACGGCGCCCTTGGCTGCCGCTGCTGCGGTAATGACCTTAACCGGAAATCTGGAATGACCCGGTTTTGGTTAAGCATATTATAGCAAGCCCTGCCTTAACAAATAAGGTGTTAATATCTTAATTTTTCATTAATTTCACTATTTCACAAAAGAACCTGCCGGGGTAAGGATATTACCCGGCAGGTTCTTTTTTACATCTTATCTTCCGTTTGCTTTAATCTTCAAAAATATCAAACGGTTTTTCTTCCTTTGGCGCAAACAAAGGCTCCCATGCACGGTAGGCTACCGCTGCAACCAGTTCCTGCGGGTCTGTAACACTGCGCAAAACGTCCAGTGCTTCCGGGCCGTCTGCGTCAAACAGTCCCTCCAACCGCTGGAAATCCTCCGGCTTATAGGCCTCCAAAAAGGCCTTTGCCAACTCCTCCACTGTATAGATAGGTGCCGGGTCTACGCCTGCTGCCTTGGCTGCGCACTCCAAAAAGGCCATGGGCTTATCCTCTGCACGGAAAAGCGTGCGGGCTGCTTTTTCCGTCAGCTCCAATGCCACTGTTTCGTCCGCTAAATGGCGCATATAAGCGTTATAGGGCTTACGCAAAGCAGCCAGCTGCTCCATTGCGTTTTCGGGCTCAATCGCATAGGCAGTACCACGCACTTTTTCAAACGCACGCAGGGTATCGTTATAGCCCAGTGCCATATTACGCTCTGCTTTATCACGGCTTACTGCAAGCAAGTCGCCCAAATCCCAATAGGAATGCACTTCAATGGTAGGCAGACCCGTATGGTTGGGCTTTACAACGCCAACGCCGTTGATATCTACGGTTACCAGCTCAGTAGCTCCCATACGCTTTGCCAGATTAAAAGGCATATTATCACGGTAGCCGCCGTCGATAAACTTTTTGCCGTCAATTGTGCGTGGGCGCAGGGCAGGGAAGCACGCAGCCGATGCCATCAGATAATCTGCCAGTTCGCCTTCGGGGATTTCATCCAGCGCCAACTCACAGGCTTTCAGGGTTTTCTTTTCTACTGTTACAAGGCCGAACTTAATACTGCCGTTACGCAGCTTTTCCTCGTCCAGCAGGTTTGTTACAATCCACTCCAAGGGGGTAACATCCATACCGCCGGATTGAATGGTATCGTGTATAAAAGAGGAAATCTCCGTCAGGCTATTTTCCTGCGGTAACGTCAAAATATCATCCTGATTCACTGTCAGCCACATATTGCGGGCCTGTTCATAGCCGCCTTGTGCCAGTAATGCGCCGTTCAGGCTGCCAATACTGGTACCGGTAATAATCTCAGGCTGCCAGTCAAGCTCCTGCAAGGCTTTCCATACGCCGATTTGATAACTGCCTTTTGCGCCGCCTCCTGCCAAAACCAATGCTTTTGCCATATTGTTTCCTCCTGCTTTGCGGTAGCTTTTTTTCACTTCCGTATTGCTTGTAGTATACCACTTGTCTATTGCGCTTTTCCAAGAAGTTTGTAATAACTTTATGAACACTGCCCTTCTTAATACAAAAAAAGCAGCCGCACTTGGTGGCTGCTTTTTTATTATACGCTTTCGAGGGCTAACACGCTCCGAAAAACCTCTCTGGCTTCCGCCACACGTCCACGGGGGACAGGTACTTTCGCTCCGCTTTGCATCACAAACTCATTATCTGTCAAACACTGCACCGCATCCAAATTTACCACATAACTACGGTGCGGCTGATAAAACTGCCCATACGCCATCAGGTCCGCCAGCGCCTCTTTGAACGGCACCCGCAAGGTTGTGCTGCGTACCAAACTGCCGTCCTGCAGGTGGAAATGCAGGATATGGTCTGTACATTCCACATACTCCACATCTCTGTGCGCCACACGCACAAGCCCCTCTCGGGTAGGTACCGCAAATGCCGGGCCACGCCGTGTCAGCATCAAGCGGTCCAGCATGGCAAACAGACGCATTTCTGCAATTGGTGGGATAAAATACTGCGTTGCAGATACTGCAAAAGCATCCATCGCATATTCCGGGCCGGATGCCAAAAATACAATTGCACCTGTTCCGCCTGCATTCCGCAGTGCCTGCGCCGTATCCAGTCCATTTGGGCGTGCTCCCTGTACAGACAAAAACACTAAATCACTTTTAAGCAACGCATCCAAACGCTTTTCCGCCAAAGAATGTATCTCCAGCTGCTCCGACCGATGTGCAAAGTATTCTTCGCACAGGGTTTGTATCGCACGCCGCTGACCCGCACTGGGCAAACATAACGCAACCCGAAACACTGCGAAATCCTCCTTTTTACTGTAAGTCCCTCGTATACAAGGCACGTGTTGCGTTTAGAACAGCCAACACCATTACGCCAACATCGGCAAAAATGCCTACCCACATATTGGCAAAGCCAAGTGCTACCAGCACCAGACAAGCAGCTTTTACCGCTAGTGCCAGCACAATATTTTGGTGCACGATACGCAGGGTACGGCGAGAAATTGCCATTGCCAAACTCAGTTTCGCCGGGTCATCGTCCATCAGAACAATGTCGGCCGCCTCAATGGCTGCATCGCTGCCCAAGGCTCCCATTGCCACACCAATATCCGCACGGCTTAAAACGGGGGCATCGTTTACACCATCGCCCACAAAGGCAAGGTTTTCATTTTTTGCTTTTTCCGCAAGCAGGGCTTCTACACGGGTCACTTTATCGCCCGGCATCAGCTGTGCATACACTTGGTCCAGATGCAGCGTTTGTGCTACCTGCTTTGCGACGGCTTCACTATCACCGGTAAGCATAACGGTCTTGCGGATACCGGCTGCTTTCAATCCACGGATTGCCTTTTCGGCATTGGGTTTGATGGTATCGCTGATTACCACATAACCGGCGTACACGCCTTCTACGGCAACGTGCACCACAGTACCTACTGCGGTAACCTGTAC
>RCNH01001000.1_pt1 | contig 10420 bp, 8 predicted proteins | sample 2041161 | NCBI WGS metagenome assembly RCNH01 (sample SAMN09708215, study PRJNA481090) | Feces metagenome, whole genome shotgun sequencing project. | biome: feces | host: Leptonychotes weddellii | place: Antarctica: Sion Island | collected 2010-03-01
AACACCTCCTTACTAATGAAAAAGTTTGTAGTGGGATTCTGTCTGTGCCCAAAGTATAACATGACTGTTTACATGCGTCAACAAAATCCCAGGAAGCTCGGCGCGCAATCGAAAACAGCGGCATGACCGCAGTCATACCGCTGTTGCAAAGGGCTTATCCATAAAGGAGAAGGAAAGACACAAAGCCAAGGTTTTTTGCTGGGATTTCCTTGCCCATTTCTTTCCTGCTTTATTTAAAGTAAGGGGAATGCCTTGCAGCTTGGCTTGCACCTTGCAGCCCCGAGCGAATCTGCCGTTACGCCTGGGGCTGTAAGACGGCCTTGGCCTCGGCGATATACGCGGCGGCGTTGTCCCGCATGTCCTGAATTTCGGCATCGGTCAGCGGGCGGACGATGCGGGCGGGGTTGCCCAGCAGCAGCGACCCGGCCGGGGCGTTCATTTTGCCGGTGACCACAGCCCCTGCGCCGATCAGGCAGTTGTCGCCAATGACTGCGCCGTTGAGCACGATGGCACCCATGCCCACAGTGCAGTTGTCCCCGATGGTGCAGCCATGGACGATGGCACCGTGGCCGACGGTACAGCCCTTGCCCAGGGTGGTGGCGTCGTGCAGGACGGCGTTGTCCTGAATGTTGGTGCCTTCGCCCAGGGTGATGGGGCCCCGGTCGGCGCGCAGGACGGCGTTATACCAGATGTTGACGTTTTCGCCGGGGCGCACATCCCCGGTCAGCACGGCACCGGGTGCCAGATAGATGGTAGACATCCTCAGTTCCTCCTGAAGCATCGGAATCGCTTCGTCGCGGGTCAGTCCTCGACCCGCACCTGCAATTCGGTGACGTATTCCTCCGGGTTGGCGGAGGTGTGAATATCGATGCGCAGAAATTCCAGGATGTCCCCGGTGGGGGTCAGACCCTGTTCTGCTGCGTACTGAAATAAGGCGGGCACATACCGCGCCGTCTGCCGGTAACTGCCCCGATACCGCACGGACAGATACCGCCCGGCGGGCAGCTGTTTATCTCCCTGCGGGGTGAGCAGGAAGGTGGCGCTGTAACGGGAGAAGTCCCCGGCCTGAGCCTGGGCCAGCGGCAGGACCGACCCGATTTGGGAATTGCCGATGATGTACAGCCGCTGGGGGCTGCAATTCAGCAGCCGCTTGATGAGGATATCCATTTCGGCATCGTTGTTGGCGGCGTAGCCTTCTTCGATGGCGTAGCAGGGCCGGGCGGGAAAGCTTTCGCAGGAGAACTGGTCCACCGGCTGATCGGCGGCGTTCCGAAGGGCTTGCAGCCGCTGGTTCACGTTGGTTTGCAGGTTTTCCAGAAAAGCCATTTTTTCCCCGATGGCCCGGCTTTCCTGGGCCAGAAGGTCCAGGGTGGAATCCACGGTGCGGTGATCCAGATAGGCGGCGATCTGCTCCATGCTGAAATCCAGGCCGCGCAGGTCCCGGATCACGTTCAGGCACCAGATGTCCCGGATGCTGTACAAGCGGTAGCCGCTATCCGACCGGGTGGGGTGGATCAGGCCCAGCTTTTCGTAGTAGCGCAGCGAGTCCACGCCGATGCCGTACAGGCGGGAAATCTCTCCGATTTTGAAATATCGTTCCATAAAAATCTCCTGCATTTTTGCCAAAAAGTACTTGACTCTAGTATTATACCAGAGTTTATACTAGATAAACAAGGAAGCCCTTTGGGCAAATGTTACGAATCAGGAAGGACTTTTTCTCTATGTTGCGCAATCAATGGAACGAATTTGTAAAAAGCACGCGTCAGGCTGTGACGGAGACCTTGCAGCAGGTACATCTGTCTTACTGCATCATCGGCCTGATCGGCAGCGCCATTTTGGCGTTCGGCTTATATAATGTACATTCCCTCTCCGGTGTTACCGAGGGCGGTGTGCTGGGCCTGACTTTGTTAATGGAGCACTGGCTGGAAATTTCCCCGGCCGTTTCCGGTTTTATTCTGAACCTGCTGTGCTATCTGCTGGGCTGGAAGACCCTGGGCCACTTGTTCTTGTTTTACTCGATGGTGGCGTCCGCTGGATTTTCTATCTTCTACCACTTCTTTGAGCGGTTTGATCCCCTGTGGCCCGGTCTGGTAGACATGCCGCTGGTGGCGGCATTGCTGGGCGCCGTGTTTGTGGGCGTGGGCGTAGGTTTGTGTGTGCGAATCGGTGGAGCCCCGGGCGGAGACGATGCAATCGCGATGTCCGGTGCGGCACTTTTGCACTGCAAGGTAGAGGTCGTTTATCTGGCCAGCGACCTGATCGTGCTGGTGATGGCACTGTCCTATATCCCGCTGCGCCGCATTGGCTACTCGCTGCTGACGGTGCTTTTGTCGGGCCAGATCATTGGCTGGATGCAGCGCATCCCGCTGCCCCGCGTGTGCCAACAAGGCGAATAATACAAAAATGAAGAACTAGCATCCATTTTCTGGACAAAGAAGCCGCATCTGCCTAAATTCTGGTGGGTGCGGCTTCTTTGTCTATGGTGATTCTTTCTGCCCAAGAATATATTACAAGCATGGCCCGCCCTAAAAAAATTGGCAGGGCCGGGATAAGAAACCGCCGACTGCTCAAGACTGAAAAGAGCGCCCCCGAGCAGACGGAACCGCGGCAGCGGGATACGCCCAATCGCGCTGCCAGTACACACCGATTGCGAAAAAAGGAGAATCATCATGGATGCATCGACTACCCTGAAGAAATTTGGCCTGGACGGAATTTTCCATTACCTGTACAAGGATCCGGAAAAGAACCTGGTAAAGCTGCTGGACTGGGGAGATAAGTTCTCCGGCGGTGCCTTTGAAGAACAGCGCGCCCTGCTGCGAGAAATCTTTACCGACCCCAAGCACCCCTACTACCCGTATGTGCAGAGCTTGCTGACCGACGTGGATGAGGGCGTCTTCCGCACGCTGGTCACCAACTTCTTCCTGAACACCGCCCTGATCGGCTGGCCCAAGCAGCAAAAGCTGCGCGGCGAGTACGGCTGCAACATTCCCTGGACCATTCTGCTGGACCCCACCTCTGCCTGCAACCTGCACTGCACCGGCTGCTGGGCAGCCGAGTACGGCAACAAGCTGAACCTGACTTATGACGAAATCGACAGCATCATCTGCCAGGGCAAGGAGCTGGGTGTCTACTTCTATATCTACACCGGCGGCGAGCCCCTGGTGCGCAAGAACGACCTGATTCGTCTGTGCGAGAAGCATTCTGACTGCGTGTTCCTGTGCTTCACCAACGCGACCCTGATCGACGAGGCGTTTGCCGACGAGATGCTGCGCGTGAAGAACTTTGTGCCCGCCATCTCTCTGGAGGGCGACGAGGCCGCTACCGACAGCCGCCGCGGCCAGGGTACCTATCAGAAGGTCATCCGTGCGATGGACCTGCTGCGCCGCAAGAAGCTGGTCTACGGCATTTCTGCCTGCTACACCAGCGTGAACTGGGATTCCATCTCCTCGGATGCTTTCTATGATAGCCTGATCGACCTGGGCGCCCGCTTCATTTGGTACTTCCACTATATGCCGGTTGGCAACGACGCTTCTCCGGCTCTGATGCCCACTGCAGAGCAGCGCACCCAGATCTATCACCGCATCCGTCGCCTGCGCCGCGAGAAGCCCCTGTTCGCCATGGACTTCCAGAACGACGGCGAGTACGTGGGCGGCTGCATTGCTGGTGGCCGCCGCTACCTGCACATCAACGCCAACGGCGACGTGGACCCCTGCGTCTTTATCCACTACTCCGACTCCAACATCCGGGAAAAGACCCTGCTGGAGTGCCTGCGTGCACCCCTGTTCATGGCTTACCACGATGGCCAGCCGTTCAACAACAACATGCTGCGCCCCTGCCCCATGCTGGAGAACCCGGAAAAGCTGCCTGAGATGGTAGCCCGCACCGGCGCACACTCCACCGACCTGCAGTCTCCCGAGACGGCAGAGCACCTGTGCGGCAAGTGCACCTGCTATGCAGAGAACTGGTCTCACGCAGCAGACATGCTGTGGATGGAGAACCGCCGCAGCAAGCTGGAAAGCACCCTGGAGGGCAGCAGCTGCCCGGCAGGCTGCGCTTGTGCCGCGGACGACAACGCTTGATCAAACGAGCACGGAAGGACGGACTAAGGTAAGATGAAGCAAAGCAAAAAAGCTTTTTTGGGGGCAGTCGGAGCGACGGCGGTCGCCACTGCTGCTGTCACCTATGCCGTCACCAAGGAACTGGTGGACCTGGCCATGGACCGGGAAGAACCGGCGGCAGCCCGGCGGGCCGGCCAGAAGGTTTCCGGCACCCATCGGCCGGATGCCCTGGACGAAGAACTCCGGCAGGCCGCGGAAGCCCTGGCCAACAAGCCCCACGAAGTGGTCAAACTGTTGAGCCACGATGGCGTGGTGCTGACGGGCCACTGGTTTGCCTGTGAAAACGCCCAGCGCGTGGTGCTGGCCATGCATGGCTGGCGCTCGTCCTGGTGCCGGGACTTTGGCATGGTGGCCGATTTTCTGGCGGAAAACCATTGCAGCGTGCTCTATGTGGAGCAGCGCGGCCAGAACGCCAGCGGCGGTGCCTATATGGGCCTTGGCATGATGGAACGATACGATTGCCTGGACTGGGCCGAATGGCTGAACCAGCGCTGCGGCGATCTGCCGGTGTACCTGTGCGGTATTTCCATGGGTGCTACCTCGGTGCTGATGGCGGCCGGCCTGGATTTGCCGCCCTGTGTCCACGGCATTATCAGCGACTGCGGCTTTACTTCCCCCGGCGCAATCGGCAAGCATGTGGCCAATCACAATTTGCACATGCTGTATGAGATGCGCAGCGGTCTGGTGGATCTGTTCTGCCGCCGCAAGATCCAGATGGGAATAGACGATTACTCCACGGTAGACGCGATGCGTCAGTGCAAGGTGCCGGTGCTGTTCATTCACGGCAGCAAGGATCACTTTGTACCGGTGGAGATGAGCTATGAGAACTATCAAGCCTGCCGCGCACCCAAGCAGCTGTTTGTGGTGCCCGGGGCGGATCATGGTATGAGCTATTACCGGGACAAGGCGGGTTATCAGGCAGCTGTGCAGCAGTTTTGGGCGAACTACGACAGCGCTGACCCGGCCGGCTCTTGTTTTGGCGGCACAGCGGGTGTAGAATAAACCTGACTGAACGCCGCTGCACAAGGCAGGAGCAAAACCGAAAAAGCGGGAGACGTCATCTAAGGCGCCTCCCGCTTTTTACGGTCTGAAGAAAGGATAAGCACGATGGATCGGAAGTTTGCGATTTTTGATATGGATGGTACTCTGGTGGATTCCATGCCTTTTTGGGGGAATCTGGCGGCTGAGTATTTGCAGGGCCGGGGCTTGCCCGCCCCCACGGCTGCCCAGCGGGAAACCATGAAGACCATGACCATGACCGAATCTTCCGCCTACGTCGTGGCGCAGTTTGGGGTGCCCTGCACCCCCCAGCAGGCCGCCGCGGATATGACGGCCCGCATGGCGCAGCATTATCAGGAGGACGTGCCCCTGAAGCCGGGCGTGCGGGAATACCTGGAAACGCTGAAAGCCCAGGGTGTAGCCATGTGCGTGGCTTCTGCTACGGCCCAGCCCCTGATCCGGGCCTGCCTGAGCCGTTTGGGCGTGGCCGACCTGTTCCAGTTTATGCTCTCCTGCGAGGACGTGGGCGAAGGCAAAAGCAGCCCGAAAGTGTACCTGACCGCTGCGCAGCGCCTGGGGGCTGCCCCGGCGGAAACCGCGGTCTATGAGGACGCGCTGCTGGCCGTGAACACCGCCCGGGACGCCGGCTTTTATGTGGTGGGCGTGTATGACGAAAGCGCGGACGGCCAGTGGGACGAAATCACGGCCCTCACCCGGGAGCAGATCCGGGATTACACCGCCCTGTAATCGCCCGCAAACAGAACGCAAACAGAAAAGCGCCGCGGAATGCTTCGGCATTCCGCGGCGCTTTGTTTCATAGGGTAATGGTGGCCGGTCTGGCCGGGATGCACCGGTTGAGCAGCAGCTCGGCCTGGTGGGTCAGCTCCTCCAGGCTGATGGGCATACCGCCGGCAAACCAGGTGCGATACAATGTAGTCAGGCCACCGGCACAGAAGCGGATGGTCAGATCATATTGCTCGTGGTTGCCAAAGCCAAACTGATCCTCGTGCTGCAGCAGATAATCCAGCACCAGCTGCACCAGCTGATCTTCCAGCTGGGCCGACGCACTGGAAGTCATCACCTTGCGGCAGAACTCGGTATCCTCTTCCAAAATCTCCTGAATGGCGGCCAGCAGTACGTGGGGCAGATCCGGCGGCTGATGGGCCTGGTCAAAGACGGCCTGGCGGATGCGGTCGAAGATCTGTTCGATCAGACAGCGCAGCACGCTGGGGATGTCGGCGTAGTGCGCGTAAAAGGTGCCGCGATTCACCTCAGCGCGGCGCACCACATCGGTGACCGTGATTTTATCCAGGGGCTTTTCCTGTAACAGGTCGGCCAGGGCCCGGGTGATGAGCTTGCGGGATCGAATGGCACTGCGATATTCTGCTTTTGCCATATGAATCCTCCTCCTTTTGAAACAAAATCAGACAAAACGTGCTTGTCTGCACAAAATTGAATCATTTGCCATAGAATTGTCGGTTGAATGCTGCCAACAGAACTATTATAATACAGCTACAGCCCAAAAATCAATAGGTGTACAATTTTGAGTATGTGAATGACTTTGTGAACAAAGTATGAAGGGAGCGCGCAATGGAACAAAATCAGGCCCCACGGGGCTTTTTCCACAAGCTTGCCACGTTTATCGTGGATAAGCGCTATTTGTTTTTCCTGTTGTACGGCTTTGCCGTAGTGTTTTGCCTGTTCGCCATGAACTGGGTCAAGGTGGAAAACGATGTGACCACCTACCTGCCGAGCGACACCGAAACACGTCAGGGCCTTACGGCCATGAACGAAAACTTCTCTACTTACGCCATGGCCCGGGTGATGGTGTCCAACATCACCTATGAGGACGCCCTGGCGGTGCAGGAGCAGTTGGAGGATGTGGAAGGCGTGGAGATCGTCAAGTTTGACGATACCCCCGACCACTACCGGGACGCAACGGCCCTGTACGATCTGAACTTCTCCGCCGAAGAGGATGACCCCATCGTGCTGCAAGCCATGGAGACCATCCAGAACGAGCTCAAGGGCTGGGATCTGGCGGTCGACACCACCATCGGCTACGATGAAATCGCCGAGCTGAACCAGGAGATGAACAGCATTCTGCTGGTGGCCGTGGTCATTATTATTGTGGTGCTGACCTTGACCTCCCGCTCCTACGCGGAGGTGCCGGTGCTGCTGATCACCTTCGGCGTGGCTGCGCTGCTGAACATGGGCACCAACTTCCTGTGCGGCAAGATCAGCTTCATCTCGGACTCCATCGCCGTGGTGCTGCAGCTGGCGCTGGCCATTGACTACGCCATCATTTTGTGCCACCGCTTCTCGGACGAGCACGAGACCAAGGACGTGCGCAACGCCTGTATCGACGCGCTGGCCAAGGCCATCCCCGAAATCAGCGCTTCTTCGCTGACCACCATCAGCGGTCTGGCAGCCCTGTCCTTCATGAAGTTCAGCATCGGCCTGGATATGTCCATCGTGCTGATCAAGTCGGTGCTGCTGAGCATGCTCAGCGTCTTTACCCTGATGCCCGGCCTGCTGGTGCTGTTCAGCCCCCTGATCGACCGCACCCAGCACAAGAAGCTGCTGCCCGACATTACCCCCGTGGGCAAGTTCGCCGTTATGGCCCGTTACGTCATGCCCGTCGTGTTCGCTGTGGTGCTGGTTGGTGCGTTCTGGTTGTCTAACCAGTGCCCCTTCTGCTACAGCTATACCGAAGTAGAAACCGCCAAGATGTCGCCCCGTCAGGTGGCCCATTTTAAGATCGGCGATACCTTTGGTTCCTCCAACATGGTGGCACTGGTGGTGCCCAGCGGCAACTACGCCGCCGAGCAGGAAGTGCTGCGCGAGCTGGAATCCCGCCCCGAGGTCAAGAGCACCATGGCCCTGTCCAGTATGGAAGCCATGGACGGCTACCTGCTGACCGATGCCCTCACCCCGCGCCAGTTCTCCGAGCTGATCGGCCTGGACTATGAGGTGGCACGGGCACTGTACAGCGCCTACGCGTTGGAACAGGACCAGTACGGCCAGTTCCTCAACGGCTTGAGCGACTACCAGGTGCCGCTGTTCGATATGTTCCAGTTCTTGCAGGAGCAGATGCGAACCCATAACGTCACCCTCAGCGGCGAAGCCCAGGAGACCATGGACGACCTGTTCGAGCAGCTGGATGCGGCCCGCGCCCAGATGCAGAGCGATAAGTATCACCGCATGGTCATCTTCCTGTCTTTGCCGGAAGAAAGCCCCGAAACCTTCGCCTTCCTGGACGAGATGCGTGACATGCTGGGCCAGTATTACAAGGACGACTACTACGTGGTAGGCAACTCCACCAGTTCCCGTGACCTGGCTGCCTCCTTCGTGGACGATAACCTGCTGATCAGTGTGCTGTCTGCCCTGTTCGTTATCCTGGTTTTGTTGTTCACCTTCCAGTCGGTGGCACTGCCCGTGCTGCTGATCCTGGTTATTCAGGGCAGTATCTGGATCAACTTCTCGGTGCCTACCGTGGAGCAGATCCCCCTGTATTTCCTGGGCTATCTGATCGTGAACGCCATCCAGATGGGCGCAAACATCGACTATGCAATCGTTATTTCCAGCCACTACCAGGAGCTGAAGAACTATATGTCCCACAAGGACGCCATTGTTCAGGCTGTGAACAGCTCCTTCCCCACCATCTTTACTTCCGGCAGCATCATGGCTTCGGCTGGCCTGCTGATTGGCAACATGTCCGCACAGCCGGTCATCGCCATCATGGGTACCTGCCTGGGCCGTGGCACCATCATTTCCATTGTGTTGGTTCTGGGTGTCCTGCCGGCAATCCTGGTGCTGGGCGATACCGTCATTGAAAAGACCAGCTTCAAGCTGAAGGGCATCGAGCGTCGTGCTGCACATGCTTCTACCGGTGCCGTGAAGCTGAAGGGCCATGTGAAGGGCTATGTGTCCGGCATGGTGGACGCTGACTTTGACGGTGTGCTGAAGGGTGATTTGAATGCGACCGTTTCCACGGATGGCTCTGTGACCAAGGAAGGAGGCCCCGAAGATGTCGAATAAGATGCGTCGTGCGCTGGCAGCAGGGCTTGCCTGCTTGCTGGTTCTGGCTGCGGCACTGCCCGCAGCGGCGGCTTCGGCCAAGACTAAGCCCGAGCCGAAAGAAGTGCTGCACATCCGCAGCACAGAAGAGTTTCTCCGCTTCGCCCAGGACTGCCGCCTGGACGCCTACAGCCAGGATTTGAACGTCCTGCTGGAAGCGGATCTGGATTTGACCGGCAGTACCTTTGCCGGCGTGCCCATTTTTGCCGGTAATTTCCAGGGCGGCGGCCATACCATCAAGGGCCTGTCCCTTGTGGATGACGGCTCGGCCCAGGGCCTGTTCCGTTACCTCACCGACACGGCTCTGGTGCAGGACCTGACCGTTTTGGGCGAGGTCATGCCCGAGGGCAGCCGCAACGCCGTGGGCGGCATCGTGGGTGAAAACCGAGGCAAGATCCATGGCTGCCACTTTGCCGGACAGGTGTCCGGTGCCAGAATGGTAGGCGGCATCGCCGGTGTGAATGCCGTCAGCGGCTGCATCGAGGACAGCCGTGCCGAGGGCCAGGTGTCCGGTGACCACTTCGCCGGCGGCGTGGTGGGCGAAAACCTGGGTACCGTGCGCCGCTGCGAAAACCTGGCCGAAGTGAATATCACCGAGGACCAGAACCAGGTGGACCTGGCGGACATTTCCCTGCACACCATTACGGGCGCAGAATCGGCCCACACCGTCACCGATATCGGCGGCATCGTCGGTACCAGCAGCGGCGTGGTGCGTGACTGCACCAACCAGGGCCCGGTGGGCTACCTGCACATGGGCTACAACGTGGGCGGTATCGCCGGCAGCCAGACCGGCCTGATCAGCGGCTGCATCAACAACGGCCCGGTGCGGGGCCGCAAAGAGGTGGGCGGCATTGTCGGCCAGTGCGAGCCGGTGCAAAAGATTGACTACCGCAAGGATACGCTGCAAATGCTGCAGCAGCAGATGCAGCAGACCTCTGCGCTGGCGTCCCAGACGGCCACCAGCATGAAAGACGGTGCGGCTGCCATGCATGAGCAGGTCAGCGCCATGCAGGGCCATGCAGGCAATGCATCGGATGCAATCAACCAGCTGCTGCCGAACCGGGAAGAAGGTATCCCGGACCTGGACACCATCCAGGCCGCCAAAAACAGCCTGAGCAGCAGCGTCAGCGCCATGAACGGCGTGATGGACAGCATGAAAGATACGGCCCGCGCCAACTCCACGACCCTGTCCGGCCAGGTGGAAGCGCTGGCCAAGCAGATGGACG
>RCNH01001001.1_pt1 | contig 10419 bp, 4 predicted proteins | sample 2041161 | NCBI WGS metagenome assembly RCNH01 (sample SAMN09708215, study PRJNA481090) | Feces metagenome, whole genome shotgun sequencing project. | biome: feces | host: Leptonychotes weddellii | place: Antarctica: Sion Island | collected 2010-03-01
CGCTGGCCTGCCCGCACTGCACAGAGCAGCGACAAAAAGGTGTTTGAAGGCGATACGGCAACCTTCACTTCTCAATTTTTTGTTTTGGATGCAGATGGCGTCATCGACGCCAAGTGGCAGTATTCCACCAAAGAATGGAACACCATGACCGGCAAGTATGATCTGGTATGGCACGATGTTGTCGGCAGCGCCGACTTTGGCCATGCACAAATCAAACAAAACACTACTATTCGCAATACTGCCGGGGACGCAGCTTCTGGCTGGAACACGATTCAGGCTGCTCTGCCGCTTGTGGCTTCCGGCACAGATATGGAACAATTCAAACAGAATGCGCGCTTCTGGCAGGTAGACACTTCCCTGTCCATCGACAAAATCGACATTCTGCAAACAGACACCCATTTCCGTGTTGTGTATGCGGCACAGAGTAAATACGGTACCGGCTATGATGTTTGCAGCAACGATGCTGACGAGCAGAACTGGAAATGGACTGGCTACTCTACCGACGCACTGGAAAAGCTGGATCTGTTCGACGAGCAGCCAATGGAAAAGCACAGCAACGTCCTGACTGTTGAACCTCCTGCGCTGAATGTAGAAATGCAGGAAGCCAATAAATACAGCGACAGTGCTTTGCATCTGGATGTAAATGACCAGATCGGTCAAATGCTGCTTTTACCAAATGTGGATGCTCAGATTGCAGAAGGCAAGGCCGTTTACCGCGCCATTGTCTACTATCTGCCGGAGCGCAACAAACCGGATATCAGCTGGCAGTATCGCTCTTTTACCGATTCCAAAGCAAAAGACTGGAATCAGGATGCAGCAAACGCCCTTGGATATACCGATGCTGTTGTAGATATCCATAACACCGACCGCGGTACAACGGAAATCGACGGTGTCACTTACAATGTGGTCGAAAGTGTTATGACCATTGATAATGCACCGCTTTCCATGTATAACACCGAAACCAGCACAAAATACTTCTTCCGCTGCCTTGCAAATACATCCTACGAAACCATCAAAGAACAAAAATCGATTACCAAAGTCGATAGCCGTTCCGGTTATCAGTGGGGTGGCTTGACCATGGACTACGCCATTTCCATTCATCATAACGGTGTGCTGGGATATGGCGGCCACAATGGTATTGATGCGTATAATGGTGGGCATTATCAGGTTACAGATTCTCTGGAAGGGCTTGTTGATATCATGAACAAGATCCCTGATGAATATCTTGCTTGGTACTACCCTGATCTGGAGGTAAAGGTACCTGCCGGACACCACGTCAATACAGTTGTGGTATGGTTTGATGACAGCTACACGCACAGCAGCGGGGATACCGTCCGCTTTAATGCTGACCGAATGAACGAGCTTGGTATTGCGTGTGCGGAACAAACAAAGCAAAAAGTTGTTTTTGTTTCCCAGCAAATCAACAGCGTTGAAACCGCTACTTGGAATCAGTTTTTGAGCAACCACGTTGCCTTTGTCACGAATGATACCATCAACTATCAAAACGTAGGCAAAGACGGTGTCACGGGTGGTGCGCGAATCAAATGGTATGCCGACGAAAACCGTTTGTCTGGCATCCAGATCGACACCAAGAACAACAAAGCCTATGTATTGAAAACTACCAGTGATGAAATCTCTTGGGAAGATGCAAAGCGTGCTGCTGAACAATGGAATTCCGATTTGGGTCTGAATGGTCACTTAGTCCAGATTGACAGCTCCGAAGAAAATGAAATCGTCTGCAATCTTTTGAACGGTTCTCCAGCTTGGACAGGCGGCATCTGGAATTGGGACCGACATGAATATATCTGGGCAAATTCCGGCAATCGGATCTCCTATTCCAACTGGGCGCCTGGAGAACCTGCCTCCGGTAGAGATAACATCTATGTTACCATTCGTCCAGACGGCAAATGGGAATCCATTGCAGGAACCACAAGTGTAAGCAAGGATTATCATTTATCCAACCAAGGTAAATCGTTTGATCGCTACTTCATTGGATATTGCGCTGTTGGCAATTATACCAAGATCCCCGTTTCCCTGAAGAATGGACATAAGTATTATATCCTGACCCAATGGGGCGATTACTTTGATGCAAACGCAGGCGGCCATATCGAAATTCCTGCATTTGGTATCAATGTACACAACAACTGGAACAGCAATTACAACGAATGGCTGTCCGGTATCGATGACATTTATACTTTCAACCATGAGGATGACACTTGGAACGTCTACTACTACTGCGATGAACTTGGTACAGATTACTCCGGTCATTACTGTACGTTGTATGGATTGAATGTCATTGATCTGACGGATACCTTCGGCGCTGGTAACGAACCCTCTCTGCGTGAAATTCGCCAGATGGTTTATGGCGATTCCCGTTCTGCAGGCTATGTGGGAAACAAGCAAGTCACCTATCATTATTCTCATAGTGCTGATATCCACAATTATGTTGTAGAGTATGATTTGGATTCTCTGGGAATGCTCGTCACCAACCATTCCGCCAGCGATTCTGACTATATCGGCACAAACGGCTCCATTCCGGATTCTGGTAACAAACAGGTTTCTGTTTCCATTACAGGAAACGAAAAGGTCTATGACAAGCGTGAGATTTCTCCCAGTTCCTTTGCTGTTACCGGTGACCGTGGCGCAAACAACGACCTGTTCCAGATCACTTACACATTAATGTCTGGCCCTCACAGTGGTTATAAAACAACCACCGTACTAGGCAGTGACTGGCAACATACCGGAGCCGTTAATGCAGGTTTGTATCATGCAGAGGTATCTCTTACAGATGCAGCCATTGCAGACGGCTGGACGCTTTCTCAGAAAGACAGCACCCTGCACTGCGACTTGAAGATTACAGCACGTCCTGTCGATGCATACAGCGTTGAGAACAACAAGGTGTATGACGGTCACAGCAATGGAACCATTCAGAACATCCTACTGGAATCCGCATCGGAAGGCCGTGGTGTTGTGGACGGCGATATTGTCAATCTGAACACAACAACGGCAACCGGACAGTACACTTCCAACGGCATTAAAAAAGAAACCCATAACAGTGTGACGAACTCGCCTACTGGAATATGGAAGCTGCATCGTGACAAAGACAGTGAACTGTATGTTGCACATGATGATGTAAGTGACCCGCACCACAACTACTTCCTGGATCAGGAAAATTACACTGGTGCAATTACGCAAAAGGGATTGTACGTCCACAGCCTGTATCTGGAAGATTCCAACAACCCGCGCAACGTGAAGACCTATGACGGCACCAACACTGCTGCCATCCGCAATATCATCATTGATGGTATCATCCCAGGTGATAACATTTCCCTTGTAAATTGGGATTTGTCCGGCTATTATGCAACCGAAAATGCCGGAGAAACGCTTACGGAAGACGGCAAGGTTCAGCCGGATCGTCTGAAAAAACTGAAAGAAAATCCCATTACCACAACCGAAAAGGCTGCACTAAGCGGCGATAAGTTCAACGACTATTTCATCGAACGGGAAGAATACTCCGGTGCGATTACCCGTGCGCCTTTAATCGGTAAAGTCAAGGGATGGACTGGACGTTACGGCGATGGTATGGCAGAACAGCCTTGGGCTGATTCTTCTTACACTGCAACAAGCACTAGCAACAGCTGGCTGCAGCTTACCGGTCTGGTCACAAAGGATACGCTGGATATCACTTCTGCCAGTTCTTTCTCGTATGACTTGCTGCCGGATGCCACAACTGCTGTTGGCGAATACCCGCTTGCCTATACTGGCCTGAATGAAACCAACTACCCTGTTCTGTCCAATTATATTGTGAACATCGAAGATGGTCTGCTGCGTGTAACGCCGCGTCCTATCCTGGTCAAGCCCGATGATTTTGAACGTGTAACAAAATCTTCCTGGAAGCCGGTTCACGCATCCTTCTCCATGCAGGAAAACGATACAACGTGGCTGGAGTTGGGCAGCGACAGCAACACCGACTATGCTGCGATGCCTTTGATCGGTGAAGATACCATCTTCAGCGCTGTCCGTGTGATTACTCCTGACGGCACAACAGAGATGCTTCACGTTTCCGATGCTGGCAACAGTAATATTGGTTACGCCACCGAATGCACCGTTGATTCACCTGCACGGTATTTGAATGCAGAAGATGCTCTGGATGTTTCTCATACGAACCCACACAATAAAGATTGCGCTTTCTGTGAGCATTACTTTGGATTCAAGTATGGTACAGCACACCCAGAACTGGCTGGTTACCCGATTGCCATCAATCAGGATGCAACTGCCGGAAATGTCTTGACCATTGCATCTGTACAGAACTTCTATGGCGAAGATGTAGAGAACTACGAACTGGTTTACCAAACAGGCACAATCACCGTCCATCCCTGGGCACGCATTCAGCTGGAAGCAACTGTTCCGCTGCAAGTTTGTATGCACGGCAATGGCGGCGATGGAACCGTTATTGAACCTACCAACTACGGTATCACGAACTACTCAAACTGCAACGTCCATATCACAGATATCAATGTGGAAGGCCCGTGGCAAATTAAGGATATGCCTGATATCGAAACCATGGATGATGACGATGCAAGCATTTCTCTCTATCATCTGAAGAACAACAAGCTTGCTGCCGGTGAAATGTATCTCCGCTTACAGCATACCGTGCTGCAATCCGGACACACCGAAACTGCACGGCAAACGCCTTGGATTATTCCGCAAGATGATATTACTCTGCACAAGGGCGTATATCGACCGATTCCGATTACAAGCTACATCGCTTGCGGCGGTCTGAATAGTGCAGCCGAACATCCCGTTGTCCATGTGACTTATACGGTGGATGTATATCTGGAAAAGCCCTAAAGTAAAGCCCGTAACAGGTGCGACAATGTGTCGCACCTGTTTTTTTATGGAATGAAAGGAATTACTATGCGAGATCCTCCCAAAAAAACTACTTCCAGTCAGGAATATTTTCGACTTAAACGCGCACAGCAACAGATCCGCGAAATCAAAGAGCATCTGGATATCCTTGACTATGTGAGAAGCCAAGGATATGAGGTGGAAAGTCACGGCACACAAAAATACCATCTGAAACTGCATGACAGTTTGGTTTTGAATGTAGAAAAACAAAGTTTCAAATGGTATGCACAGCAAAAAAGCGGAGATATCCTTTCCTTGGCACAGCTGGATTTATCCAGCGGGGCAGAAATTCGAACCATTCGTGAAGCACGCAGGTATTTGTATCAGATGCTTCATGTGCCGTCGCAGCACATTTCACGTCCTGTTGTGTCCACTCCGAAGAAAGAAAAACCAAAACTTGAGGTACCGACACCTGATTCCACCAAATGGAAACGTCTCTATGCATATCTGCTTCACCAACGGGGAATTAGTCCCAGCGTATTCCACTGGCTGAAGGACAAGGGACTGATTTACCCAGATGAACGCGGAAATCTGGTCTATCTTGGTCAGGACGAAAACGGAAACACCAACTATGTCGCAAAGAAAGGGACTCTTACCGGCAGCAAGGTCCGTTATGTTGATCCGGGCAGCGACTTCAGATCCCGATGCTCTTGGAATTTGGATGCCAAACCCAAAACAGTATTTGTAACGGAAGCTGCGGTAGATGCTTGGTCCCTTATGTCCTTCTTTGCTGATTCCGGAAAGGACTTCACCAAATACGGTTACATTTCTTTGGAGTGCTGTTATGGAGGGCCACTGATACACCATTTACGAAAGAACCCACAAATTGAGACGGTGTATCTGTGTCAGGATAATGATGAAGCTGGACTTCGATCCCGTAAAGAGTGTCGCCAATTACTAGAAATTGTCGGCATTCAAATCAATACAATTGACCGGTTCCCCCACTACGGTAAAGACTGGAACGAACAACTGCAAAATAAACGCATGGAAGAAAGGATAACGGTGATTGATATGCAGAATGAACAACAGGCACAGCAAGCATTGCGTGTCGTAATGGATGGAAGCCGAATAACTGCACAGGCAGTTATCTCTTGTATGCGTATGGTTACGCAGTATGCCCAGACCCCGCACCATGGTCGACAGAGTATAAAGCATCTGAACCTGCAAGGCCGACAGCTCACTTCTATCCCCATTGAAGATCCACAGATGCAGGCTATCAAGCGGCAGCTGAAATCTTACAGCGTGGATTTTTCCATTATGCGAGAAAAGCAGCCTGATGGAATGGCCGATAAAACATCGCTTTGGTTCAAAGCGCAAGATCAGGAGCGCATCTGCGCTGCATTAGAAAATGTCATTGCCGATATGGCGCGATATCCGCACACCGCAGACATTGAAAAAAAAACTTTATCTGACGTCTGCTGGGAAGCAGAATGTACAGCCCAAATGTTGAATGCGGAAAAAGCAGCGAGCTTCGCTGATCGAGGACTTGTACGATGAACAAACCTGATAAAAAGAAACAACTTACACAATGGCTCGTTTTGGGGATAATTGCAGGATATCTCGGCAACCGCATGGGTTGGCTGTATGCCACTTCTACCGGAAACCCAATGGAGAAATTGACTGCTGCACTGGATGTCACATCCAGTATTCTACAACGACCGTTCTTTCTCAGCCTGATTCCAGCTGCATTGATAGGAACTTTGGTAGGAGCTGCCGGCGTGTGGCTATGCTATGTCTATTTTGTTTTAGGTGCGCATCGCTTGATGCCCGGTAAGGAGCACGGCTCTGCGGAATGGGGTAACGCAGAAGATATCGCACCACTCCAGGACAAAGATCCTATGAACAACATCATTCTGACCGATACAGAAGGACTATCTTTGAATGGTCGAATGGCTGTCACAAAGGATAACGACTACAATCGCAACAAAAACATTTTGATTGTAGGCGGCCCTGGTTCTGGTAAAACAAGATATTTTGTTAAGCCAAACCTTTTGCAGATGAATCGTAACTACATCGTTACAGACCCCAAAGGATCGTTGCTAAAGGAATGCGGTTATGCTCTGGCATCTAACGGTTACAAAATCAAAGTTCTGGATTTGGTCAATATGGAACAAAGCGATCACTACAACCCTTTTGCTTACATTCATACCGAAGATGACATCGTCAAGCTCAGCAACAACATTATCACCAATCTGAAAAAAGACCCAAAACAAGTCGATTCCTCTGGCCCGATTTGGGAAGAAGGTATGACGGGTTTGATCGAAGCCATTATTGCCTACGTCCTTTTTGAACTACGTCCGGAGGAGCAAAATCTAAATAGCGTCATGGATATTTTTCGTCTTGTTAAAGTTAAGGAGAATGTCCCTGATTATGTCAGCCCTCTGGATATTCTCTTTGAAAACCTGCGGGCAGAAAAGCCTGACTGCTTTGCTGTCAAACAATATGACATTTATAAGATGGCTGCTGCTAAAACCGCAGAAAGTATTAATGTGTCTTTGGGTATGCGAACCACTTCTTTCAACATCCCATCTGTGCGAAATCTTATGGCTACCGATACACTGGCACTGGATGACTTTGCGAAAGATGAAAAAATCGCGCTGTTCATTATTACACCCGATACCACCAAGGCATACAACTTCATTGCTGCAGTTTTGTATCAGCAGTTGTTCGATATTTTGATTCGCGCTGCTGATAGTTTGCCAGGAAATCGACTGTCTCGTCATTGTCAGCTGATTATGGACGAATTTGCTAACATTGGAAAAATCCCTGACTTTGAGATTCTCCTGACAACAATTCGCAGCCGTGAAATTTCAGCTGTCGTCATTATTCAATCCATCGGTCAGCTCAAAAGCCAATACAAGGACGATTGGTCAACAATCGTTGACAACTGCGATTCACTATTATTTCTGGGTGGTTCTAAAACTATGGACAATCTGGAGTTTTTCTCAAAGCTACTTGGTAAGAAAACCATTGAAGTAATGAATACCAGCGAGAGCCATGGTTCGCAAGGTTCTTTTTCCAAGTCCTATCAATCGCTTGGTCGTGATCTGATGACCCCGGCCGAAATCCAATGTATGCCACGCCGGTTCTGTCTATTATTCATTACCGGCCTGCCCCCCTTCAACAGCCGTAAATATGATTTGGAACGGCATCCTAACTATGGGCTGCTCTCTGATGCAGACCCTGTAAATTCTTTTGATATTAACCGCCGCGACACGTTCGCAGCGGTTAATTTTTTATCCGATGTTTCCGACTGTCGGGAACTCAACAACATTTAATTTTGGAGGTACTTATTATGAATTCTGAACTGTTGACCACTGGTCTGAACTTGCTAAAGCAGGCTGCTACTATTGGCGGTGGTGTCCTGGGTGTATTTGGTGTCATCGCGATTGGCACAAACCTGAAGGATCATAACGGTCCCGCTATTTCCGGTGGCGTCTTTCAGTTTATCGGTGGCGTGCTAATCATTGCCGCTGCGCAAATGCTGTTGTCTGTTGCGTAACCCATCCTGAAAGGAGAGGTGCGATAGGTATCGCACCCTTCTTTTTCTTGAATGCTTTTCCATGGAGGTATTATGAATGGCATCATAAATCTTTTAACACAAATCAATCAGATGGTAGCCACTTTGGGTGATAACACCGGTCTATTAAGTTCACCCGAAACATGGAATCCTGCATTGGCTGCCTATGCAAATGGTATCAGTGAAGTTGTTATAAAGCCGGTCGCATACACCATCTTTACGCTCTTCTTGATGCTGGAGCTTTACCACTTAGGGCAGCGCCTTTCTTCTATGGGCGGAAGCCAACAAATCGTATTACAGCAAGTCGGCTTAATGTTCGTGAAAGTGCTTTTATGCAAATGGGCTATTGACAATTCTCTGTTTCTCGTGTCTGGGATCGTTGAGATTTTTCAGCAGATTACTGCTGGAATCTCCAGTTTTATTGGCACTGGATACATTGATGCACAACTAGACATTGATGCACTGGTTGCAACCGTACCGACCGACTTTTTATCCCGATTACAAACCCAAATAATTCTATTGATTCCCTACGCTATCATTTGGCTCGTAAAAACCTTGCTTTCCGCTATTGTCGTCGCCCGATTCGTCGAGCTGTATGTAATGATGGCGATTGCACCATTGCCGCTATCAACCTTTTGCAGTCATGAGCTGCACAACATCGCCGTAAATTATTGCAAGAATGTCGCAGCAGTCGGTCTGCAAGGCGCCTTGATTTATATCGTAGTAGGTTTCTCTTCGGCTTTGACGGCATCTGTTTTCTCACCCAACACAGAATCACTTGTTGCTGCGGCATGGGGGTTGGCTACCGCTTCTGTTGTCATCTTTTTTGCCGTATTTACCTGTGGCAGATGGGCGCGCAGTTATTTCAATGCCATGTAAGGGAGGGATACACTATGATTTCAACGCCTGTAAATGCCGAGATTACCAGCTATCGCGAAAAATTCTTTCTTGGCCTGTCGATTCGACAGCTGATTTGCCTTGGATTTGCCCTATGCCTTTCCGCTGGCTTATCGGTTGTTTGGATTTTCATATTTCACCTAAGTACCGATTACTTAGGCTATATTCTGATGCTTACTTGCAGTCCTTTTCTGGCGGTAGGCTGGCTTCGCCCCAAAGAATTGCCCTTTGAAAAATATGCACGGATCTGGCTGCATTGGCAGATAGATAAACAGCAGCTTCCGATTCAAGAAAACAAGGAGATTGAACATGTTCATGCTTCAAAAAAAGAAAAATGCAGAGAGTGTAGCACAGCACCAGCTACGCACAACGGAGCAAAGACAGCGCGCAAAGCGTCTGCAGCAGCAAAAAAAGAAATCAAAAGAATCGAACGACAGATTCACGCAGATAACCGTCGCACAGCGCGTGCCCAAAAACGCATCTGACTGCATCCGCTACAATGCAATGTATGAAGATGGCCTCTGCGAAATTGAACCTGGTCTGTATTCCATTGCCATCAAGTTCGACGATATCAACTATCAACTGGCACGAGAATCTGACCAGATCAACACCTTCAGCCGCTATTGCGAGCTGCTCAACACCCTCAGTCCAGACGTTCATTTTCAGCTTTGCCTGACTACGCAGCGGCTGGATATGGAGGATTTTCAGCAACAGGTTTTCATGCCGAAGTCCAGCGAAGTTCTGGAGCCTTATCGCAATGAGTTAAATCAAATTATTTACAATCAGGCCGTGAAAGGACAAAATGGCTTGGTGCGAAACAAATATCTGGTATTATCCGTGCACGCAGACAATCAAAATGAAGCCAGACACTTGCTCTCCCCGGTTGAATCCAGTATCCGGCTGAAGTTAAAAGGTCTGCGCAGCCCGTCCGAACTGCAAAATGGTATCCAGCGGTTACGCGTTATTCAGCAGCTGCTCCAGCCGGATGTGCGTATGAATTTCGAGTATCGCTGGCTGCTTACCGAGAAAACACTTACCACAAAGGATTTCATTTGTCCCTCCAGTTTTAACTTCCGGCCGCAGCATGATGACAG
>RCNH01001002.1_pt1 | contig 10408 bp, 6 predicted proteins | sample 2041161 | NCBI WGS metagenome assembly RCNH01 (sample SAMN09708215, study PRJNA481090) | Feces metagenome, whole genome shotgun sequencing project. | biome: feces | host: Leptonychotes weddellii | place: Antarctica: Sion Island | collected 2010-03-01
TAGGCACCGGCTTTTTTTAGTTTTAAGGCGCAGCGGAACGCTTGACCTTCGCCCAGACGGCGGCGGGAAAAGCATACGCCTAAAAGGCCGCGGTTGTCGCGCACGCTGTCCAGATGCTCGATCATGGGAACGGGCAGTTCGACGATTTTCATGCCGGCGTCTTTCAGCCGCGCATACAGTTCGGCCTCTTCACATGCGATGGTATCGCCTGACCAGCCGCCGCATGTTTTGAGTGCTTCGGCAGAGATGAACAGTGCGCCGCCAAACTCTGGGCACAGACGCTGCTGGGTGCAGCCGAAGTAGTTGTCGTTGCGGCCCACTTCCTGCCCGTCTTTCAAATAGATGTCCCGCCGAATGCCGCAGGCACCGACAGCGTCTGTCTGTGCGATAGCCATGAGGGCTTTTTCGGCAAAGCCGGGCAGAAGCCGCATATCGCCGTCCAGAAAGAGCAGAAATTCGCCGCGGGCTTCCTGTGTGCCGATGAGGCGTCCAAGTCCGGCAGTAGGATGTTCGTCTTCCACGATGAAGCAGCGCGCACCCAGCGCTTTGGCCCTTTCGAGGCTGTCGTCCGTCGAACGGGAATCAACATAAATGACTTCATGAGAGAGCACGCGAAGCGCGCTGCTGATGCTTTCAAGGCAGGCGCTCAGACGCGTGCCTTCGTTTTTGCCGATGACGACGACGCTGATCATGCGGCTTCCCTCCTGCGTACAAGTATGATATAATGAAGCATGCGGCGGATAAAGGCCGCACCAAGTCATCCTATTATCTCATAAATCGCAGGGATTGACAAGGGTCAGAAGGAGGATGGAACGTGCTGCTGAGTGTGGTGATCCCGTTTTATCGGGTGGAAGCGTACATCGGGGCGTGTCTTGAATGTGCAGGCAGGCTGGAGGACTGTGAGCTTCTGCTTGTGGACGACTGCGGAGATGATAGTTCGGCAGACATTGCACGGGCATTCTGTGCCGGGCATAATAACGCACGCATCCTCAAAAGGGAGAAAAACGGCGGGCTTTCTGCGGCCAGAAACACGGGGCTTGCGCAGGCAAAGGGCGAATATGTCTATTTTCTGGACAGCGATGATCTGGTGGAACCGGAGGCGCTGATGGCGCTTGTCCGCGCTGCCCATGAGCAGAATCTGGACGTGGCGAAAGCACGCTTTATGTATTTGGATGATGAAACAGGGGCAAGGACAGACGGCCCTGCCATTGAGCGGACGGATGTGATGCACGGCGGCGCGTTGTTTGCCGCGCAGTGCTGGAAAGATCTTTACGAGCCGATGGTTTGGCAGTGTGTCTATCGCCGCGCGTTTCTTGAAAAAATCGGCCTTCAGATGGCGGAAGGGCTGCTGTTTGAAGACGAGCTGTTTCAAGCGCCGGCGCTCGTACAGGCTGAACGCGCAGCGGCATTCGAGGAGGTCATCCTGCTCTACCGTCAGCGTCCGGGCAGCATCATGGGCTCGTTTGCCAAAAACAGTCGGTGGTGTGCCAGCTATTTGGAGGTGTGCAGGCGCTTGAATGCGCTGGGCAAAGGGCTGGAGAAGGGCGAAGCTCGGGATGCACTTTTGAGGCGCACTGGACAGATTGCCCTGAGCGTTGTGAAAAACATCAGGGGATACAGCCTGCCCCAAGCGGTTGCGGATGAAGTGATGAGTTTTGTGAAGGAAAACCGCCGGGAACTTTCCCGGTATGCGATAGAAAGTGAAAATATTTTTGTCTCGGTTCAGGGAATGCTTCTGCGGCTCTCACCGAAGGCGTTTGATGCATGGTACGGCCTGATGAGAAGAGGATAGGAGAAAAGAGCATGGAGAAAAACAGACTGCATGTCTACACCGGCGATGGCAAGGGCAAAACGACAGCGGCAATGGGGCTGGCACTTCGTGCGCTTGGACACGAAAAAAAGGTGCTGATTGCGCAGTTTTTGAAGGACGGACAGTCTGGAGAACTGGCAGCCATTTCCAAGCTGCCGGGCGCTGAAATTTATCCGGTCGAGCCTTTGAACGGCTTTGTGTTCCTGATGTCGGACGAGGAAAAGCGCGAAACGGCTGAAACGCAGCGCAAAGAGGCTGAAAAGCTGACGAAACGGATTCTTGAGGCAAAGCCGGAAACCATCGTGCTGGACGAGCTGTGTGTAGCGCTGTCCACGGGCATGATAGACGAAGGGACGGCCGAGGCACTTCTTGATGCGGCGCTTTCCTGCGGCGAAACGGTTGTCACGGGACGCGGCGCGCCGGAATGGCTGAAAAATCGAGCGGATTATGTGAGCTGCATTCAAGCGGTCAAGCATCCGTATGAAACAGAAAAACTGCCTGCACGCGAAGGCGTTGAATGGTGAAAAACATGATTTTCGCCCATGTGTGCATTGAAAAAAATGAAACCCCCTTTACAAATTGAGAAAAAACGGGTATGATAAGAACTGTTTAAAACGCAAAGACGCGGGACGTCCACTGTTCAAAGCGTGAAGAGAGCCGGAGAGAGGTGCAAGTCCGGCCGGGGAGAACAGCGGAAGATCACCCGCACAGCGGCCCCTTTGAACTGCTTTTTGGCACAAGGAGGGGACGGGCCGCCCCGTTATGGCGAAGAGGTGGGCGCAGTCTATGCGCCAATTTGGGTGGTATCGCGAGCAGTCTCGTCCCATTGTGGGCGGGCTGCTTTTTTTCTTGTGACGCTTGGCGGTGGCCGGATGTCCGGGGAGCGAGTCCCGTGCCCTCTTTGTTCTAAAAATTGTCCCCGAAAGGGGGCAGAGATCCAGGAGGAAGCGTATGTATCAGAAAGTTTCGAACGACATGAACTTCGTTCAGCGCGAAGAAGAGGTCATCAAGTTCTGGAAAGATGAGGACATCTTCAAAAAGACGGTCGAACTGCGCAAGGGCGCACCGGCGTTCACGTTCTTCGACGGCCCGCCCACGGCCAACGGCAAGCCGCACATCGGCCATGTGGAAACGCGTGCCATCAAGGATGTCATCCCGCGCTATCGCACGATGAAGGGCTACGATGTTCTGCGCAAGGCTGGCTGGGATACCCACGGCCTGCCGGTTGAGCTGGAGGTCGAGAAGATGCTCGGCCTGGACGGCAAGCCGCAGATTGAAGAATACGGCATTGAGCCGTTCATCAAAAAGTGCAAAGAGTCCGTTTGGAAATATAAGACGGAGTGGGAAGAGATGTCCGAGCGCGTCGGCTACTGGGCTGACATGGAAAACCCGTACATCACCTACGACGACAACTACATCGAGTCTGAATGGTGGGCACTCAAAGAGATTTACAACAAGGGCCTCCTTTATAAGGGCTACAAGATCGTGCCTTACTGCCCGCGCTGCGGCACGGCGCTGTCCAGCCATGAAGTGGCACAGGGCTACAAGACTGTCGAAGAGACGTCTGCCGTTGTGCGCTTCAAGGTGAAGGGCAAGGAGAACACCTACCTCACCGCTTGGACAACCACGCCTTGGACGCTGCCCAGCAACGTCGCGCTGTGCGTCAACCCGGACGAAGAGTATGTCGAACTGACCTTTGAGGGCGCAACCTACTACATGGCAGGCGCGCTGGTCGATTCCATCTTTGGCGGCAAGGAAGAAAAACCGGTCATCGTGCGCACCATGAAGGGCAGCGAGCTGGAGTACATGGAGTATGAGCCGCTTTACCCGGTGGAGCGCGAAGGCTTCAAGTATTACTATGTCGTCTGCGACAACTACGTCACCATGAGCGATGGTACTGGTATCGTTCACATTGCTCCGGCATTTGGTGAAGACGACGCCAATGTTGGCCGCAAGTACAACCTGCCGTTCGTGCAGCTGGTGGATGCGCAGGGCAACCTGACCGACGAAACCAAGTGGCCGGGCGTGTTCGTGAAGGATGCGGACAAGCATGTGCTGGCTGACCTCAAGGAGCGCGGCCTGCTGATGAAGGCGCCCAAGTTTGAGCATGACTATCCGTTCTGCTGGCGCTGCGACACGCCGCTCATCTACTATGCTCGCCAGAGCTGGTTCATCAAGATGACCGAAGTGCGCGACCGCCTGATGAAGAACAACCGCGCCGTCAACTGGATGCCGGACAACATCAAGGAAGGCCGCATGGGCAATTTCCTTGAGAACGTCATCGACTGGGGCCTCTCCCGTGAGCGTTACTGGGGCACGCCGCTGCCGGTGTGGACTTGTAAGTGCGGCCATGTGCATGTCATCGGCAGCCGTGAAGAGGTGGTGAAGCTCGGCAAGAACGTCGATCCCAACATCGAGCTGCATCGTCCGTACATCGACAACGTGACGCTGACCTGCCCGGAGTGCGGCGGCGAAATGCACCGCGAAAAGGAAGTTATCGACTGCTGGTTCGACTCCGGCTCCATGCCGTTCGCCCAGTGGCACTATCCGTTTGAAAATAAAGAGGAGTTCGAGCGCCGCTTCCCGGCGGACTTCATCTCCGAAGCCATTGACCAGACCCGCGGCTGGTTCTACACGCTGATGGCCATTTCCACCTGCATGTTTGACACCAACCCCTTCAAGAACTGCATCGTCATGGGCCATGTGCAGGACAAGGAAGGCAAGAAGATGTCCAAGCATCTGGGCAACGTCGTCGATCCGTGGACGGTGCTCAATGCGCAGGGCGCGGATGCTGTGCGCTGGTTCTTCTACAACAACGCTATGCCGTGGATGCCCAACCGCTTCCATGCCAAGGCCATCGACGAGTCCATGCGCAAGTACATGGGCACGCTGTGGAACACCTACGCGTTCTTCATTCTGTACGCTGAAATCGACCAGTTCGACCCGAAGGATCATCCGCTGGACAAGGTGGAGCTGACGCTGATGGATCGCTGGGCGCTGTCCCGCCTGAACACGCTTGTGCGTGAGGTGGACGAGCATCTGGAGAACTACCGCATCACCGAGGCTTCCCGCGCGATGGCCGCGTTTGTGGATGACCTGTCCAACTGGTATGTCCGCCGCAGCCGCGAGCGCTTCTGGGGCAAGGGCATGGCCGGTGATAAGGAAGCCGCATTTGCGACCCTCTATCACATTCTGGAAACCCTCAGCCGCCTGACCGCCCCGTTCACGCCGTTCATGGCGGAGAGCATGTACAGGAACCTCGTCGTTTCTGTCAACAAGGAAGCGCCGATCTCTGTGCACATGACCGATTTCCCGGTCTGCGACGAGCGCTATATCGACACCGAGCTGGAAGAGCACATGAACGACCTTCTGGAAGTCGTCATGCAGGGCAGAAGCTGCCGCAGCGAGTCCGGCCTGAAGGTTCGTCAGCCGCTGTCCCGCATGATCGTCAGCGGCGTCAAGCTGCCGGAGGATCTGTGCGAACTGGCCGAGGATGAGCTGAACGTGAAGTCCGTCGTCTTTACCGACGACACCAGTGCGTTCATGACCTATCAGCTCAAGCCGCAGATGCGCACGCTGGGCAAGAAGTATGGCAAGCTGCTGCGCGCTATCGGTGAGAAGCTGTCCACGCTGGACGGCAACGAAGTCGTGGCGAATTTTGAGGCTGGCAAGCTCCTGACCTTCGAGCTGGAAGGCACGATGGTCGAGCTGGAGAAGGACGATGTTCTGACCGCGCCGATGAAGAAGCCGGGCTATGTCGTGGCGACCGATCATGATGTGACCGTGGCGCTGGACACCAACCTCACGGAGGAGCTGATTGCCGAGGGCTTTGCGCGTGAAGTGGTTTCCAAGCTGCAGACCATGCGTAAGGAAGCGGGCTTTGAGGTCACTGACCGCATTCTCGTCACCTTCAAGACGGAGGATGAGAAGCTCGCCGCCATCATCAAGGCAAACGTGGACACCATCAAGAATGGCGTGCTCGCTCTTGATGTGACGGAGGGCGAAACGCCGGACGGCGCCTACGAAAAGGCGTGGAAGATCAACGGCGTTGACGCTGTTCTGAGCGTTGTGAAGGCGTAATTTCAATGGAGCTGTCCATCAGAGGATTGCAGGAGATTTTCTCCTGCCCTCCGGCAGCTCCTTTTTTGCCTGTTTAGGCTGAGGAAAAAACATGAGAAAAATTGTCATTGCGGGAGCGGGCGCGTATCATTTTGCCCCTTCTATATTGGAAGATCTCTTTGTTCGGTTTAGAATGCCGGCGGAGATCTGGATGGTTGATTCTGATTTGGATTTGGCAGAATTGACCGCGCGCGGTGCGCAGGCGCTGGCCCGTGCATTTGGCGTGGAGTCGCGCTTTTACTACACCACTCAGCTCAAAAAGGCAGTTTTCTCTGCCGATGCGGTGATTGTATGCGCGGATTTTCTGGATGAAGAAGCCTGGAAGAAAGACTTTGAAGCGCTGGATGAAGTGGGGCTGGGCAAGCAGGTGCGCCTGATGGGCGGCATTGGCGGCGCTATGCAGACGCTTCGGGCATCGGGCTTCATCGCCAATCTGGCAGAGCAGATGCAGGAGGAATGTCCGAATGCGCTTTTGCTGCTTTGTGACAGCGGGTTCGGCGGATTGCAGCTTTCCAGAGCCTGCGAAGCCGCACAGCGCTTTTGCGGAATCAGGACGCTTGGTGTCAGCGGCGTGACCGAACAGACGAAAAAGCGCCTTGCACTCTATCTGGACGTGAAAGAAGACGATCTGGATATCACCTGTGCAGGCCTCAACGGATTCTCGTGGGTGACAGAGCTGCGCGACAAGAAGAGCGGGAAGGATTTAATTCCCCGCTGCATGAAAGAAATGAAGGAGGACAGCCGCGAGGAGCTGTCCGCGCAGTATATTGACTGGTATGGAGCGATCCCGGCGGGTCACTATGTCACACAGTATGAGCTTCTGCCGGACACGGAGAAGAGTCCGCGTAAAACGGTTTTGATTTCCGGCGTTGGCGCGGCGGACTTTGAACTGCGCAAGCGCAATCTCGCGCTTTTGACGGTATATGGCCCGATGCGTCCGGAAGGCCTCAAGGCATGGGATCAGATTAGAAAAAGCGGCCTGAAGACAGCGCGGCCTGTGGAGATCCTGCGCGCGCTCTGGGGAGAGGGCGACTGTATGGTGCAGAGCATGAATATGCCGGCCGACGGTTCCATTCCCGGCGTGACCGAGGGGCGCTTTGTGGAAGGGCCGGCGCATGTGACGAAGGACGGTGCCAAGGGCATTTCCGTTGAGCTGCCCATCGAGCTGGAGGACATCATGGAGCAGATCAGCCTGTCCGGCAGGCTCTATGCAGAAGCGGCTGTTTCCGGCAGCAGAAACACGCTGCGTGAGGCGCTGGAAATTGATCCGGCACTGAATGGCGTCGATTTGCTCTATACAGAAGGCGTTCTTTCTGATATGATGGAAGGACAGAAGGAGAAGCTGACGCGCTTCTTCTGAGATTTGACAGATACTAGACCATTCACAGGAGAGAGAATCCATGTTTTTAGCAGATCAATGGCAGGATTATGAAGTGCTGGACTGCGGCGGCGGCGAAAAGCTGGAACGCTGGGGCGACGTCTATCTGCGCCGTCCTGACCCGCAGGCCATCTGGCCGCAGCGCGACCCGTCCGTCTGGCGCAAGGCACAGGCACACTATCACCGCAGCGAAAAGGGCGGCGGCTCATGGGAATTTTTCACCAGCCTGCCCGAACGCTGGGAGATCAATTATAAAGACCTGAGCTTCTATGTCCGCCCGACGGGCTTTAAGCACACGGGCCTTTTCCCGGAGCAGGCTGTCAACTGGGACTGGATGTCCGGTCTCATCAAAGAAGAGACGGCGAAGGGAAAAACCGTTCGCGTTTTGAACCTCTTCGGCTACACCGGCGGCGCGACGATGGCGTGCGCGGCAGCGGGCGCACAGGTGTGTCACTGCGATGCGGCCAAGGGCATGGTGCAGTGGGCAAAGGAGAACAGGGAACTGTGCGGACTTGGTGACGACTGCGTTCGCTGGATCATCGACGATGCACTCAAGTTTGTGCAGCGTGAAGCGAGGCGCGGCCATTTCTATGATGGCATTCTGATGGACCCGCCGTCCTATGGACGCGGCCCGGGCGGCGAAGTCTGGAAGCTGGAAAACGAGCTGTACGGATTGGCGAAGGCCTGTTCGGATGCGCTCTCTGACGATCCGCTGTTCTTCCTCATCAACGGCTATACCACGGGCTTCCAGGCGAGTGTTCTGGGCAACATGATCGACATGACCGTTGTGCCGCGCTTTGGCGGCAAGATTACGGCGGACGAAGTGGGCCTTCCGGTGACGGCGGGCGGCGTTCTGCCCTGCGGCGCGAGCGGACGCTGGCAGAGGAAGTAAGCATGGAAAAGGTTCAAGTCGTCTACGAGGACAATCATATCCTCGTCGTCGTCAAGCCGCCCAACATGCCCACACAGGCTGATGCTTCCGGCGATCTCGATTTGCAGACCGCCATGAAGACGTATATCGCGGAGAAGTACAATAAGCCCGGCGCAGTGTATCTGGGACTTGTTCATCGGCTGGACAGGCCGGTCGGCGGTCTGGTTGTTCTGGCGAGAACCAGCAAGGCGGCGGACAGGCTGAGCGCGCAGGTGCGCAGTAAGACGCTGTACAGGCAGTATGTGGCGGCGGTTCGCGGAGAGGTGCCGGAGAAAGGCACACTTTGCGATACGCTTCTCAAGGATGGGCGCACCAATACGGTGCGTGCCGTTCCCGCGGGAACGCCGGGCGGAAAAGATGCCAAGCTCACCTATGAAAGGGCGGGACAGGCGGGCGATTTGTCGCTTGTCCGCGTGCGCCTTTTTACAGGCCGCTCCCATCAGATCAGGGTACAGCTTTCTCATGCTGGAATGCCCATCTGGGGCGATGCGCGCTATGGCGGAGGCAGGCCGGGCGAACAGATTGCGCTCTGGGGCGCTCATCTGGGGCTTGTGCATCCGACGCTCAAAGAAGAAATGCACTTTGATGTTCTTCCGCCTGCCGAAGGCGAACCGTGGCAGAGGTTTGGAGAAGCTGTTTGGAAAAACGAGGCAGAAATTCGCCTTTGATGGGATGAAAAACGGATGCTTAATCGTCTTATAAGCGAAGTCTATTCAAAATCAACAGGAGGAACGAAATGAAATCGATCATCACACTGATGCTGGCTGCTCTGATGCTGCTGACGGGCAGTGCGCTGGCCGAGAAGAGCGCGGAAATGCTTCTGGCTGCGGCTGTCAATGAGCTGGGCTATACCGCTACAAAGGGCGGATACAGCAAATATGGCGAATGGGGTGGAAATGCATACGGCGAGTGGTGCTCGGAGTTTGTCTCCTGGTGCGTAAATTTTGCGGACGAGTATTACGGAGCGTCCATGATGGACAACGATTATCCGCTTCAAACAACCTGCGAAGGCGGCGCCAGATGGTTTAAGGAACGCGGACGGTATGTGACTGTGAACGGCGGTCTGCGCGGAGAACCGGAACAGTTCTATCTGTCCGACGGGGTGTCGGTTGCGGACAGACCGTATGTTCCGCAGCCCGGCGACCTCATTTATATTGAGTGGTACAAGTACAACAGGCTGGATCATGTGGGCATTGTCGAGTTTGTGACGCAGGACGCGGACGGCGTTTACTGGGTGCATACCATTGAAGGCAATAACCACATTTTAGGCCCAACCCCCAGCATTGTGGGACGCTATGTGTATCGCTTGGACGATTCGTCCATCCGCGGTTATGGCATTTTGCAGGAAGGCCTCGTCAGCTCGGCGCTCGAAATGGGCTCCGCAGGCGGCGAGGTCGTCGCTTTTCAAAAAGGGTTGAAAGACCTGGGCTATTATGACAGCGAGCCGGGCGGAAAGTTCGGCAAGGGAACGGTGGAAGCGACCAAGCGTTTCCAGAAGGAGCAGGGATTGAAGGCGTCCGGTGAGGCGGATTGGCAGACGCAGAAGGCAATGACACAGCTGCTCACGGATCGACGCGAAAAAGCGCAGAAAGAAGCTCAGGCGCGCGCGGAAAAGCAAGCAGAGGAGAAGCTGGAAGCGATGAAGGCGTCCATTGAATCAAACTGGTTCGGTGAGTTTGATCCTCTGGATGAAAAAGCGGCATGGGACAGGCTGACAGCAGAGGTCACGGTACTCGATGTGGATCAAAAGGAGCGCGTGTTCCTGTCCGATGCGCCGAACGGCAAGAGGAAGATCTACGATGAGCACCGCGGCTTTTTTTTCGGAGAATCTGTGGCTGTCAAAGTGCTCGAAAAGAAGGACGGCTGGGCTAAAATTGAAGCCTATAACGATTACGATGAGCTGGAACAGGGCTGGGTCAGAGAAGAACGCCTTAAAACAGTTAAGCCCAATCAGGAGTATGGCATCATAGTAGACAAGATGACCCAGAAACTGTATCTCTATAAAGAGAGACGGCTTCTGACAACGCTGCTTTGCTCCACGGGCATCACGACCGGGTCTAACGCCGGATATAACGAAACGGCGTCCGGCGAGTTCTTTTTGTGCAGCGCAACGGGCGGATTCTGGTCGGGCAACCTGTATTGCGATCAGGCGATTCGCTTCAATGGCGGT
>RCNH01001004.1_pt1 | contig 10387 bp, 7 predicted proteins | sample 2041161 | NCBI WGS metagenome assembly RCNH01 (sample SAMN09708215, study PRJNA481090) | Feces metagenome, whole genome shotgun sequencing project. | biome: feces | host: Leptonychotes weddellii | place: Antarctica: Sion Island | collected 2010-03-01
TTATGTTTAAAATGGCAATGTATCATCTTCAATATCTAATGTATCGTAAGTTGATTGGCTTGTTTCTTTATTGCTTTCTTGACTTCCTTTTGGCTCTAAAAATTGTACACTGTTTGCAACTACTTCTGTAACATATACACGTTTTCCGTTTTGATCGTCATAACTTCGTGTTTGTATTCTTCCTTCTACACCTACCAAACTACCTTTATGCGTGTATTGTGCAGTATTATCTGCTACTTTATTCCAACACACACAATTAATATAATCTGCGGTTGCTTGCCTCTACTTACTTGATTCCTTCCTTTTTTACCATAGTAATTAGAGCTTGGTTTTGTTGCTGGAATTAAGCAATTCGGTCCATTTCCAATTAAATCTGTACGTTTTGCTATTGTTAATGCTTTATGTACTAAGTCATAATTTTGTGGATATGTAAATTGCATTAGCGCACGTTGCATTGCCTTTTCTTCCCACGTTTTTGCCACATAAACAGGTTCCATATTTTTAGGATCAAGTCCTGTATAATACATGCATGTCGAAGGAGTTCCTGGGGTTGGATAAAAATCTTGTACTTGTTTTGGCGTATGATGAATTTTTTTCAAATAGCATGCTAAATCTATAGCAGCATCTAAATCACTTCCTGGATGTGAACTCATCAAGTATGGAACAATATATTGGTTCATATTGAACTGTTTATTTTTTCGTTCAAATTTATCAACAAATTTCATATATAATTCTTTATGTGGTTTTCCCATTTTATCTAATACTTGCTCATTAATATGTTCTGGTGCTACCTTTAACTGCCCACTAATATGATGTTGAACTAACTCATCAAAAAATTCATCACTTTTATCATACATTAAATAGTCATAACGAATTCCTGAACGAATAAAGACTTTTTTTACATTTGGAATATCTCGAACTGCTCTTAGTATTTCTAAATATCGACTATGATCTACTACTAAGTTATTACAAGGTTTTGGAAATAAACATTCTCTAAATTTGCATGCTCCAAATTCTCTTTGTTTATCACATGCTTCTCTTGAAAAGTTTGCAGTTGGACCTCCAATATCATGAATATATCCTTTAAAATTCGGCATTTGTGTGATTTTTTTAGCTTCTTCTACAATACTTTCTTTACTTCTTGTAGAAATAACTCTTCCTTGATGATGCGTAATTGCACAAAAAGAACATGAGCCAAAACATCCTCTATTCGAAACGATTGAAAATTGTACTTCCTCAATTGCTGGAATATAATGATATTTTGGATGGAATGTTCTTTCATATGGTAATGCATATGTAAAATCCATCGTTTCTTGTGTTAATGGTAAAGCAGGTTGATTTTGTACAACATACCAACCATCATATGGTTCTACTAATACGCTTGCAGCAATTGCATCAATATTTTCATGTTGAATATGAAAACTTTCTGCATACTTACGCTTATCTGTACGAACTTCCTCAAAACTTGGTAACATGATATAGTCATTTACATATTCAATACTTTTCGTTTTCCAGCAAGTTCCTCTAATATAACACAAATCCTTCGCTTCTAATCCACTTGCTAAAGCATCTGCGACTTCAACAATTGTATTTTCTCCCATCCCATACATTAATAAATCGGCTTGCGAATCTATTAAAATACTTCTTCTTACTTTATCATCCCAATAATCATAATGGGATAAACGTCGTAAGCTTGCTTCAATTCCTCCAATTAATACTGGTTTATGAGGAAATAAACGTTTTAATATTTGCGTATATACGATAACAGCTCGATCTGGTCTTTTTCCCATAATCCCATCATCACTATAGTAATCTTTATCTCTTCTTCGTTTATTTACCGAATAGTGATTTACCATAGAATCAATATTTCCACTAGAAACTAAGAATCCTATTTTTGGTTCTCCAAATTGTGTAAATTCATCATCATTATGCCAATCTGGTTGAGCTAAAATCGCACAGCTATATCCAAATGCTTGTAATGTTCTTGTAATGATTGCACAGCCAAAAGATGGATGATCAACATATGCATCACCACTCACATATACAAAATCCACTTGTTCAAATCCCTGTTGCAACATTTCTTCTTTTGTTGTTGGTAAAAAAGCCACTTAATATCCTCCTGTTCAATTTGCATCTATAATTCTTTCTAGTGCATGATATACAATATATTCAGCATAGGTATCCATAGAGCAATATTGTGTTAGTTCTTTATATATTGTTTCTTTTTCTTTTCCTTGACTTGTTTGATATATTCGCCACTTTGCAACTGCATCCATTCCATATGAAATAGCCAAGTCTTCATATCGATAATCAGAAAAAATAGGTACTAATACTTTTAAAGAAAACATTCCTGCCATACGAACATCATATATATTTCCTGTCGAAAATGGCAATGATAAATCTACCATTCGTTCCCATAATGATTTTAGTTGTTCTTCATATTGAGGAAACTGCTTCGCTAATTGTCTTAGACGTAATTTTTCTGCTCCCTCCATATTAAATACCATAATCGTTCCTTCTTTAGGAACACTATCTAATAATTCTTGGATAAATTGTTCACGACAATCTCCCTCACCAATAAATCCAGTATGTGTTAATTGACTTCCCTTTTCTTTTTCAACATGTAAGCTAAATTGAAAAGTTAATACATCATATGGCTTCATTCCTTCATAAGGAGGAAATGCATAAGTTTCCCATTCAAAATCTAAATAAGAGATAGGATATTTAATATGCTCCTTTCTCCATACTCGTAAAGCTGATCGATCCACATATAATCCATCATTGCGATCAGCCATAATTTGAGCATATTGATGTCTAGACCCTTCAATTCGATTCAGATCAGCATCTTTTAATCTAGTAATTCCATCCTCTTTCATTGCATATTTATGCTGAGATTGCACTAGATTTGTAATTGATGTTACAGATACTTCTTCAGTAAAACACTCTCCATAAAAAGGACACTTATTTCCTCTTGTACATGCTGTTGTTCGCTTTACTGCTACATCTTCTTGTGTATCTATTTGCTTCATTACATGGATAACTTCAATAATATTTCTTTTTTTCTCATTTACTAAATCCATAATTTTGTGTCCTTTATGATTATGACTATTATATAAAACATCACTAATTTCTAATAAAGAGAATACATCTAAATCTTTTCCTCTAACATAGTCGGCATTAAGATGAATTGCATATATTTCATCTACATAAATATCTAACAATTCTAATATAGAAACTGTATCTGCTATATATTGTGCGTCTGCTTCTTTTGGATAGCAACTTCGATATGTCATATACATAATTGTAGTATCATTTTCTTGAATTAATACAGGCACTTTAATACGTAATTCTTCATATGCAAAACGTGCATTTAATAATACTTTTTTTTCTTTATATGCTTCCATTGCCAATGCAGGATCATCATTAGGCTTCCCTTCAAAAATATCATTACAAAGCATTAATCTTTCTTTTACTAGATCACTCATACTTTCATTATAATTTACAAAAGTCATATATTCTTGCGGCTTACGTCGTGATAACCAAAATAGACGTTTACAGCGCTCTAGTTTCTTTATATCTGAAATATGATACATATTTATCTCCCACTTTCCGTCTTTTTTATTATAACATAAGAATATTTATTTAGGATGATATTGTTTTAACATATCTTCTACAATTTCTTTTAATTCCGCTTTTAAAATCATCGGTTCTTTAATTTCAATTTTATTACCACATGATAATAAAAATTGTAATGTTGCAATCTTTCCTTCCATTAATGTTTTTAAATGATAAGTTGTATCATCAATCCATTCCCCAACAGGATGTATACCAATCATTTTTTCACTTATTAATAACGCTTGCTCATCATGCAACAATACATCAATTTCATATACCTCATTTTGCATGATTCCTTGTTCTCCAATATGCTTTTCTAACTTGAAATCTCGATCTCTTTCAAACCTTGTATTGGTAAGTTGTACTTCCTTCATTCGCTCTTCACTAAATTTAAAATTACGAAAATCTTTTGCTTTTAATGAATAAGCCAAACAGTAATAACTTCCTTTATCATTTAATATTTCATAAGGATGTATTCTTATACGTTCAAATGTTTGACTATGCATTCCTTTATATTTTATATCAACTGCAAAATGATCTTTGCGTGCACGATCCATATTCATAATAAAATTTTTTAGAGTTGGATTCATTAATTGTGTACTTGATGTAACATAAACTCCACCATCCACTTTTTGCATATTTGTAGTTGCAAGAATCTTATCCATTGCATGCTGATACTGATGCAGCATTAAAAAATCTTGATGGCTACTCATATAATTCATCGCTTCAATTAAAGATTGATACTCTTCACGATGTAGTCCTAACACCGGAAATAGAGTTGATTGTTCCAATTTGTAACCTCCAAATTTCCCAGTTGTACTAATAATTTTATATCCTGCATTTTCTAACTCTTCTCTATATACGCCAATATTTCTAATATTTGTATCTAATTCTCTTGCTAAATCTGCTCTTGTCATAAATCCTCGTGCTTTCAATAATACTAACATTCGGATACAATTTACACACTTACTCATAGGATTACCTCCAAGTTTCTATAAAAATAATAGCATAAAAATAAAAGCTCGAATAAGCAATATTTTATATTGTTACATTCGAGCTATCTTTTATTAAAGTGTAATTCTATTCACTATCTTCCAATACTTCCCAATTATTCATATTGAAAATGTCATCGTGCACAGTAATCCATTTACCTGGTAAGAATGTATTTCCATGATTTTTAGTTACACTCCATTCAGTAAATAAAATATATTGTTTACCTTTTTTCGCTAAATCATTCTTTAATGGATTCTTAGTAAATGGGTTCACTGCATTTTTAATAATCCCATCTGTAGCAATTCCTGGTACATCCGCATTTGTCATAAATGATGTATCTGTTTTAAATCCTTTGGAATTAAAGTCTTTTACCATAAATAACGAATTAAACTTTTCTACATCACCATATGGTTTACCATCTGCAAATTGGAAATTATCAAAATGTTTAAGATGATGTCCATGGTCAGATACAATAATAATTCTCGTATTGTCATATACATCATTTTCTTTTAAATAATCAAACCATTTTCCTAATTGTTTGAAAGCAGCCATATTTACATGATAATGAGTTACTTGATTCTCAGTTTCCATATGAAGTACTTTACCATCTAAATTAAAACGATCTTTATGATCTTTATCATATTGTGTATTATCTACATCAAATGAAGGTACATATTCTGGTTCTTGTAATAATATTGGTTCATGTGTTGTATTATTACTCATCATTAAGAATGTTCCTTTATTACCATCAGAAATCTTTGTCATATGTGTTAGATTTTGTAATACAGAGTATGCTGTTGTAAATCGACTAGTAACACCTTTTGATTTTGAAATACCAAACAATGTTTGTTTTGTCGCAACTTTATTACATCTTTCAGCAGTACCATTATAGTTACCATTATCATAAATATTTGGTTGAACTACAAGTGGAGATACTTTAAACAAACTATATACAAATAGGTTTCTATTCAATCTTAAAAAGCTATCTTCTTTTGCAAGTGTATTATTTTGTTTTGCATAGAAATTTTCCATTGTAATAAATCTATGAATATTTGGATAATCATCATAAATTGATAAATCAGGAATCCATCCATATCCTGCATATGTTGGATCAAACACAGTCGTTGTAAAGTTATTTTCATCAAATAACACAGGCATTACCTTCAATGCTTCATTTTGTTTATCTTTCAAAGATTCTTGATCCCTTTTATTTATATTTTTTGGAGTGTATTCATATCCACCATAAATTCCTGGAGTACCAACATTTGTATAACCACCATATGAAATTGTATTTGGATAATATGTAAATCCATCAAATTGATTTTTTAAATTTGCATCCTCATTTAATAAATAAGGGACCAAACCACCAATTGCACGGTCAAGCATTAAAACAACAACATTCTTTCCATTCTTGCTTAATGGAATACTTGCTGCTTTTGCTTGTAACTTATTAAGATTATCAATCTTATCAGATACAGCTGCATTGACATTTACTATGTTCATCCCACCCATACAAACTACCGCAATAATTGCTGCCTGTATGTTGATTGCTTTACCCCGAAAAACGAATATGATATAAATCATAGCTCAAAAAATATTTCTTATCCATTGCGTGTTGGAAACAAAAACGAACGATTCCCACCCTCCAGAATTCTAATTTAGCGTGTGGAACAAAGTAACTATAATCGAAACGAATCCAAGAAAGGAGGATTTCAAATGAGCAAATCCAAAAATGACATCCCGATGAATTCCGGCTTTATCCGGATACTGCACAATTCTGACCATGGCAAAAAAATCGCAAGTGTAAAAATCATAGACCCGGAAACAAATCGTCCGTTCACATACACGGATATAAATAAAGTACTGAATGCAAGAAAAGAAAGCTGTGCCGCCAGTTTACCTAAAATTACAAAACATCAGGACATGATTCAAGACAAGCTTAAAAAATGTCCCCTTGCAGAATTCACTTTGAGTCGAACCCGTAATACCAAAGAAGAAGCTGACAAAGCGGTAACGCGTGAAGTCTTGCCCATTATTGACGAGCTTACAATGATTTTGTTTCAGCCTTATCAGGTAAATCAATCAATGACAGGGTTCATTATGCTGCAAGACTTTTACCATTTCCAGCAAAAAACAATATTCAGTGCCTATCCCAAATCCACGCAGACAGAATGTAAATGTGCAATGAAACAGGTGGTTTTGCCCGTGCTGGGCACACTGACCCTGAAAGAACTTGAAACCGCAGACTGGTCACAGCTGAAAAAGAAAATTGAGCGAAAGTTGAGTTCTCAAAAAGCATGCGAAAGCAAGTGTCGATATACTCGGCAGGCATTGAAAAAGCTGTATAAATCCGTTCAGCAATTTAACCGGAAAGCTGCGGTGAATTTGTCGCTGATGTCCGATTCTGTCCGGATCAGCACCAAAAACACCAGTATCCGTCAGGCTTTTGTTCCAAACCATTTGGATGAAAATCAGCGTCAGCTTTTCTTTCAAAAAGTGCAGCACGCCGAAAATGGGGACTATCTTTTATTTCTGGTTACCTGCATTTACATGGGATTCTCGCTGCCGCTTCTGGATTGTCATACATTTGGTGATATACAGCGAATCAAAACGGCATCCGGCGATCAGATATACAGTCTTCTGATTACCAGAACACCGGATAAGGACGGTAAAACCATTGATGTAGCGGCAGAAAACTTTCCTTTGAAATACTTTAGAGTTATCGTGTTTTCGCCGTGGGCAGCCGACATTTTAGTTCGGCGGGTCGAACAGCTCCGTCAGAACGGGTTTCCTAAAGTTAAGGATTTACCGCTGTCGGCAACTTGTTCATGCGAACCAGACATTTTTGAAATCGAGGCTATCCTGTGCAAGATTCTCGGCGGGATCAAGGGGGTGCCGGTTCAGATTCCCAGAGAAGATCGAGTGGGCGGCATTCGCCTTGAAACAATACAGGCTGCACTCAAACTGATTTACGAGGATGCTCACTACGTGTTGATGGAATTGTGTAAAGCTAATCCGATCATGCAGCATGCCTCTTTTGGAGAGTCCCGAAACACGGTCGATGAAAACCATTATCTGGACACTTTCAGCTCGAATTACACCGTTCACCGCTACCATATACAGTCCAGATTTGACCCATTCAAAAACACGAACAGTTCTATTGCTGTATCTCAACCCGCCACATCTGTGCATTGTGCTGATAAGAGCAAACAAACCCGAATTCAGGTTAACCCATCAACAGCAAATCAGCAGCTATGTATTAACGGAAAATTTGCATTTTGTGCAAGATGGGAGGAACGAAAATGAATATCATCAAAGACAAAGATGGCCATTTATACGCACAAGAAAATCTCGGAAAGTCTAAAAAGCACTCGGCAAACTGTGATATTGCCATTACGCCGCTTCATCCGGATACCAACAAAAAAATCACAAAACGGGAGTTGTTTGGAAAAAACAGCAATCAGGCTGCAATCTTTCACATTTACGCCAAAAATGAAACGGAAGCACTGGAGCTGTTTTTCCCAAAGCTTGTCACAGAAACCATTATTCCGGCCATGATTGCCGCTGGAATCTTAACAATGCCTGATTCTCCGGATTTAAGAGCATTATTTGCACTCCACAAAGATACAATCATGGAATATTGCCGCAGTCAAAGCAAGCGTCCCTGGCAGGAATCTACAGTGTTCGGTTATTATAGACAGTATGATTTAATGCTGAATGACCTGGCCGACATCTATCCTGAAGATTTGACGACAGAGTTGTATTGCTATGTGCAGGAACGCATTTGTCAGGCAGCAGCGAAAAGCAGTCATGATAAGGAGGCTTGGGTCCAGTATGGCGATGAAGCACCCAAGTCTGCGCAAAAGCGCCTGAACTTTTTCTATCATGGCTTGATGTATCTCAGCCTTCAGAATCTGATTGAGCTGCCTATTGTTCCTTTTAAGTACAATGGTGTTCCCAGCCGCGAAAACGAACTGAAACAGCTTCTGGGAAAGCCCCGCAGTTATCCTTTTGCTATTCAGAAAGAGTTCTTGAACGCGTTTAATGAGGATGCGTTAATCGGTCTGATTGCCGCTTGCGGAATGCGTATCTCTGAAGCGGCAGGACTGCTGGGATGCAGTATTTCCTCCATTGATACCAGCCAGGGCACAATGTATTATCTTTCCATTTTCGGTCAATTAGATTCTCGAGGAAAATATAAAGAATACGGCAAAAGCAGTGCTGCTTACCGCTGTATTCCGAGTCCATATGAGTTGGCACAGACGATTGCTAATCAGCTCGATACAGTAAGAAAAAATGCCTGTACTAATATTGATACCCGGTTTTTATCGGTTCTGTTCAATGAAACGGATATCGAGAATGATTCAAAATTGGCTCTGGCGGCAAAAGAGAGTGCTGAAACATCCATTAGTGTATTTTTACGACATCCAGAGATACAGGAACAGCTTTATCAGCAGCTTCCGTTTCTTTATGACGAATCTGTTCAAAGAGAATCATTGAAGGCTGGATCAACAATACATTCACTGAGACATAGTTACTGTACCTGGCTGCACTGCTTTTCGGGAATTGACTACGACCAGATTTTCTATCAAATGGGACATAGTCAGGGACAACAGGCTGTCCCACGACCTCGCGGGAAAAGCTATGAGGAACTTCAAAAAATGTGTTTGCAAGAGTTTGTATCAAATTCAATGTTCCATACACAAAATCCGCTGCACTATCGGGTGGATAGTTCTTGGGATAAAATGGATGTGCCGGCCTGTAAGCTGATTCTGGATATCCCTGCGGGCTGGTCCGGAGACATCCTTATTACCTCCACAGAGCCTGTAAATGATATTCAGGCTGTGCCTTCGCAGCCACAAAATGTCAGCATAGAATTTCAAAGCGTTTCAGTGCCATATCCTATGACGGATGCACTTCTGGCCGATGAGGATGCAATGAAAATCATAAGCATCGAACCGGCATTTGAGTGATGATATCAGAAAATACCATAAACCAGATATTTGCATACAACCATGGATTCGATTTCTTCGCCGAATTTGATTAAGCTTCATGCATTGTGAATTATGCACAGATTTTGTTTGCAATATTCTACGCCAAAGAAAACAAAAAATCAGGCCTCTGTAAGCAAAACACGTTGATTGTAAGAGCCTGATTCCGTTCAAGTTTATTCGATTTTTTGTCATTCCGTTCGCATTCCGTTTGCGGGTCATGCCATTCTCATCTAAACAGGTAAACTGTTATTGAGAATAGCTGCTATAAAGTCTGCAAACCAGCAGAAACAAAAGAAAAGCCACCGATCAAAGATCGATGGCTTTTGGTCCGAGTGGCGAGATTCGAACTCACGGCCTCTTGAACCCCATTCAAGCGCGCTACCAAAACTGCGCTACACCCGGATAATGTTTCTTCAGCGAATCTCGCTGACAACATGTATTATTATATACAGACATTGCCATTCTGTCAATGCTTTTTTCACATTTTTTGACAGAAATTATATTTTTCCCAGGTGTTTTTATTGATTTTTCCTGTCATCGTTCTTTTTTAGAAATTTATTTTCAGACACAAATAAAAAGACGCCCCTGCCATTTGGTCAGAGGGCGCCCCTTTCCTGTACTTACTTTTGTGCTGCTTTATCCCGTTCCAAAATAGGCTTCAAATACTGTCCGGTAAAGCTGTCTGGGCAAGCTGCGACCTGTTCCGGTGTGCCCTGTGCAACGATCAAACCGCCGGCACTGCCGCCTTCCGGTCCCAAATCGATGATATGATCTGCACACTTAAT
>RCNH01001383.1_pt1 | contig 10386 bp, 9 predicted proteins | sample 2041161 | NCBI WGS metagenome assembly RCNH01 (sample SAMN09708215, study PRJNA481090) | Feces metagenome, whole genome shotgun sequencing project. | biome: feces | host: Leptonychotes weddellii | place: Antarctica: Sion Island | collected 2010-03-01
CCGCAGCTTGCCCGGGCCCTTCGCCAGATGGGCTGCGGGAAGGTGGTCATCCGCAATCAGGGACCCGTTCAAAAAGAAGATTTCGATGTGCTTCTCACCTCCCACGACATCCAATGCCAGGTGTATTTCAACCACGCAAAGCAGCCCCAGGAAACGCTCAAGCAGCAGCTGCTCCAGCTTCCGTTCGTTGAGCAGGTGCTCACCCGTGAAGAGCTGGATGCCCGAGGGGTCTGCCCGGAATATGCCGACATGGTGGTAAGCCCGGTGGAAGGAAGCTATTTTGGCTCTGCCGGCATCACAGAGCCCGGCCTTCATGCAACGCACGACAGCCTGCATGAAAAATGCCAGAAAATTTTTGCCTATCTCAGCGGCCCGGATGTAAAGCGAGGCCATCAGACCCTGCAAAAGGTTTCCAACATTGATTTTCTTCCCGAACTTTGCCGCAGATGCTCCCTTCCCGTGATGCGGCAGGCATCTCCCGGCACAGCTTTGGAAGACACCTTCGAGAACGGAGTGGAAACATGATCGTAAAAAAAGCAGGCAAAGAAACCATTAAATACATCAACAAGCAGAATATCCTGAACACCTTTTGGAACCGGGACGAGGTTGCCCGCACTGAGGTCATGGCAAGGACCAACCTGAGCGCTGCCACGGTTTCAAGCCTTATCCAGGAGCTGGTTGAAGAAGGCTTTCTGCAGGAATGCCGCATCGGGGAATCCGGCGGCGGCAGGCGGCCGGTGATGTATGCTTTGAACCGGACCCTCACCTATGTCCTGACCATGCAGATCACGACCAAAGGAGTGATCACCGGTGTGGTGGACCTTGCCGGCCAGGTGATCGACCGTCAGCTTGTCCCGGGTGTCCTGCACGGCAACGCCGTTACCGAAGAAGCCGTGCACCAGGCCATCCGCTCCTTTATAAACAACAACCCCTCCCTGAATAAAAAGATCGCAGCGGTCACCTTCAGCATTCCCGGCATTGTGGATTATGAACACTCTACCTTAAGCTATTCCGCAGCCCTTTTTGTGGAGGATCTGGATCTTAACAAAATCGTCCAGGAAGAATTCAGGGAATTCGCCCGCATCCCGGCTGTATACCTTTTCCGGGATACCGATGCGCTTGTTCTGGGCGAGATCGCCGGCAAGGAAAGCGATCGGCTCAACATGACTTACCTGCTGTGTGAAAACGGCGTTGGCATGTCGGTGGTGCACAATGGACACCTGCTTTTGGGTGACGGCTGCGGCATGGAGCTGGGGCACACCTCGGTAAATTTGAACGGGGGCCCCTGCAAGTGCGGCGCCAACGGCTGTGTGGGCACCCTGATCGGTGAGCAGCCGGCTGTTAAACGCTACATCGAGCTTTCCGAACAGGCCGACAAGGAATGGACTTCCGACCCCATGTTTCTCAACTACGATGACATCGTAGAGCTGTTTTTGGAAAAAGATCCGGTTGCTGTGCAGGTTTTGCATGAGCAGCTGGAGGTTCTGAGCGTGGTTTTAGTAAACGTGGTCAACCTTTTCAATCCCACCTGGCTTGTTGTGGGCGGCCCGCTTTCCCGCCTGCCCGAAATCGAGGCGGAGATCGCCCAAACGGTGAAGCGGAAGGTACTAAAGCCCTTTGCACGGAATTTGAATATCGTCTCCTCTCAAATTGGCCCTCAGGCAGCTCTCATGGGCATGGCCAATTATGTGCTTCACAAAGAGATCTTCAAATCTGTGCGTTTCTGAGTTCTTGCAGGCCGTGAACCCACGGCTTTAAAAACAACATATTTTAAAGGAGGACAAACCCATGAAAAAGTACACCAAAAAAACCCTGGGTGCCCTTTTGGCCGGCACCATGATGCTCAGCGCACTGAGCGGATGCGGCGCAGAAAAGGCGCCGGGCTCCGCCCCTGCCGATCCCGCCGCAAGCCAGCCTGAAAGCCAGGCCGCAGCATCCGGCGAGCCGGTCACCCTTACCTACTGGCAGCACTCCAGCGCCGCCCGCGACGAAATGATGACCTCGCTGGTAGAACGGTTTGAAAAGGAAAACCCGGATATCAAGATCAAGTGCGAATTCATCCCCGAAGCCGATTACAGCCAGAAGCTGATCCCCTCGCTGGCAACCGACACCGCTCCGGATGTTTTCCAGGTCCAGTCCGGCATGGTGCCCAAGCTTGCAGGGGTAGGCGCGATCCAGCCGGTCGATGAATCGGTCATGCCTGCTTCCATGATCGAACAGGACTTTGTTGCAGCCGCCACCGACGGCCTGAAGTATCAGGGCAAATACTACGGCATGCCCACCGACGTGCAGACCATCATCTGCTTCTGGAACAAGACCCTTGCTGCTGAAGCCGGTCTTGATGCCGAAAAGGGTCCGCAGACCTGGGATGAATGCTTTGACTGGGCCCGCAAAATGACCAAGACCGGAGCAGACGGCGCCATGTCTCAGTCCGGCTGGGGCACCAAGGGCTACGCACCGGAAGTTCTTTCCTATGTGGAGCAGATGGGCGGCCGCTTCTTTGATGAAGAGAAGAATCAGTTTGTTTTCGCAGATGATCCCACCTCTGTTGAGGCCATCAGCAACTGGGTTTCCCTGTACACCAAGGATAAGGTTTACGACACTCAGTTCTCCAAGAACTGGGCCGGCTTCCGCCAGGGCCTTGTGGGCATGATGCTGGGCCACCCCGCCATGCTGGGCAACCTGCCTGTTACCGCTCCGGATCTGGATTTCGGCGTTTCTCTGATCCCCGCCAACGGCGACAGCCGCGCATCCTGCCTGACCTCCTGGGGCTATGTTATGAGCGCAAAGGCTCCCTCTGAGCAGGCGACCCGCTTCATCGAATTCCTCAGCAGCGAAGCAGTTGAAAAAGAATGGACCCTGAAGACCGGCGAGCTGCCCGCCCGCAAAGCCCTGCTGAACGACCCCGAGATCATGGCAGACCCCAAGACCGCAGTCGCCATCAACTCTTTGAACGACTCTTTCGTCGGCCGTTTGCAGACTGGCGCTTTGAACGATGCCTGGTCTGAGGCTTATGATAAGCTCATGCACACCGAAGAAGACATTCAGACGATCCTGAGTGACTGCCAGGCCAAGATGAATGAAGAGCTGGCAAACGGTTTGTAAGGCTGCCTGAACGCTTCTAACGTCAACTAGTTCCGAAAAAGGCGGCGATAAAAAATTGTCGCCGCCTTTTCTCTTGTGAAAGGATTAAAATGGAGAGCACGATGAAAACACAGCATACAGCGGTGCACCCCCGCAAAAAACGGATCACTGCTTTAAAGGTTGCCCCTTATCTGTTTATTGGGCCAGCCATCATTTACATTTTCTGCGTGACACTGCTGCCGGTCATCATGGCCCTGCCGATCAGCTTTACCGACTGGTCCGCTCTGAGCCCCAATAAAAATTTTGTGGCGTTTGATAACTATGTGCGGCTGTTCCACGATAAAGATTTCTGGACATCCTGCCTGACAATGCTGGAATTCTTTATCTACGTTCCCCTGGTAATGCTCTTAGGCCTTGCTGTTGCAGTGCTTTTGAACCAGAAGCTGAAGGGCATCAAAATTTTCCGGGTAATTTTCTATTCCCCTGTTATCACCTCCACCATTGCAGCGGCGATCCTGTTCGATTGGTTCTATCAGCCCACCTACGGTCTGTTCAACGCCATCCTCAAGTTTTTCGGTTTTTCCGGCATTGGCTGGGTGACTGATTCTTCCACAGCTGTTTTGTCGGTCATCCTGTTCAAGCTCTGGAAGGACTTTGGCGCCACCATGCTGATCTACCTGGCCGGCCTGCAGGACATTTCGTCTGAGCTGAAAGAGGCTGCCGCCATTGACGGTGCCTCCAGCTGGAAAAGCTTCTGCCGCATCACCTTCCCCCTGCTCAAGCCCGCCCACACTTATCTGCTCATGACCAAAGTCATCGGTGTATTTATGATCTTCCAGGAAACCTATATGCTGAAAGGCCCTCTGCACAGCACCCGGACCGTTGTGAACTACATCTATGAAAAAGGCTTCCAGAGCTTCCAGATGGGATATGCAAGCGCAATGTCTTTTGTGCTGTTTGTAATTGTAATGATCATGACGATCGTTCAGTACAAGGTAACCAAGATGGATGTGCTTTAAAGGAGATCGACCATGACGAACAAACAAAACGAACTGCTGAAAAAAGTAGGCCTTTACCTGCTGCTTGCAGTTGTAACCGTTATCACCGCTTTCCCCTTTCTGTGGATGATCTTGTCCTCGTTCAAGGAAAGCAGCGAATTTTATCTTTTGACCCCGAAGCTCCTGCCCAACAGCTTTCAGTTCAACAACTTCGTTGAACTGTTTGAGAAATGGTCCTTTGGCTCCTACTACAAAAACAGCATCATCGTTACTGCTGTTCAGGTGGTTGCCAATATCCTGATCGTGCTGTTTGCAGGTTATGGCTTTGCAAAATATGATTTCAAGGGCAAGCATGTTCTTTTTATGATCGTTCTTGCTTCCACCATGATCCCCTGGGTTGCAACGATCATCCCCCTTTACATCATCACCAACTCCCTGCACCTGATCGACACCTATATGGGCCTGATCATCCCCGGCATGGCCGATGCGTTCAGCATCTTCCTTGCCCGCAACTTCATGTCCACCATTCCCACCCCGCTTTTGGAAGCCGCCCGAATTGACGGCGCAGGCGAGGTAAAGGTATTTTTCCGGGTGGTGCTGCCTCAGGTGAAGCCCCTGATCGCGGTGATCGCTATCCAGAAAATGGTTTCCAGCTGGAACGCCTTCCAGTGGCCGCTGCTGGTTGTCAACAGCGAAGAGCTGCGCACCCTGCCCCTTGCCATGGCAAAGCTGTCCAGCCAGTATTATGACTCGTACAATCTGAAGATGGCCGCAGCCACCCTTGCCATCATTCCGGTGCTGCTGCTGTACATTGCCTTCCAGAAATACTTTGTTGAAGGTATTTCCCTTTCCGGCATCAAATAAGGAGATGAGTCTTGCATGGTGGATTATCACATTCACAGCACCTTTTCGGATGGAGAAGAAACGGTTGAAACTTTGATCGGCACCGCCAAGATGCTGGGCCTTGAGGCCATTGCCATCACCGATCATTTCGATGCGCTTGACCCCAGCCACAACCAGCGAACACTGCCTGAGCTCAAAGAGCATTTTGCCCGTATCCGCAAATGCTCCCGGGATGCCGGCCTCACGGTATACTGCGGTGTGGAAACCTGCACCGATGCCCAGGGGCGGTTTGCCGATGAGGCTGCGCTTTTGGAATGCTGTGATATCATTATTACCAGCCCCCATTATTTCGCCGCAAGCTGCCCCACAGCGCCCGGTGACTATTTCAACGATGCCTACTGGCAGGGCTATAAAGAAACGGTCCTTGCCATGGCCCGGGCAAAAGGGGATGTTTTGGGGCATCCGGAAGGCTACCTTCCGCTGGGTCCGCTTCTGGCACCCGGCACGACCTACGAGGGCCGGAAAGAGATCTGCCGCAAAATCGCAGACCGATATTTTGACCTGCCCTACATCGAAGCTCTGGCACAGGCCCTGCTCGAAAGCGGAAAAGCCTGCGAGCTTCACGGAGCGACCGGAACTCCCCGGGAGTGGGTCGTTCAGAAACTGAACGAATATGGTGTCCCGTTTTCCATGGGAAGCGATGCGCATGCTTTGAACCTGCTTGGCAAAAACCAGCGCGCACAGCAGCTGATGGAACGGTATCACCTGAAACAATATCATCCGATTAAAAAGGAGAAATGATTATGGTTAAAATCGCATTGGTTGGATGCGGGACCATGGGCCGCGTGCATTGCGGCGGCTATGCCAAGATCCCTTCTGTCCAGCTGGTTGCAGTGTGCGATCTGAGCGAAGAAAAGATGAGCGCACTGGCCATTCCGGCACAGACCCGGCACTATCAGTCATTTGACGAGATGATGGAGCAGGAGGAATTTGACATCCTGGATGTGTGCCTGCCCACCTATCTGCACAAAGAATACGCAATGCGCGGCATGCGTGCCAAAAAGCACGTTTTCTGCGAAAAGCCCATTGCGCTTACCAATGAAGATGCACAGGAAATGATTGCCTGCGCAAAGGAAAACAATGTTAAATTCTCGGTGGGCCAGGTTCTGCGCCTGTTCCCCATGTACGCCAATGCCGCACAGCAGGTAAAGGACGGCCGGCTCGGCATCCCCAAGCTGATCCGAACGACCCGCAACCAGGCATTCCCGCCATGGAGCTGGGAAGGCTGGTATCAGGATTACAAAAAAAGCGGCGGTCCGATCGTGGATCTTGCCATTCACGATATCGACTGGATCATCGGCAACTTCGGCAAGGTGGAGCGTGTTTACGCAAAAGCCTTCTGCGGCAAGGTGGAAAAGCAGGATCACTGCATGATCACCCTGCGGCTTGTCAACGGCGCTATTGCCCATGTGGAGGCCAGCTGGGCCTATCCGCAGGGTTCGGTGTTCCGCACCACCTTTGAGATCATCGGCACCGATGCGCAGATCGAGTATGACAGCGTGGCAAACGCCCCCATCCATTACCAGACTTTTGAAGACGGAGCCCATCGGGACACTTATCTTTCTCCTGTTTTGGGAACTCTTGAGCCGTACTGCGCCGAGCTGCTTGCATTCGTTCAGAGTGTGGAAAACGGCACACCTTTGATCGTAACCGGTGAAGATGCGGCCGAAACTCTTCGAGTGGCACTTGCCGCTTTGGAATCGGCGCAAACGGGCGAACCCGTTGAGCTGTAAAGGGAGGGCCTATCATGGAAAAGAAAGTAAAAATCGGCGTGATCAGCTTTGAGCACATGCACGCACTGAGCTATACCCGGGAGCTTTTGAAGCTGCCCAACGTGGAACTGGTGGGCATTGCCGACACCGATGAATTCCGCGGCACCCGCATGGCTTTCCAGTTCGGGACCAAATATTATCCCGATTACCATGACCTGCTGGAAACCGACATTGACGGTGTTATCATCTGCACCTGCAACCGGCTCCACTGCGAAGTATCGGTGGCAGCCGCCCAGCACAAAAAGCACATTTTGGTGGAAAAGCCCTTTGCCATGACCGCACCGCAAGCAGAAGAGATGCTTCGCGCAGCAAAGGAAAACGGTGTGCAGATCATGAACGCCTTCCCCATGCGCTTCAATCCCAACGTGATCGAAGCTAAACGGATGGTGGACGAAGGCAAGATCGGCGATATCCTGTGCATCACCGGCATCAACCACGGCAAGATCCCCTCCGGCTGGTTCATCGACCCGTCCCAGTCCGGCGGCGGCGGTGTCATGGACCACACCGTTCACCTGGCCGACCTGATGCGCTGGTTTACCGGCAGTGAATACACCGATGTATACTGCGAAAGCGGCAGCCTGATCCACAACCAGCACATTGATGACTGCGGCATCGTTACCGCCGATATGGAAAGCGGCGCTTTCGTCACCATCGACTGCAGCTGGGCACACCACAAGAATTATCCCATCTGGCCCCAGGTGGATATGGAGATCATCGGCACCAAGGGCACCATTGACCTGCACGCTTTCGGCCAGATCAACCGCATCTATGATTTGAAGGGCAACCTTGTGGAGGATGTTGTGTGGAACGAAGACGGCGATGCCGGCCTGGTTCGGGAATTCGTTTCGGTTTGCCGCACCGGCCAAAAGCCCAACGCATCCGGCGCCGACGGCGCCCGTGCGCTTGAGGTTGCCGTTGCTGCCTACAAATCCACTGCTTCTCACAAAAAAATTGCAGTTGAACATCTGAACACGCAGGAATAAAGCGCAGCCGGCCTTGATTTCTAGGGCAAAGAGGTGTATTTTTATGTTTGGTGAATTGACCGTTTTTTCACAGGTTTTGCAGACCCAATGCCACATCACGGTGGTTGGGCCCCGAAACCCGGATACAAAAAAGCCAATGAAAGCTGCTTATGTGCTCCACGGGCTGATCGGGAACAACACGGACTGGATCCAGTACACCTCTTTGCCTCTGCTTGCACGGGATGGCCAGACCCTGTTTGTGCTGCCCTCTGTGGGAAGAAGCTGGTATATCGACAGCATCAGCGGCCAGCAATGGTTTACCTACGTTTCGCAGGAGCTTCCCCAGATCTGCCGCCGGTTTTTCAATATTTCTGATAAGCCGGAGGACACGGCCGTTCTGGGAAACTCCATGGGCGGGTACGGCGCACTGAAATGCGCTCTTTCCTTTCCGGAAAGATACGGCCTTTGCTGTGCGTTTTCGCCTGCTGCCATGTACTGGGATGACTACTTTCACACCGAGGACTGTCAGGACTGTCTGGAAGATCTCAAGGGGATCTTCGGGCCGGAGCTCTCTGTTCCGGCAAAAGACCGTCTGCCGCTGCTGGCACAAAAAGCTTTTGATGGAAACAAGAAACCCATAATACGCATTTTCTGTGGGGACGGCGACATCCTTTTGGATCAGAACCGCCGCTTTGCCAAGGAAATGCAGGCACTCGCCCCGGATTTTCGGTATCATGAAGGAAAAGGGATCCATGACTGGATATTCTGGAACGAGTCACTGGAACAGCTTTACCATGAGTTCCATGATTGGTTTTAGTTGCAATTTGCCTAAGGCAAAACACCACATAAGTTGTGGAATTTCTTTTATAAGGCGAGGAAAACAAAATGGATAAAATGCGAGTAGGAATTATCGGCTGCGGAAAAATTTTTCCCATGCATGCGGTTTCGGTCAGCAAGCTGGAAAACGCTGAGCTGGCGGCGGTGTGCGATGTAAAGGAAGATCGTGCAAAGGCGGCCGCTGAACTGTTTGGCTGCCGGTATTACACCGACTACCGCGAGATGATGGACAAAGAGCATCTGAACAGTGTTCATATCTGCACCCCGCACCATCTGCACGCTCCCATTGCTTTGGAGGCGATCGGGCGTGGACTGCATGTTCTTACCGAAAAGCCGATGGCTTTGAATGTGAGCGATGCACAGCAGATGATCCAGGCCGCAGAGGACCATCATGTAAAGCTCATGGTGAGCTTTCAGAACCGCTTCAACCCCGGTTCCCTGCTGATCCGCGATAAGCTCCAGTCCGGCGAACTGGGCCGGATCCTTTCCGCCCGGATGCTGGTCACCTGGGACCGCTCTGATGAATATTATTCCAAGAGTGACTGGAAGGGCACCTGGGATAAAGAGGGCGGCGGCGTGATGATCGACCAGGCCATCCACACCCTGGATCTGATGAACTGGTTCATTTCCTCTCCTGTGGATCACATCAATGTGCACATGGGCAACCGGGCACATCATCTGATCGATGTGGATGACTACGCAGAAGGCATGATCGCCTACAAAAACGGTGTAACGGCCAGCTTTTATGCCATCAACTACTACGCCTACGATGCACCGGTGGAAATCGAGCTGTGCTGCGAAAACGGCATTGCAAAGCTGGTGGGTGAAAAAGCCACCATCACCATGTTTGACGGCCGGGAATTTTCTGCCGACCGGGACCCCCGGCAGACCTTCGATTTTGGCAACGTGAAACAGTATTGGGGCGTGGGCCACATGAAAGAGATCCGGCATTTCTACGATGCTCTTGTAAACGGCACCCCCATGCGCAATTCTGCCCGGGAAGTGCTTGCCACTCAGGAGCTCATCTGCTCGATTTACGAAGCAGGACGGAAAAACCCCAATTTCATTCAGCGTTAACACTTTAAAAAAGCCGCTGCCCGTAAAGTGGGCAGCGGCTTTTTGGTTTTTCAGCTGTGCCGTACCCGAAAAAGCCTAGTCCCGGCATCCGCTTCTTGGGGCCTTCTGCTTTGCTCAGTGCATGGCCATAGCCCGGCAAAAAGGCTTCTTTTCCCTGCAGGCGGCCGGGCTTTCGGCGTATTTTGTGAAATACAGAGTTTACCACTTGTATTGTATCGGGAACATGCTATACTGAAATCAGAAGCACTGAGTATTTTTTACAAGCCATGAATGGAGGTTTGATTCCCATGCAGAAACGAAGTCACAAACTTCTGGCCGCCACTGTGCTGAAAAGCGAGGATGGCTTTCGAACCAAACGCTATGAGTGGGCTTTTCTTTTTGGCTCGTTCGAGCCGGACTGCAACCCGCTCTCTTACCTGAAGGGCTCTTTTCGCGCTCAGAAATTTGCCGGACACAACTACACCAATTCTCAGCGCTTCATTGAACGAAAGATCCGCCTGCTGCAAAGAAAGCAGCATTGGAATATCTGGCACTACTACACCCTGGGCAAAATGACCCATTATCTGGCCGATGCCTTCACCTTTCCTCACAATCCCCACTATACCGACACCATGCTGGCACACCACCAGTATGAGACCGATATGCGGGCATATCTGGAAAAATATCTGAAAAGCCGCACCATCCGGTGCAAGGCTTTTCGGAAAGACGTGGTGGATGACTTGAACCGGCTGCACGATTTTTACCTGCGTTCCA
>RCNH01001005.1_pt1 | contig 10385 bp, 6 predicted proteins | sample 2041161 | NCBI WGS metagenome assembly RCNH01 (sample SAMN09708215, study PRJNA481090) | Feces metagenome, whole genome shotgun sequencing project. | biome: feces | host: Leptonychotes weddellii | place: Antarctica: Sion Island | collected 2010-03-01
CTTGTGATATGATGTCTTATATTTTTAGTAAATAAAAAAGTCCAGTATAAACTGGACTTTTTCTATGGACCTGAGGGGAATTGAACCCCTGTCCGAAAGTCTATCCCTTGCGGCATCTCCCATCACAGTTATTCTTTTGACATTCCCTTACACAAACGCCGAATAACAGGCTTTTGCACTTGGTAGCTTCATAAAATCTTCCACTTTCTCAAAGCTTTGAAAGCGAAGTGCCCCGCAAAGTCGATGCCAGGTTCTTAAACAGCGGGTGGTTTAAGGCTGACAAGCTGCAATTAGGCAGCTAACGCTACGTTATCGTTTGCGTTTATATTTAGTTTCCAGGTTGGTATGCAGTCCCGGAGTCTGCAGATGGCTTCCTCAACTTCAAAACCCCCGTCGAAACCAGTACAAGCCCTTAATAGGAGTCTGGTATGCAAACGAGATAACATACTTTTGTTGAAGTATCTATAATACTAACTGTATTCCTGTTTTTTGTCAAGGTTTTTATAGAAAACAATTTTGATTTTAAGAAAGTGCGTTTTGCTGCTTGCGGAAAAATCCAGCCAGACCAAGAGTGGAAAAGGAAAGAAAATAATCGCAGTACACCTGTTTTCGGGCCGTACCAATAAGCAATCAGTACAATAAAGAGCATACTGAAGGCAGTAACAGAACCGCCAAAGGGAAGTTCAAAAATTTTAATATAAGAGGTAATAAAACTTAATTTTTTCTTTGTGGATTTCTTTCCGGCGAGAATAATGGCTGCAATTGTAAGTAAAATGGCTGCCACAATGGTGACTGCATAACCGGTAGTAGTAAGACCGCCTTCTGCATTGACGAAAAATTGAAACATAAAAAATTCTGTCTTTTTATTTTGCTGATATTCTTTCCTGTCTCACTATATTACAGTCATAAGAGTAGTGTTAAGAATAGGAAAAATAATGGGAAAATATTGTGGGATAAGAGAGGGTGTGTTAGAATTTAAAAAAAAGGAGGGATTTTCATGGAAAAGTGTAAAATACTCGTAGTAGATGATGAAAGCAGAATGAGAAAATTGGTAAGTGACTTTCTGACAAAACAGGGATACGAAGTGCTGGAAGCCGGTGATGGAGAAGCTGCACTGGATATTTTTTATAAAGATAGGGATATTCAACTGATTATATTGGATGTGATGATGCCTAAGTTGGATGGCTGGGAGGTATGCAGGGAAATTCGAAAGGATTCTAAAAAACCTATTATTATGCTGACAGCACGAGGTGATGAAAGAGATGAGCTTTTGGGATTTGAGTTGGGAGTCGACGAATATATTTCCAAACCCTTTAGTCCTAAGATTCTGGTAGCAAGGGTAGAGGCAATTTTAAGACGAACAAGTGCCATCGGTTCAAATGATATTTTAAGTGCCGGAGGGATTGAAATCAACAAAACTTCCCATATTGCATCCATTGACGGAAAAACAATGGATTTAAGTTATAAAGAATTTGAGCTTTTGACGTATTTTCTGGAAAATCAGGGAATTGCTTTATCAAGAGAAAAAATCTTGAATTCTGTATGGAATTATGATTATTTTGGTGATGCCAGAACTATTGATACCCATGTGAAAAAGTTGAGAAGTAAAATTGGGGCAAAAGGAAAATATATTAAAACAATCTGGGGTATGGGTTATAAATTTGAGGTGTCATAATGAAAAAATCTATAAAAATACGAGTGGCAGTCAGCTATATTGGAATTATGTGTATTTCTCTTATAGCTATGCTTTTAGTAAATACATTATTTTTGGAAAAATTTTATTTGTCTAAAAAAACAGACTCTTTAAAAAAAGCTTTTGAAATGGTGAACAGTACAGAGAATTATTCTTATTTGAAGTATGATACAAAGTTCCTTCAGTTTTGCGAGGAAAAGAACTTATCCATTATTGTAGTAGACCATAAAACTTCAAATCAGATTTATGCTTATGCACGAGATGCAGATAAGCTTTATGCAGAAGCACAATTTGGTTTTCTGGACAGTTTTTCCAGAGGAAAACACAGTGTTCTGGAGACAACAGATAATTATGTAGTGGAAAAGAAAATCGATGATAGAGAAAGCATGGATTCCGTAAATATGGTAGGAAATCTGGATAACGGAAATCCGTTTTTAATTAATACACCTGCTCAGAGTTTAAAGGACAGTGCTATAATTTCTAATATTTTCTTTTTATATATTGGTATTCTCACGATTTTAGTAAGTTCTGTCATTATCTGGTTTATGACAAGGCATATTACGAGACCGCTGCAGGAACTTAGTTCCCTTTCACAGGAGATGGCCAACCTGAATTTTGAGGCGAAATATCATAGTGAAGGACAGGATGAAATCGGTGTATTGGGCAATAATCTGAATAAGATGTCTGAAGCACTGGAAAATACTATTTCAGAACTGAAAACAGCCAATAATGAATTACAGCAGGATATTGAGAAAAAAGAACAGATTGATGAAATGCGAAAAGAATTTCTTTCTAATGTATCTCATGAACTGAAAACACCTATTGCCTTAATACAGGGATATGCAGAGGGATTGCAGGAATGTATCAATGATGATCCGGAAAGCAGGGAATTCTACTGCGATGTGATTATTGATGAAGCAGGAAAAATGAACAATATGGTGAAAAAACTGCTGACGCTGAACCAACTGGAATTTGGAAATGACAAAGTTTCCATGGAGAGGTTTGATTTGACAGAAGTTATCCGGGGTGTTGTTCAGTCAGCACAGCTTTTGGCAGAACAGAAGGAAGCAGATTTGTCTTTTTCACAGGAAGATTCTATTTATGTATGGGGAGATGAGTTTAAGGTAGAAGAAGTGGTGACAAATTATGTATCCAATGCCCTGAATCATGTGGATTATGAAAAGAAGATAGAAGTAAAAGCACAAAAAGAAGGAAATGTGGTGCGGGTATCTGTTTTTAATACCGGCGACGTCATTCCAAAAGAGGATCTGGAAAAGGTGTGGATTAAATTTTATAAAGTAGACAAAGCAAGAACCAGAGAGTATGGGGGAAGCGGAATTGGGCTTTCCATTGTAAAGGCAATTATGGACAGCATGCATCAAAAATGTGGTGTAAAAAATTATGAAAATGGTGTAGAATTCTGGTTTGAATTATCCTGTGCAGATATGGAGAAATAGAAGAAAAAGCAGTTACACGTTTGCATTTTTTGACATATTCTGCTAAACTAAAAAAATGGATAAAAAGAAAAAGGAGGAGTACAAATGCCGCCTTTACAGGGACAATGGCTGGAAGCTTTAAAGCCGGAATTTAAGAAAGAATATTATAAAGAGTTATTTCAAAAGGTAGGACAGGAGTATCAGGAAAGAAAGATATTTCCGGCACCGGATGACATTTTTAATGCTTTTCATTTCACACCTCTTGATGAGGTGAAAGTAGTAATTTTAGGGCAGGATCCTTATCACAATGACGGACAGGCACATGGACTTTGCTTTTCCGTAAAACCGGAGGTAGAAATTCCTCCGTCTCTGGTAAATATTTATCAGGAACTTCATGATGACTGCGGATGTTATATTCCGGACAACGGTTATCTGGAAAAATGGGCAAGACAAGGTGTATTGATGCTAAATACCGTACTGACAGTTCGGGCTCATCAGGCGAATTCTCACAGAGGAATTGGTTGGGAGCAGTTCACAGATGCAGCAATTCAGGTGCTGAACCAGCAGGATAGACCAATTGTGTTTCTTCTTTGGGGCAGACCGGCGCAGATGAAACGTAGTATGCTGAACAATCCTAAGCATTTGATTTTAGATGCACCTCATCCCAGTCCTTTATCTGCATACAGAGGATTTTTTGGTTGCAGACATTTTAGCAAAACCAATGAGTTTTTAGAACAAAATGGACTTGATCCCATTGACTGGCAGATAGAAAACAGACAGGGGATATAGAAATGGGAAAGAAAAATGATAATACATTAGTAAAAAATGCTTCTTTTCTCATGATTGCAGCGTTGATTTCTAAAATTATCGGGTTGATTTACAAAAGCCCGCTGTCAAGTACTATGGGAAAGGAGAGCTTTGGCTGTTTTCAGTTTGCTCAGAATGTGTATTTTATTCTTCTGATGATTGCATCTTTCAGCATTCCTCAGGCTGTGTCAAAAATCATGGCGGAGAGGCTTGCTTTTAAGAGATATCGGGATGCACAGAGGATTTTTAAAGGAGCACTGCTTTATGCGGTGATTGTCGGTGGTGTCGTCGCAGCAATCTGTATTGTAGGAGCGCCTATTTTAGTACCAGATGGAATGGCAAATGCAAGACTGGCTCTTCAGTTTTTAGCACCTACGATTTTTATTTCCGGTATTTTAGGTGTTTTCAGAGGATATTTTCAGGCATACCGAAACATGCTTCCAACATCTATTTCCCAGATTTTAGAGCAGATTGCAGTAGCAGTGGTGGCTCTTGTAATGGCAAACTTTATGGTGCATCACTTTGCAGATGCACAGCCGGATGTATTGCGAAGCTGGAGTGCAGCAGGAGCTACACTTGGAACAGGAGCCGGTGTTTTGACTGCCCTTATCTTTATGTTGTTTGTCTATCAGGTAAATAAGAAAAACATTCAGAGAAAGATTGCAAGAGACAGGGTATCTGTTGATGAGAGCTATAAAGATGTTATGAAAATTATTGTGATGATTGTAGCTCCTATTATTTTAAGTGCGTTTTTGTATAATGTAAACGGCTATATTAACAGTATGATTTATACCTCTGTGTCAGAAATGAAGGGATTAAAGGGAAGCGTTGTAGAAGGCTTTTACGCAGAATGTGGATTTTTCTTAACAATCATTAATATTCCTCTTACACTGTCAAGTACAGCACCTACTTCCATGATGCCGGAAGTTTCCGGTGCTTATGCCAGAGGAGATTTAAAGACTGCCAAGGAGAAAATTGACAAGGCAACATGGCTTAGTATGTTTATTTCTATTCCGTGCAGTGTAGGACTTTTTGCATTGGCAGGTCCGATTACAGCACTTTTATTCCCGTCAACAGACGGTACTGCAGGTTTTCTGATGATGCTTGGTGTAGTCACAGTAATTATGAATGGAATGTCCAATATTTCTAATGGTGTGTTGCAGGGAATTGGAAAAGCTAATATTCCTATGATTCATGCAGCCATTGCTCTGGTATTTGATGTAGTGGCCGTTACAGTGTTCATGTTTGTGACGGACTTCGGAATTTATAATGTAGTGCTGGCAATGATTGTGTATGCTCTGGTAATGTGTATTTTAAACGATAGAGCATTGAAAAAAGAATTGAATTATAAAAATCCATGGAAGACAGCTTATATACCTGCTTTTTTTGCAGCTGTTCCTATGGGAATTGTGGCATTTGCAGTTTATCGGGGAATTTATATGGTGACCAAATCACTGCCGGGAGGAAATCTTTTGGCATTAATGCCTGCCATTGTGTTAGGGGCATGTATTTATTTCCTTCTGTATCTGTATTTTGCAAATCCAAAGGAAGAAGAGTTGGTAGGACTTCCGGGAGGAAGAAAGCTTGTACAGATAGCGAGAAAGCTTCATATTATGAGATAAAAAAAGGACTGTTACATTTGAAGAAAATCAAATGCAGCAGTTCTTTTTTGTTTGTCGGTTAATCATTGGAAAGCTTTTTAAAAGCAGTGGAGAGCATCAGCTTAATACGGTTTAGCTGGTTTACTTCACTGGCACCGGGATCATAATCTACAGCCACAATATTTGCCTGAGGATAATCCTTTCGGATTGCCTTGATCACGCCTTTTCCCACAATGTGATTAGGAAGACAGCCAAATGGCTGGATACATACGATATTTGGTGTATCTGCGTGAATGAGCTCCAGCATTTCTCCTGTCAGAAACCAGCCCTCTCCTGTCTGATTTCCGATAGAAACAATAGGTTCTGCCATTTTTGCCAGATTTTCAATTTGGGCAGAAGGTGTGAAATGGCGGCTCTTTTTAAACTCGTCATTGGCAGCTTTTCGAATAAAACCAATGGCTTTAATGGCTAGCTTACCTTTCTGGGCAAAGGATTTTTGAAATCCCAGATATTGAGATTTAAAGCTCATATTGTAGAAGCAGTAGCACATGAAATCAATTAAATCCGGGCATACAGCCTCAGCACCTTCTTTTTCTAAAAGTTCTACCAGATGATTATTAGCACCGGGATGGAATTTTACCAGAATTTCGCCAACAATTCCAACTCGTGGTTTTTTCTGGTTTGTAATAGGAAGAGTATCGAACTCCCTTATCATCTGACGGCATAAGCAGTTGAAATGGGAAAAGGTTACATGTTTTCCTGACAGGAAAGCAATACAGCGCTTTTCCCATTTTCGGTGAAGATCATTGGCAGAACCTTTTACCGCTTCGTAAGGACGCATACGGTACAGACATTTCATTAAAATATCTCCGAAGACGGCACCGTAGGCAACACGCGTTGCCAGCTTCAGTGTTATTTTAAATCCGGGATTTTCTTCCAGTCCGCTTAAATTGATGGAAATAACCGGAATGTGAGCCATACCTGCCTTTTCCAATGCGCGGCGTATAAAGCCGATGTAGTTAGAAGCACGACAGCCTCCTCCTGTCTGTGACATGATAATTGCGACCCGGTTTAAATCATATTTTCCTGATTGCAGTGCCTGTATAATCTGTCCTACGACCATTAAGGAGGGGTAACAGGCATCGTTGTTTACATATTTCAGTCCTACGTCAACAGCTTCTTTGTTTCCGTTTTCTAAGACTTCTAAATGATATCCGCTGGCATTAAAAGCAGATTCTAAAAGGTTAAAGTGTATAGGAGACATCTGAGGACACAAGATTGTATACTGTTTTCTCATTTCCTCTGTAAAAGAAACACGTTCAATAGAAGAAGGGTGGATTTCTCTCTTTATTTTTTGCTGTTCTTTTACTCTAAGTGCAGCAATTAAGGAGCGCACACGAATTCTGGCAGCTCCCAGATTGTTGACTTCGTCAATTTTCAGGCAGGTATAAATTTTTCCGCTGTGGGATAAGATTTCATTGACTTCATCTGTAGTTACGGCATCCAGACCGCATCCAAAGGAGTTTAACTGGATTAAATCTAGATTGTCTTTTTCCTTTACGAAATTTGCCGCTGCGTATAAGCGGGTGTGGTAAGTCCACTGATCATTGACTCTTAAAGGACGTTCAATAGGAGCAAGGTGAGAGACAGAATCCTCTGTAAGTACGGCAATTCCGTAAGAAGTAATCAGTTCCGGGATGCCGTGGTTGATTTCCGGATCAATGTGGTATGGACGTCCTGCCAGAACAATGCCTCGTCTTCCTGTTTTTTCAAGATAACTAAGTACTTCTTCTCCTTTTCGCATAATGTCATTTCTGCATTTGCGCATTTCTTTCCATGCATCGTGAGCAGCCTTTTGTACTTCCTTTTCAGGAATATCAGGAAATTCTTCTATCAAACGTTTGGTAATAATTTCCTCGCTGGTCAGCGCCAGAAATGGATTGTGGAAACGGATATCTGGATTTTTCAATTCATCTACGTTATTTTTAATATTTTCCGCATAAGAAGTTACGATTGGACAGTTAAAATGGTTTACAGAGTCTTTAAATTCCTGACGTTCATAAGGAATACAAGGATAGAAAATATAGTTTACACCCTGTTTAATCAGCCAGGATACATGCCCATGTGCCATTTTGGCAGGATAACATTCAGACTCACTTGGAATGGACTCAATACCTAGTTCGTAAATCTTTCGTGTGGAAGTAGGAGAGAGAATTACTTGATAACCCAATTCTGTAAAGAAGGTATACCAGAAAGGATAATTCTCGAACATATTTAAAACTCTTGGAAGTCCGACTTTCCCACGAGTTGCTTTATCTTCAGTTAAAGGTGTATAGGAAAACAGTCGTTTGTATTTATATTCATATAAATTCGGAATTTGCTCTTTATTCTTTTCCTTTCCAATTCCACGTTCACAGCGGTTTCCGGAAATGTACTGACGACCGCCGGAAAACTTGTTAATGGTAAGGCGACAGTTATTGGTACAGCCTTTGCAGTTTGCCATTGTGGTTTTGTATTCTAAAGTATTAATTTTCTCAATAGGCAGCATGGTGGTAGTCTTGTCTTTACTGTAACGTTCCCTTGCAATTAAAGCAGCACCGAAAGCACCCATAATTCCTGCAATATCAGGACGAATAGCTTCACATTGGGCAATTTTTTCAAAGCTTCGAAGTACAGCATCGTTATAGAAAGTACCGCCCTGTACCACAATGTGTTTTCCAAGCTCGGAAGCATCGGAAACTTTGATTACTTTATACAGTGCATTTTTAATAACAGAATAAGCCAGACCGGCAGAGATATCTGCCACGGAAGCTCCTTCTTTTTGTGCCTGTTTTACTTTGGAATTCATAAATACTGTACAGCGTGTACCTAAATCAATAGGATTTTTGGCAAAAAGGGCAGCTTTTGCAAAGTCTTCCACACTGTAATTCAAGGATTTTGCAAAGGTTTCGATAAAAGAACCGCATCCTGAGGAGCAGGCTTCATTGAGCTGTACACTGTCTACAGTCTGGTTCTTAATCTTAATACATTTCATGTCCTGACCGCCGATATCCAGAATACAGTCAACTTCCGGATCAAAAAATGCGGCAGCATAGTAGTGAGATACGGTTTCTACTTCGCCTTCATCTAAGAGAAGAGCAGCTTTAATTAATGCTTCTCCGTATCCGGTAGAGCAGGAGTAGGCGATTTTCACACCGGTCGGCAACTGGTTGTAAATTTCTTGAATAGCCCTTATGGAAGTTGCCAGAGGATTTCCATTATTATTACTGTAGAAAGAATAGAGTAAAGAGCCATCTTCCCCTACAAGAGCAGCTTTTGTCGTGGTTGAACCAGCGTCAATACCCAGATAGCAGTTTCCGCTGTAAGTAGCTAGTGGTGCTGTTTTTATATTGTAGCAACTCTGGCGTTCATTAAATGTGTCATATTCCTGTTTTGATGCAAAAAGCGGTTCCATTCGGTCTATTTCAAAATCCATTTGAATCGATGCCTGCAGTCTGTCACGCATGGCAGTAATAGAAAATGTGGGAGCATCTTCTTTTGCATTTAAGGCAGAACCAATGGCAGCAAACAAGTGAGAATTTTCAGGTACAATGGTATGTTCCTCATCTAGCTTTAAGGTCCGGATAAATGCGGCTTTTAGTTCTGAAAGAAAGTGCAGAGGACCGCCTAAAAAAGCTACGTGACCACGGATTGGTTTTCCACAGGCAAGACCACTGATGGTCTGATTTACTACAGCCTGAAAAATAGAAGCAGATAAATCTTCTTTTGTAGCTCCTTCGTTAATTAAAGGCTGGATATCGGTTTTTGCAAAAACGCCACAGCGGGCAGCAATGGGATAAAGTGCCTTATAATCTTTGGCATAATTATTAAGTCCAGGTGCATCTGTCTGCAAAAGAGATGCCATCTGGTCAATAAAAGAACCTGTACCACCGGCACAGATACCATTCATACGCTGTTCCACATTGCCATCTTCAAAATAAATGATTTTGGCATCTTCTCCGCCCAGTTCAATGGCAACGTCTGTCTGAGGTGCCAGTTCTTCCAAAGAAGATGAAACGGCAATAACTTCCTGAACAAAAGGAATAGTCAGGTGAGTTGCCAGAGTAAGTCCTCCGGAGCCTGTGATAACCGGTATGACGGAAATTTCTCCCATAGTCTGGTAAGCTTTGTCAAGAAGTCTTGCCAGAGTATTTTGAATATCAGCAAAATGTCGCTCATAGTCAGCAAACATAATCTGGTGTTTTTTGTTTAAAATTGCGATTTTTACAGTTGTAGAGCCAATATCAATTCCCAAGGAATAAAAGGTATTTTTTATTTTCTTATCTTCTGACATTGTCAGAAACCTCCTCTTTGTATGTGTTTCTACTTATTATTATATATATAAAAAAATCAAAGTCATTATACGACAAAATGTCGAAAAAAACAATCGTAAATATTTTACAACCATTGCGTTTAAAATGTGCTTATGATAGAATAATTTGTACGACAGCAATAAATAAGAGATGGAAAAAGAGGAAAAATTTATGTATACAGTATTAAAACAGGAAGGCAGAGCCAAAAGAGCTCGTCTGGAAACCGTTCATGGAACAATAGAAACTCCGGTTTTTATGAATGTGGGAACGGTAGCGGCGATAAAAGGAGCTGTGTCTACCATGGATTTACAGGAAATCAAAACTCAGGTGGAGCTTTCAAATACTTATCACCTTCATGTAAGACCGGGAGATAAAGTGATAAAGCAACTGGGTGGTCTTCACAAATTTATGAATTGGGACAAACCGATTTTAACAGATTCTGGCGGCTTTCAGGTATTTTCTTTATCAAAACTGAGAAAGATAAAAGAAGAAGGTG
>RCNH01001006.1_pt1 | contig 10383 bp, 7 predicted proteins | sample 2041161 | NCBI WGS metagenome assembly RCNH01 (sample SAMN09708215, study PRJNA481090) | Feces metagenome, whole genome shotgun sequencing project. | biome: feces | host: Leptonychotes weddellii | place: Antarctica: Sion Island | collected 2010-03-01
CCTGCTCTGCCACCTGGTAGGCCCGTGGCCCGGAGATACGCACCACCGCAATGCCCCCCACTCCCGGAGGTGTGGCCAGAGCACAAATGGTCTGCTGCATGAAAAAATCTCCTTTCCAGCGGCCTGCGGGGCCGGAGGGGCCGCCCAATGGCCTTTTGCTGTCTAATCATTATACCATAAAACCGGGGCAAAGGGGCAGGTGCTTCCAGAAAAAGGAGGCCCGGCCCAGACATTTTCACGTTTATGCGGGCAAAAAGAGAAATTTTTCATTTTCCTCTCCCTGGCCGGAGCGGATTATCCCAAAAAAACATTTGTTTTACACAAAACAGCCGTCCTTCTTCCCTTGAAAAAACTCCTTTTTCATGATACTCTTAAATGGCGAGAGGTTTTTAAAAGCCAAGATAAAAACTTTTTTGTATAAATATTCTGGAGGTACGAATTATTATGTTTGGTATGATGATCGAAAAGCTGAGAAAGCATCCCAAGCGGATCGTGTTCACCGAGGGCACCGATCCCCGTATTCTGGAGGCCAGCGCCCGGCTGCTGTCCGGTACGTTCCTGACCCCGGTGCTGGTGGGCAAAAAGGATGAGGTGCTGTCCGCCGCCGAAAACGAGGGCTTCAACATCCGCGGGGCCGAGATCCTGGACCCCGACAATTACGAGCAGTTTGATGAGATGGTGGCCCAGATGGTGGAGCTGCGCAAGGGCAAGATGAGCGAGGAGCAGTGCCGTGAGCTGCTGCATCAGGGCAACTACTTTGGCACCATGCTGGTGAAGATGGGCGTGGCCGACTGTCTGCTGGGCGGCGCCACCTACTCCACCGCCGACACCGTGCGCCCGGCGCTGCAAATCATCAAGACCAAGCCCGGCAACAAGATCGTATCCTCCTGCTTCATCCTGGTACGTGCGGGCGCCACCGGCGAAAACGAGGTGCTGGCCATGGGCGACTGCGCCATCAACATCGATCCCAGCGAGGACGATCTGGTGGAGATCTCCTATGAGGTAGCCCAGTGCGCCCGTGTGTTCGGCATGGACCCCAAGGTAGCTCTGCTGTCCTACTCCACCCACGGCTCCGGCAAAGGCCCCGTGGTGGACAAGATGCGCAACGCCACCGAGAAGATCCTGGCCGGCTCCCCCGACTTTGAGGTGGACGGCGAGCTGCAATTCGACGCCGCCGTGGATCGCCGTGTGGCCGAGACCAAGTGCCGGGAATCCAAGGTAGCGGGCCATGCCAACACCTTCATCTTCCCCGACATTGCCAGCGGCAACATTGGCTACAAGATCGCCCAGCGTCTGGGCCACTTTGATGCCTACGGCCCCATCCTGCTGGGCCTGAATGCCCCCATCAACGATCTGAGCCGTGGCTGCAACGCTATGGAGGTCTACTCCATGGCCATCATCACTGCCGCCCTGAGCTGATGACCGCCCTGGTGCTTGTCATCTCTTTTGGCATTTTTAACCTTTGAGTGCCTTTTCCGTATTCCGGCATTTTCCCCGGCCCCTTTAGGGCCGGGGATTTTTTATCCCCAGCCAAAAAGGGGATTTTTTTGTCCCCGGCCCCAGAGCGGGAAAGGCGCCTTGTCTTACGCCACAAAACAGAAAAGCATCCCGCAAAATAAAAGCTTTTTTCAAAAAGAGAACAAGCACCGCATCAAAAACCTCCTGCCCGGCACAAGGCCAAGCAGGAGGCTTTTGGGAATGCTTATCATTTTTTCAGCGCAGGAGGGCGGTTTCATCCCCCGCCTTCAGCAAAGCAAGGGCCAGAGCGATCCTGTGCCTTCACGGCTCATTCTTCCTCGGTGTCGTCATCGGCGGCCTCGTCGGGCAGAGCATCCTCTGCCTGTAGGGCGGCCAGCTCCTCGGCGGTCAGCTCCTCGGCCTCCTCCTCCGGCTTCTCGGTGGGCTCCTCATCGGAATGCTCGGTGCGGGCCACCGTCACCACCTGGTCACCCTCACCAATGCGCATGACCCGCACACCGCTGCCATAGCGGCTCTGTACGTTGATGTCGCTGGCGTGCATCCGAATGATAATGCCCTCCTGGCTGATGAGGATCACATCGTCCACATCGTCCAGGATCTTGATGCCGGCCACCTCGCCGCGGGCATAGTTGCGGATGCCCTTGCCGCCGCGGCCCTGGATGCGGTAATCGTCCACCAGACTGCGGCGGCCCTTGCCCTGCTCGGTGACGGTGAACACCGTGGCACCGGGCCGCAGGATGCCCACGCCCACCACACTGTCGTCCTCGGTGAGGCGGATGGCCCGCACACCATGGCCCATACGGCCCATGCTGCGGGCGTTGGCCTCGTGGAAGCGGATGGCCATGCCGTTGCGGGTGGCCACCAGCAGCTCATCGTCCCCGCTGGTGATGCGGCACCAAGCCAGGCTGTCCCCCTCGTACATGGCCACTGCCAGCAGGCCGTTTTTGCGGATGTTGGAATAGGCTTGGATGGGGGTGCGCTTGATGAGGCCGTTTTTGGTCACCATGGTCACAAAGCCGCTCTCGCCCTCGGCGGCGTGGGGTACCCGCAGCATACGGATCACCTTTTCGCCGTTTTGCAGCGGCAGCAGGTTCACGATGTTGGTACCCTTGCTGGTGCGGCTGCCCTCATAGATCTGGTAGCCCTTCAAGCGGTACATCCGGCCCTGATCGGTGACGAAAAGGATGTGGTCATGGGTGCTGGAAATGAACAGCTCCTCCACAAAATCCTCGTCCTTATGAGAAAGACCGCTGATGCCCCGGCCGCCGCGCCGCTGCACCTGATAGGTGTCCTTGCTTTGACGCTTGATGTAGCCCGCGTGGGTCAGGGTGAACACGCAGTCCTCCTCCGGGATCAGATCCTCAATGTCCACCTCGCCGCTCACATGGGCGATCTCGGTGCGGCGGTCATCGCCGTATTTTTCCTTCAGGGCGGTCAGCTCGTCCTTGACGATGGCCAGCACCTTGGCATCATCGGCCAACACGCTCTCCCACTCCCGGATCTTCTCCTGCAATTCGTTCAATTCGTTCTGGATCTTTTTGATCTCCAGCCCGGCCAAGCGGCCCAGCGGGAATTTGCAGATGGCATCGGCCTGGGGATCGTCAAAGCCAAATTTTTCCATGATGGCCGCCTTGGCATCGGCGCTGCCGCCGCCGCAGTGACGGATGGTGTAGATCACCTCGTCCACAATGTCCACCGCGCGGGCCAGGCCCTCCAGGATGTGTGCCCGCTCCCGTGCCTTTTTCAGATCGAACTGGGTGCGCCTGCGGATGACCTCATCCTGGAACTCCACATATTTTTCCAGCATGGTCTTGAGGGTCATGATCTTGGGTACGCCGCCATCCAGCGCCAGCAAAATCACGCCCACGGTTTCCTGTAGCTGGGTGTAGCGGTACAGCTGGTTGAGCACCACCTGGGGGTTGGCGTCCTTTTTCAGCTCCACCACCACCCGCATACCGTGGCGGTTGGTCTCATCGTTCAGATCGCTGATATCCGTGATCCGCTTATCCTTTACCAGATCCGCAATGCTCTCGATCATGCGGCTCTTGTTCACCATGTAGGGGATCTCGGTGATCACGATCTGGAAGCGGCCATTCTTTTTTTCCTCGATCTCGGCCCGGCCCCGCAGGGTGATCTTGCCCCGGCCAGTGGCGTAGGCGGCCCGGATGCCGCTGCGGCCCATGATGATGCCCCCGGTGGGGAAATCCGGGCCATGGATGTGCTCCATCAGCCCCGCCAGGTCGATGTCCGGGTCATCGATGAGGGCAATGGCCCCGTCGATCACCTCATTCAGATTGTGGGGCGGGATGTTGGTGGCCATGCCCACGGCGATGCCAGTGGCGCCGTTCACCAGCATATTGGGGAAGCGGCTTGGCAGCACGGTGGGCTCCTTTTTGGTCTCGTCAAAGTTGGGGCCAAAGTCCACGGTGTTTTTTTCGATGTCGGTGAGCATCTCGGTGGCCATCCTGCTCATGCGGGCCTCGGTGTATCGGTAGGCGGCGGCGGGGTCGCCGTCCACCGAGCCGAAGTTGCCCTGGCCGTCCACCAGCGGATAGCGCAGGCTGAAATCCTGGGCCAGACGCACCATGGCATCGTAGACGCTGGCGTCGCCGTGGGGGTGATAGCTGCCCAGCACCGCGCCCACCGTGTCGGCGGACTTGCGGTAGGGATGCTGGGGATCGTTGCCCCGCTCATGCATGGTGTACAGGATGCGCCGATGCACGGGCTTGAGGCCGTCCCGCACATCGGGCAGAGCACGGCTGACAATGACCGACATGGAGTAATCCAAAAAGGCGCTCTCGATCTCTTTTTTCACGTCCCGGATGATCTTTTTGGTGCCAGTGCCTGGGATCATTACAAAATTCTCTTCCAAAATACCTTCTCCTTTTTATCGCAGGACCGCTCACACGTCCAGCGTGGCGTACTTGGCGTTCTTCTCGATGAATTCCCGGCGCGGCTCCACCTTGTCCCCCATCAGAATGGTAAAGGCTTCGTCCGCCTTTTCGGCATCCTCAATGGTGATCTGCACGATCACCCGATTGTCCGGATTCATGGTGGTCTCCCACAGCTGTTCGGGGTTCATCTCGCCAAGGCCCTTGTACCGATTGATCTTGGCACCGGGCATTTCGGCGCTGAGACGTGCCATTTCCTTATCATCATAGGCGTATTTGACCACATTGCCCTTCTGCACCTTGAACAGCGGCGGCTGAGCAATGTACACATAGCCCCCCTCGATCAGCGGGCGCATGAAGCGGAAAAAGAAGGTGAGCATCAGGGTGCAGATATGGCTGCCGTCCACATCCGCATCGGCCATGATGAATACCTTGTGATAGCGCAGCTTATTGATATCAAATTCCTCACCGATGCCGCAGCCCAGGGCCGTGACCACAGGCATCAGCTTTTGGTTGCCGTAGACCTTGTCCAGCCGGGCCTTTTCCACGTTGAGCATCTTGCCCCACAGCGGCAGGATGGCCTGGATGTTGGAATCCCGGCCCATCTTGGCGCTGCCGCCGGCGGAATCGCCCTCGACGATGTAGATTTCGGTCTTGCTGGGGTCTTTTTCCCGGCAGTCATGGAGCTTGCCGGGCATACGGGTGCTTTCCAGAGCGCTCTTGCGGCGCACCAGATCCCTGGCCTTGCGGGCGGCCTCCCTGGCACGGGCCGCCTGGGTGGCCTTTTCATAGATGGCCTTGGCCGCACCGGGATTTTCCTCCAGGAATTCCCGCATCTTGTCGTAGACCATGCCGCTCACCAGGCCCCGGATCTCGGTGTTGCCAAGCTTGGCCTTGGTCTGGCCCTCGAACTGGGCCTCGGTGAGCTTGACGCTGATCACGCAGATCAGGCCCTCCCGCACGTCATTGCCCGAAAGGTTCTCGTCCTTTTCCTTCAGATAGCCCTTTTCCCGGCCAAAATCGTTGATGACACGGGTCAGCGCTGCCTTGAAGCCCTCCTCATGGGTGCCGCCCTCTGGGGTGCGCACGTTGTTGGCAAAGCTGAGCAGCAGCTCACTGAAGCTGTCGTTATATTGCAGGGCCACCTCGGCCACTGCATCCCCCTGCTGGCCGTGGAGGTGGATCACCTGGGGGTGCAGCACCGTGGTCTGGCGCTTTTCGTTCAGATATTTGACAAAGCTGGACAGGCCCCCCTCGTAGCACATACTCTCGCGGCGGGGGCTGTTGTCCACCTCGCTGCGGGACTGGGCCCGCTCGTCGGTGAGGGTGATGCGCACCCCGGCATTCAAAAATGCCTCCTCCCGCAGACGGGTACACAGGGTATCGTAATCATACACCGTGGTTTCCAGGAACATTTCGGGATCGGGCTTGAAGGTGACACAGGTGCCTGTGCTGGCGGCAGGGCCGATCTTTTCCAGGGGGCCGTCCGGCTCGCCCCGCTTGAAGCTCTGCTTATACTCAAAGCCGTCTCGCCGCACCTGTACAGTGAGCCATTCACTCAAAGCGTTCACCACGCTGGCACCCACGCCGTGCAGACCGCCCGCCACCTTGTAGCCGCTGTTCTCGCCGCCGAACTTGCCGCCGGCGTGCAGCACCGTGTAGGCCACCGTCACCGCGGGGATGCCCATTTCGGGCTGGATGTCCACCGGGATGCCGCGGCCATTGTCGGCCACCTGGATCACGTCCCCCTCCTTGATGGCCACCTCGATATGGGTGCAGTAGCCCGCCAGGGCCTCATCGATGGCATTGTCCACGATCTCGTACACCAGATGGTGCAGGCCGCTGGGGCCGGTGCTGCCGATGTACATACCGGGGCGCTTGCGCACGGCCTCCAGACCCTTCAGCACCTGGATCTGGCTGCCATCGTAATCGTTTTCCACACGCTCATTTTGTGTGATGTTCCGCTCATCTGCCATTCTTTTCTCTTCTCCTTTGGTCGGGTTTGCTTATACTCTGTCCTCTATCCTCATGGCGGCACCACGGCCCAGGGGCCGGACGCTCTGCCGGAAAAGCGCGCAAGGGGCCTTACAGCCCGTTCAATGCCCCTCTGCCAAAGCGCTTTTTCAGGGTAGCGCTGCTGATGGGGCTTACAAATACCGTATCGATGGGAAAATCCGTGACCACAAAGCTCTTGGGCAAATCGCCGCTCAGGGTGACCATGGCCCCCTGCTGCTCGGCGTTCTTCAAAAACTGCCGGGTGTTCTTGCTCACCGTGGCGGTATCCATATCAAAGATCCCGATGATGTCACGGGTCTTTACGATGTAATCCTGGCCCAGATGCAGATACATGGTGCTCCTCTCCCTCTGCCGGGGCCGCCCTGCCGGGGGCCGCCGTTCCTCCCCCTGATGATACCGCCATTTTGCGGTGCGGGGGGATCATTTCAAAAAAATCAGATCCAGCTGCTCAGCACACCGTTTTCCATGCGCAGCACCTGCCCGGTGGTGCGCTGGAAGGCTGCCGGGTCGCAGGCCGTTACAAAGGTCTGGCCGCCCCGGATGCGGGTGAGCAGGTATTCCTGCCGCCCGGCATCCAGCTCGCTGAGCACATCGTCCAGCAGCATCACCGGATGCTCGCCAGTGATGGCCTGGGCCGCCTGGGCCTCCCCCAGCTTTAAGCTCAATACCGCACTGCGCTGCTGGCCCTGGCTGGCAAAGGTCTTGGCGCTCTGGCCGTCCAGGATGAATTCAAAGTCCTCCCGGTGAGGGCCTGCGGTGCAAAAGCCCGCCCGCAGATCCGCTGCCCGGCTTTTTTGCAGCACCGGGGCTAGGCCCTCGGCCCCAAAGCTGGGCTGATACCGCATTTCCAGCACCTCGCTGCCGCTGCTGATCTCCTCATAATTGCGCTGCACCATGGGAAACAGCGCCCGCAGATAGTCGGCCCGCCGCCCGGTGATGAGCTGCCCCACACGGGCCATTTCCACATCCAGCACATCCAGAAGCTCGGCGCCGCCCGGAGTGCGGGAAAAATTTTTCAGCAGGGCGTTTTTCTGGGTCACCAGCCGGGTATAGCGGCGCAGCGCCGCCAGATAGCTGGGATACAGCTGGCACAGGGCTGCGTCCAGAAAGCGCCGCCGACCCTGGGGGCTGCCCTTCACCAGCCCCAGATGGCCGGGATCGAACACCACCGCCGTGAAGGCCCCCGCCAAGGTGCTGGCCCGGCCCTTTTCCACGCCGTTCCACCGGGCCTGCCGTCCGGGCCTGGGGCTTCCCGGCTGGCCGATGGTGATGCGCAGCTCATGGGTGCGCTGGCTGTCGGCGGTGCGGGCCTCCAGCACGGCGAACTCCGCCTGCCGCCGGATCAGCTCCACGTCCCTGCTGCCCCGGAAGCTCTTGCCCCCGGTGAGCAGCCAGATCGCCTCCAGCAAATTGGTCTTTCCCTGGCCGTTGTTGCCGCAGATCACGATCAGCTCCCCCTGCGGCTCCAGCCGGGCGCTGGGGATGTTGCGGAAATCCGTAAGGATCAGCTGCTCTACCCTCATTGGCCGTCCCGTATCGTGAGGGTCTGGCCCTCCAGGCCCACCGTGTCACCGGGACGAAGCTTTTTGCCCCGCATGGTGCAGACCTGGCCGTTTACCTGCACCTGGCCGTCCTGGATCAGCTGCTTGGCCTCGCCGCCGGTTTCCACCCAGCCCGCGAATTTGAGCAGCGCATCCAGCTTGATAAATTCCGTATGGATCAGGATACTCTCCATGGCTCCTCCCTGTCTTGCCGCGCCAGGCCCTGCGGGCTGTCCGCCCAGGACGCACAAAGCGCAATATTTATAAAATTATCAAAAATCTGTCCGTGAAACACGCACAAAAATACAGCCTTCCATCAATCGTTTTTAAAGCGCACCGGAAGCACCAGATAGATAAAATCATCGCCCTCCACCGGCAGCACCTTCACCGGGCTTAAGGGGCCGCTGATCTCCAGCCGCACCTTTTCACAGTGGGAGTTGCGCAGCGCATCCAGCAGATAGCGGTTATTGAAGCCGATCTCCACCGGGTCGCCCTCTACCTTGGCGTCGAACTCGTCCACCACCTTGCCCAGGGTGGTTTGACAGCGCACCGTTACTTTATCGTTGGCAAAGGTGATGCGCAGCGGGTTTTTCAGCCGCTCGGTGATAATCAGGCTGGCCCGCTCGATGGTGTCGATGAAGTCCCGCACGTCCAGCACCACCCGTGTGCGGCAGCCCTGGGGGATGACGCTCTGATAATTCAAGAAGTCGCCCTCGATCAAACGGCTCATGATATCGTAATTTCCGGCGGCGAACACCACATAGCGGCGGTTGGCGCTGACCCGCACATCCTGATCGTCGTCCCCCAGCAGCTTGGCGGCCTCGGCCACCGTCTTGGCCGGGATGATGACCCGGATATCCTTTTCGGTGTGGAATTTGCGCTCCACAATGGCCAGACGGTAGCCGTCCAGCGCCACGATGGTGAGCATTTCCGGCTCCATCACAAATAATTCACCTGTGTGCGCAGGTTTTTTGTCATCCTGGCTCACCGCATACAGGGTCTTGTCGATCATGTCCCGCAGCTGGCCCGCCTTGATGGTAAAGGCATAGCCCGCATCGGGATTGGGCAGCGGGGGATAATCGTCGGGCAGCATGGCGGCAATGTCAAATTCTGCCACTCCGCCCTTGATGGTGGCGTTGCCGTTGTCTCCCACCAAAATGCTGATCTCGCCTGCGGGCAGGCGGCGAACCATGTCGCCCAAGAGCTTTGCGTTGAGCACGATCTCGCCAGGCACCCGGACGTTGGCCTCGATGGTGGTGGTGATGGCCATTTCCAGATCGTAGCCGGTGAGGGTGAGCTGGAAGCCGTCGGCTTTCATGAGGATGCCCTCCAAAACGGGGATGGAGGAGCGCAGGGTCACGGCCTTGGAAACGCCGTCGATGGCGGAGCTGAGCAGGGATTTGTCACAGATGATGTCCATAGGTGCGGTGGGGGACGGCGCGCAGCGCCGTTTTCCCCCTTCTCCTTTCTTTCAAAGATCCTTTGTGCTGAGGGTCAGCACCCAGCGATGGGTTCCGCCTTCCTATCGGCCTGCTTTTTCGGGGATGGGGGGTCTTGTCCTTGCCGAGTGCAGGGCGCGCAGCGCACTATTCACCCAAATCTTAGGAAGCAGTCGTAATAGGGGCGGTGGATTTCGTGGAAAAGCCCGCAAAGCCAGCTGGCAAAAGGGTTTGCGGTTTTCCACCGATTGTTCACGGCTTGTGGAAAATTTGTGAGTTTCCACAGCCGCGTCAAGCTCTCCACAACGGCTGTGGATAAAAAGTGTTGAATGTTGAAAACTCTGTTGAAACTGTTGAAATTGTTGAAAATCAATTTCCGGTGGTGTTTTTGATGATATCCGACACGGTTTCCTTTAATCTCTGATCGGTGGTCAGATCCTTTTCCATGGTTTTCATGGCGTACACGATGGTGCTGTGATCCCGGCCGCCGAACTCCCGGCCGATCTCCTCCATGCTCATGCCGGTGATCTCCCGCACCACATAGATGGCCGTGCGCCGGGCCGCCGCCACCGCCGCATTGCGCTTGGGGCCGCGGATGTCAGCGGGGCTGACGTTGTAGGTGCGGCTCACCTCGCCGATGATTTTTTCGATGGTCACCGGAACGGGCTGGGTCTCGCTCAAAATATCCCGGATGGCGTTCTGGGCCACCCCCAGCACCGGCTTGATGCCCTCCAGCATATAGTAGGCGTTGAGCTTTTTCACCGCGCCCTCCAGCTGGCGGATGTTGTTTTTCAGATGGTTGGCAATGAATTCGGCCACGTCGCCGGGGATGTCCAGCCCCAGCAGCTCGGCCTTGCGGTTGATGATGGCCACACGGGTCTCAAAGTCGGGGGGCTGGATGTCGGCGGTGAGGCCCCACTCAAAGCGGGTGCGCAGACGCTCCTCCAGGCTCTTGATCTCCTTGGCGGGGCGGTCGCTGGCCAGCACGATCTGTTTGCCGGCGCCGTGCAGGGTGTT
>RCNH01001007.1_pt1 | contig 10371 bp, 10 predicted proteins | sample 2041161 | NCBI WGS metagenome assembly RCNH01 (sample SAMN09708215, study PRJNA481090) | Feces metagenome, whole genome shotgun sequencing project. | biome: feces | host: Leptonychotes weddellii | place: Antarctica: Sion Island | collected 2010-03-01
AATTGTTTCCATATTATTTTTTTGTTTAAATGTTTTACTTATTAATATAATTGTTACCATCCATTCATTATCGCCCAGTGTCTATCACCTAAGTGAACCAGCAATACTGCGTGAGCGTATTTATTTAACGTGTACCCCCAATTGAGAGAGTTACCCGTAGGATCATAAATTCCAGCATTGACAAATTTCACTCCAGTACCAGTTAGCTGCTTAATGAATAGGATTTTACCCGCTTGCGCATTTGCAGGCATAGTCAACTCAGCCCATTCACTATTGTTAACCACAATCACATCATCATCAGTTCCAATAGACGCACTGCCATTGACAGTGCGGCAGTTAAGACACAAGCCATGAATATTAATCGCTTCCGAATCTCTGGCTATGAGATTAACATTACCATAACTTCTGAGTGCGGTTGTATTTCTACCAGCTTGTGCTATAAGTTCAATGCCTGTACTATTGGTTCCATATGCCGATACGGATAGAGCTGTACCTTCATCACCACGAATAGCACACATTGACGAAGAATCACCTGAGTTAACAACAAAGTGACGGCCTCCATTTTTCTCAATGCGAATACTTGCATTAGGATTATCAGAGACATTGGATAGTCCACCTGATTCTATGTTAAACGCTCCAATCTCGCCTTTGGTGGCAGTTATCTTACCAGATATATCTGCATTAGTAGCACACAACCCGGTCGCATCTATCTGGTCAGCTTTGATTTTCTCGGACAAAAGTAACTTTGTTGCTACAAATACCCAATCCTGCGCCACTTCCCACAGGCCTTCATGTTTACTGATCGATTCAGGAGGTGTCGTAGTGTTGGAGTAATGAGTTTTAAGACATAGATAAAGTCTTATGTCATAGACTGTGACATCGTAGAATTCTTCACCTTCCTTGCCCTCACAATAAAGGACATTGCCAGAAGACCAGTCACGCAGTCGAAGTTTGGCTCCCTTTTCTACCATTACCAAATTAAAGCTGCCTGTAATTTTGCCCATACTCTATACTTTAATTAATGACCGTGCTAACAGAACCACTGATACCCCCTTTTGCCCGGCTGATATCAGCATAAGTCACAGCTACGGACTCTGCGGAAAATGTAGCTGCGCTTTTACCAGACAAGATAAAATCAGCACCAGCATTATCCTTGATGTTAAAGCTCCAGTTCTTAACGGCAGCATTGATACTGCCGTCCGAGCGTTTACGTGCCACAGGCTTTACTGTTGCAGTCTGCCCCGACCTTACACCATTACCCGTTATGCCTGTAATCTGAAAGTCCACATAGTAAGGGTCCGAAAAGTCTGATATCTGAGTAAGTCCGGAAGCAACAAGAACGTTGTCAGTCTTTGTGTACAAATCACATCGCAGTTTCAATATGTTATCAATATCGGTCTCTCTAACGACTTGAGTTCTTGATGTACCCCAGTTAACATCACCACTACCCAGTAATTTAACCCATTGGAACTTATAACCCGAGTAATCGCCTACTTCTGCGCCATCCTTATAAAGTGTTGCCGTACATGTAACAGTCTCACCTTTTTCGGTAATAGCCGAACCGCGGTCATCCGTGATAACAACATCATAGGCATTACCGGTTGTCTCCTGTATGATAACTTCCTTGCTCAACTCTTGGAACTCGACACCACGTCCATTGATTTCAATCGTACCCGAAACGCTTAATCGGTCATTGTCATAACCGGATATAGGCACCAAGTTATCCAATACTCTTAATGCCGGGAGATTGACACTTTCTGAACCGATAGCTGTCGGATGGGAATCAATTTTCTGAAACAGCCCCTTCATACCCTCGTTGGTGCTTTTCCCGGCACCGTCAAAAGTCAACGGCACGGAATTGTACTTCCAAACGATTGTCTGAGGTTTGAGCACCGTACCAGTGCTTGCATCACGAAGAATCAGCACTGCCGTCGGTTTCTTGGCATCCGTCAGCGATTTAAAATCTGGAACAAATTGACTTGTACCTTTGTTATATCTCTGCACCAGGGGAGTCCCCTCTACACGTAGCACCCCGTTAATCGTGCTACCATCCAGTAATGCTGTTAAGCTAAATCCTCCTTCAAGTTTCATTTTGTTTCTCCTTTCTTTGTTTTATTATCCAACTGAGGATCTTCAGATTGTTCAGCTTCAGAAAAATTCGTGTCTGTTGTATCAGCAGGCACATCAACCGAACCATCAGGTAACGGACTCTCAGCATCTATTTGTGGTTTATCATAAAGACCAGACTTTTTTTGTTCTTCGATTTTTGCCAAAACCTCTGATGCGGTAGAAACAATCTCGACATCAGGAATACTACCCAACACACGCAGCATAGAGAAATCAACAACGGCACGACCATCTGGTATAGTCTCATAATTTTCAATGCCTTTAGCCTTCAAGACTTCCGGCTTTACCAATAAATAACCCATATCATTCGTATTTTGTGGCAGTGACGACTTTGCCACCGCTTGTTAATATTACATTGTTATTAGTCACAGGTACTCTGACCGCGTGCATCTTCACCTCTGCATAAACGGCCATTGAATAGTTCTTGTCAAAGCCCAGGGATGATGGTGAGAATGAAATTCTTCTGCCTTTACCAAAGGCCTTGTGCGCTATACCAGGCTTACCAGATACAGCCATCCAAGTTATATCGAATAACTCATTCAAAGAATCTGGGACAATAGCCTTGTTATCGGCCAGCACGCACTCAAAGCCAACTGTTGTATGGAGGGCAGCGTCAACTCTAGCACCGGCCGTCTGTCTGATTGTCGCTCTCAATGTTTTCGGAAATTCAACCTTAAATGTCGTCTGGGCAACCAATGTCTCGTTAGTCGGATGCTGAGGGCGGGTTCCCGTATAGTATGCGCTACGACATCTGAATGTAGCTCCACGAAAGAATCTCGCATCAAATGAAAGCTGCTTGGTGTTCTCACCAGCAACACAGATATCCTTTTCATCTTGAGTAAAATATCTCCACGAATTCCCTTCTCTAATCTGCCACCAATAAGCAGCGTGCGCATCCTCTACAGGTTCCTTGCCTGTGTATAATTGTGCCGTAACCTTGTGCATCCATTTACCTGACGCATCTGGAGTGATTCTCAAAGGGTCTATAACCCAACTGGCAGGCTGATCAATAATGCGCATAGAGTACACCTTCGAATCGTACAGAGCTGTGTACAAAGACACGCTTCTCTCTATTTTGACTTCTGTATTCCTTCGAGTGTCGGTAATGGTAAATACTGCATGTATATCCAACGGAACATTGGGCTCCACATTCTTCTTGACAGATAATGACCATTTCGGTTTGCCTTCAGCCGAAATGGCGAAATTAGCATCATCCTTTATCCGGTTGCTTCCGTCTTGCTTTGGCGCACCCTCATACCATTCACACCCAGTTATGGGCTGCTTTCCGTTCACAAGTCCATCGTTATCGGACGCTGAGACGGACGGCATCAGTACACAAGGCAGCACCCTGCGGTCCGCTTCGTACTCCTTGGTATCTTGATTGAAAGTCTGGGCAACATTACCACTGACTATTTCAATTTCTGCTATAAAGGACAACGGATCAATAACCACCGCGATATCCTTAACATTAGTCTTAACTCCCATTATATTTTAATATTAATTTTTTCTTCAACTCTTTTGAAATCCTCTCCAACGGGGATAAACACACGGAAGATGAAGGACACCTGTCTGTAACCATATCCCCATCCGCTGCCCATATCATCACGAGTGAGGTGTATCACGTTGGGCTGGCCATTAACCAATTTTGGTTTCCATGAATTATCCGCAGCAGGCAAACCCGTATCTCTGAGCCATTCGGTCTGTACTCCAGTAGTAGCCATTAGACTATCTGAAATGTCTCTGTTACCGTAAGAGATTTTAGCACTAACCTCCGTGTCAATGTTGGAGACAAAGAACTGCCATCCGTTAGAACTTTCAAATTCTATGTGATAATTTTTATCACCTTCAAGCAGCACCCAGTCAGGCGAATTCCATACAGGCTCTTGGGTTGTTTTATCGACTAAGCAACCCCATTTGCAGCCGAAACGGTAAACTGTATGCTGTTCAAGCTGCGTATAATGTTTCCCATCGGGATATTCTTTTACGTTCTGAACGAATCTGTAAGGCTTATCGCTCTGTGCGACAGCAAGAGACCATTCACCTCTGTCAACCTTATTCGGCACGACATCACCATTCCAGTCTATGTGATACAATTTCTCACACACCAGAGTCTGTGCGTATAGGCCGACATCATTAGTAAGTGCAAGTCGGTCTATCACATCTAGGTTCGGGAGCTTGCCAAGCGTCAACGCATAGTTGTATTCTTCAAGGATTGGCTTATACACATTCTGTAGAAACATGATTCTACCTTCACGCGATGAAAGCAGCCAAGACTGGGCACGTTGATTTACTTGTCCTGCATCTGGCAGTACGGCATTACCTCTGCGCGTTACGTTATAATCAGCCAACGGAGGATAATTTTTCCCTCCCGGTACTTCCGAATCAGAATACAGAACCACAGTCAGCGAGTTTTCCGCCATGTTCTTGTTCACAGGTCTGAACCACGATGTATAGTAGTCAGTACCACCAAGTCTGAGGTTATTAACGATGGAATACAACACATCATCAACGTCAAGATTCGTCACATCCGTCTCCACGTCCTTGTGCATCCACAGCTTGTAAGTACCAGCACTGATAAGCTCAACCTTATCAATCTTACCGCAATCCGAAAACGAGTAGTCCCCAGCCATCGCGTGAAGTTCGTTGATGATAAGGTCCATCACGGTCATCGAGCCACGAACCTCAAGGCGGTCAGTCTGAATACGACCATTCGGAAAAATTCCAGTACCTGCACCTGCAATCATTGAATCTATAAAATCACCAAACTTAACAAGATAGTTTGTCTGGTCTTCCTGATCCTTACGAAGAAAGATATCCTTTAATCCCTCGTTATTCTTCGTTATCTCCTTCAGCGTCCTCAGCGCAGAAAACACATTGTTATCAGTAGGAATCGCTTCCACATCATCCTTTCCAATAAGTTCAAGATAGATACCGAAACCGCGGATGAAATTCCTTAGGTCATCGAGAGTCACGTTCCTTCCTTTATCCAGTTCTATCAAATCCGAGCCCGACAGAGCGTTCGTATTCTCAAGCTGTTCAATCATAACGCTGTCCTTTCGAAGCTGGTCTATGACACGGTTTGCTATGTCCTGTTTTTCTTCTTCTGTCATACCGTTAAAATTCTATTTTGTACCTTTCGGAATGTTGAGGCATCAACCCTTCTTATCTTCATAATGTTCTCACTCTCCTCATAGTCTACCACGCGCAGGTCAAACAGAAGTTGCTTGAACACATAGCTTCTGCGCCCTTCTATTACTTTCTGCACCTCAGGAACAGACGAACCAGACCTTACAAAGCGTTCGCCCTCGAAGTAAACGTATGTACAAGACAGTATTCTGTTAAGCATTTCCCCGAACCAAATGGGGCATCCGTCTGAACAACCTAAAGTAAATGCCTTCTGCGTACTTTCTGCGGAAAAAACATCATACATATTATTCTCTGAATCCGTGAACTGCTCGTTCTCGACACCGAATGACCAGTTGTCATCCTTAAATCCTCCATGAACCCTCCAGTCGAAGAATATGCGCTGCCCACCAATATCAAACACGGCATCCTGTCTGCGTCTGTTATCCTTCATCGAATACTGTATCAGTGTCGTTTTTGCAAGTTCGGCTTTATCTGACGTGATACGGAACGGTTCGGATGTCACACCATTTATGTCTATGCAGTAGCATCCTTCCGAGAGTCCAGTCAGGACAAAATAAAGCAGCTTATCAGTTTCGTTCATACTCCATATCTTCCACTGTATGGGTGTCGGAGCCGCTGTACCAAAAGCACTGATTATCTTTCCCTCGATGTTTCGTGATTCAGAGCGACAGACAACCTGCAGCATGATTTCATCCGAAGGGGAGAACACCTGCACGTAGCTGCTTGCAGAACCTGACACATCCGTGCTTGGCCAGAAGAAAATCGGTGTAAAAGGACTTACAAAATACATATCACTTACTTTCTATCAGTTTATACTTTAATATTTCGCTCTCGTCAGCTGCTAGGTCCAGACTTTCAAGAAATCCCCTGAACGTCCTTCCGCACGCTTCAATCTCAACTGCATATCCGTTCCAGTCTTCCGGTATCAGATAACTATCTGACGAGAACATTATATCCCCATGACCGAACAGAGGACTTGAAAGTACCATGTCCGAGGATATCTTCCTATCCCCTACCACGGCATTTGAATTTCCCTCAGTTGATGCAAACTTCAACGTCGGAGCAAACGATGCTATATATCTTTCATTAGCCTTGACGCAGGACATAGGAGACAACTGTCCGTTGAACATTGTTTCCGTGGTCACTCCAGTCACCGCCAGAGACCTGTCCGGCATATATATCTTGCCATCAGTACTACAGAATATGGCAAATATCTGTCCGTCACTGCCAGTGCTCGATGTCTCCTTCCCCCGTTTTTCGGCAAGCTCCTCAAACCCGTAGCAGTCCGCACGATATGGTGAGATGAGGCTGAATTTCTTGTCCGACAGTTTCTGGTCCACCGAATAAACCACGGAGAAGTTAAATTCATCCATACCGTTGTTTCCGATGTCATAGTCCTGCTTCTGATAGCCTATTTCAACCTGGGAATATATTCTGTCGGAAATTTCGTACGTAAAATCACTTGTGTTGCAGACCTTATGCACTCCTTCTGACGCAAACAACTCGTCACGGTGGCAGAAGCACACATACGGAGCCATTTCCACCTCTCCGGCCACGACATTGCACTTCGTTAGCGAAGTGCCAAGTATGAAGTATTTCTGACCTGCACATTCATAGAGCATGTCTTTTCTTGCTCTTCCCGAAAGATTATAAGCACTGCCCTGTGGGAATGACGAGTAGAACTTTCCGCCAGTCTCGTACACGAAGTGCTTCTTCTTCCTTACATACTTGACAAATGTCGCGTCGAACTTTCCCGAATAAGCACCCGCATCACTGTCATAGTCAGAAACTGTTCCTCCGAATTTCTGTGTTCCAACAAATGATGAGGAAATCACATTGTCGACAGTGATTTCGCCAAGTTCCGTTTTCCATAATTTGTCACCCGTTTCATCAGCCTGCTGGTAATTCCTTGCCCAATAATACACGTCATCAACAGCATCATGAAATGCTCTGTCCTCATGGGCCTTGTAGCTTTCACCCTGTATGTAGGTGTGATATCTCTCACTGCCAGGAAATGACGGAGAACAGTCACGCATTGAACTGCCATACACGACACCGACGAAATGCTTGTCCGTGATTGAGAAATGAATAACTGCATCAGGATCGTCTATTGAGGTTATGTTCGTGTGCAGTTCGGTAAATCCCTGAAACTCCTCGCTCCTCGCAACAATTTCTTCCGGAATACCGCCGTCACTCACTGGTCTCATCTGAATTTCATAAACATAGCCGAATACGGTCTCCATAAAATTACAGAAATCATGGAACGAAGTGTTCATTTTTGCACCAGGCACATTACGGATAGAATCCGAAGCTGCCAAAAGGGTGTTCACTAGTCGTGCGTTCTCCTTCTCTACATATCCAGATGAAGCCTCGGAATAGACCAGCACGGATTTCTTGATACCGCCATAGATTCTTCTGCCGCCCTTGCTTATGCTCTGAAGTATCCTGTTAAGAAGCGAAAGCGGAGAAACCACGTCGACATCAACGGAAGAAGACCTCTCATACCAGCTGCACACTCCGTTATTCGGCTGAATCCAGAACGAACGGTTGCCCTTGTCATAAATCTTATCATGATTGAAAACGGCATACTGTAGTTTGTCTCCCGCACGCATTAAGCCTGACCACACTACGGCATCCGTCTTTGTGTTGTTGTCCAGCGCCAGCAGGTTGGAATATCCGCACGTAAGCGGAATCACCTTGTCTCCACTCAGCTTGTTAAGTACGAATCCTAGATAGGATGAATCCCTTAGCGAAAAAGGCGAAAAGTCCACGGAAACGACACAGTCCTTCACGCATTCGGCAAAGAAGGAGGTCGTGCAGTTAGCGGCAGGGAATCCCCATCCGCAGTCCCTGCCGTCCTTCTGGATGAATTCTTCCTGATCTGCCACAAGGATGCTGGCATTGTTTATAAGATTGCTTTCAACCATACCCATACGTGGAAACCACCACCATACGGACTTGTCAAACGTCATCTCAGTAACCTTTGAATCTTCGACAGAAGTACCTATTATCTGAAACGAGGCATCATTGAGGATGCGGAGCCCGTCATATCTGAACGGTCTCATTTCTTTAATCGCCGAGACAGGAATTTCGTACTTAACGGATTTCTTCGCCTTGAGTTCTGCAGCTACTGAAGAATCGAGACAGCTGCATGATGCGGTATGCTCGTCAAAACGAAATGTAGAGAAATCAAGCGGGCATTCAAAGAATTTGGTGTAAATCCAGTTGTTCTCGATACGGTATACTGCGAACGATGCTACTGAGGCCAGCTGCATCTTTTCATAAAGCGCCACGAGTCTGTCATACGCCTCTCCGAGGAAATCAATGCTGCTGCCTATCTTACGCACGACTCCTCCGAGCTCAACACGGACATAGCTTACCTCAACATCACCAAGGTTTGAAATCATTGATGATACTTCGATGCAGTCAGGACTCTTTATGTCCGTAACTTCCGATCCAATAGTGAGGTAGTATTTACAAATCATGCTAATCTTTACGTTCGTTTAAAACAAATATAAAGATTAGGGGGATTGCTTTTCCTAAATCCGAAAATCTTGGAAATCCAATCCCCCTATGAATATGACATAACAATCTGATATTTTGTAAATTACAATAATAAATATCATTTAACCAATTCACTGTGACATACCAGTACGTTTCCGCATATGTAGTCTTGAGGACTGATAGCACCGCTGATTTTGGCAAGCAGCGTTGCTCCAATATTAGGTTCGCACGTGAATTTTCCTTCCTCATTGATGACCATTATCATTCCGCCACTCAGCTCTAATATCTCAATGAGACCGCCTACTATAGACTGTAGTTCTTTCAGCTGATAGCCGGTGCAGTCTACAGGAACGGAGTTTATACGGACTCCGTTCGTTTTGATGATGTAATTATCTTCCATAATTAGAATGCCGTTAAAAGATTCTCAATCTTGAAGCATCTCATTTCCCCTTTTTCCACATCGAAATAGGCTAAGGTCTTATAGCTTGTCTTTGTCATTTTCTTGCCATTAAGAGTTCTTCCTGCAGGCAGATTGCTGAGAGTTCCGCAGGCTTCACGAATGGTACCGTCTACTTTGACATATGCAAAATTGACGATGCCATGTCTCATCTTTTTCGCAAGTCTGTATATCTCCCACGCCTTTTTAAGACATGACACCCAAGAATTTTTCGTTGTTGTAAACATATGGTGTGCATATTTCATAACTCTGACTCTAAAACTTGATTTTTCCATGATTCCTATTTTTATGGTTAGACTTTTATTTGATTTCTACTATAAAGATAGTCATAATGGACTATTTGTGCAATCAGAATCTTCGCCATTTGCCCGCTCAAAACTTTATTTAACATATTGATTTTCAAGTTCATCACGTATCATTTTCCGCGCTGAATTGATACGACTGCGCACTGTTCCTATAGGAATTCCATAATACCTGGCAATCTCCTCATACGAATATCCGCCGGCATACATAAGAACACAATCTACGACAGGGGACCGGCTTCTGCATCTGCGAATAGCCGACCATATTTCAGATACCTGAACTCCAAGCGAGGCATCCTCGTCTGACAGTGCCGGCTTTGCAGTCTCCACGTCTGTGAACGTAACCAAACTGTTATGGTTAAACTTTGTAATGTAAGTATTGAGGATAATGACCGAGCACCACGGTCTGAAAGGGCGCTGAGAGTCATAGTTCTGGGGATTACAGAGGATCTTCAGCACAGCGTCACCCGCAAGGTCTTCTGCATCCGCCCTGTTCCGGCACAGTCTAAGTGACTGCGCAAGCATCCATCCGTATTCAACGGACACCTTCTCAGCGAGCGTCATTTCGGACCAGTTTCATTTTAGGCCTCATAACCGCGTCACGGTGCTGGCGTTCAACGGATGCACGAAGGCGTTCAATTAAAAAATCGGGACTATCAAGAACTAATTCAAGCAGTTCTATAATCTGATCACATTTTTCACTCACTGCGGCAATCTCTCTGCGGCAGTTTCCATAGCATTTTCTTTTCATAATAGGACATTTGTGGTTTGTCCTACTATTACTGACGCACGTGAAAAAGGTTCGTAAAAATACATAAAAAAAGGGCCTCAGAC
>RCNH01001009.1_pt1 | contig 10363 bp, 11 predicted proteins | sample 2041161 | NCBI WGS metagenome assembly RCNH01 (sample SAMN09708215, study PRJNA481090) | Feces metagenome, whole genome shotgun sequencing project. | biome: feces | host: Leptonychotes weddellii | place: Antarctica: Sion Island | collected 2010-03-01
GTCATCAAGAATGGCAAGGGCAAGAAGCTGAACATCATCACCTATCGTGCAAAGAAGCATAGCGCACGCCGCATGGGCCACCGCCAGCCTTACACGAAGGTTGAGATCACCGCTATCAACGCGTAAGGAGGGAATGCACAATGGCACATAAAAAAGGCGTAGGTTCTACTAAGAACGGTCGTGACTCCGCAGCTCAGCGTTTGGGCGTGAAGCGCGCTGATGGTCAGTTTGTTCTGGCCGGCAACATTCTGGTTCGCCAGCGTGGCACCCACATCCATCCGGGTGAGAACGTGGGCATCGGCAGCGACGACACTTTGTTCGCTCTGGTCGACGGCACTGTTCGTTTTAAGCGCGTCGGCAAGACCGGCAAGAAGTGCTGCGTTGAGCAGTAATTTTTGCGAAAAACTGCAAAAACCGCGGAGCCGGGCCGTATGGTCCGGCTCTTTTTTGTAAATGCTATGCGCGGAGGTATCTAAAATGGCAGTACAAACTAATTTTATCGACGTCGCAACCATTTGGCTCCACGCGGGTAAAGGTGGCGACGGCGCTGTAACTTTCCATCGTGAAAAGTTTGTTGCAGCAGGTGGCCCTGACGGTGGCGACGGCGGCGACGGCGGCGACATTGTGTTCGTTGCTGACCGAAACCTGTCCACTTTGATGGACTTCCGTTATAAACGTAAGTATACCGCACAGGACGGCGGTAAGGGTATGGGCCGTAATATGCATGGCGCAAACGGCGATGACCTGATTATCAAGGTCCCGGTTGGCACCATTATTAAGGACGCAGAAAGCGGCCTGGTGATTGCAGACCTGTCGGACGAAAAGCCCGTGGTAATTGCAAAGGGCGGCCGTGGCGGCAAGGGTAATGCACATTTTGCAACGCCTACCCGTCAGATTCCTCGATTTGCAAAGCCCGGTATGCCCGGCGAGGATATGCGTGTTACCTTGGAGCTGAAGTTGATTGCAGACGTTGGTCTGATTGGCTTCCCCAATGTTGGTAAGTCTACGCTGATTTCTACCATCAGTGCGGCAAAGCCCAAGATTGCAAACTATCACTTTACCACATTGGTACCCACTTTGGGTGTGGTTAGCTGTGGTGAGGGTGCAAGCTTTGTCTGTGCAGACATTCCCGGCCTGATTGAGGGCGCCAGCGATGGCATTGGCTTGGGCCACGACTTTTTGCGTCACGTTGAACGCTGCCGCCTGCTGCTGCACGTGGTTGACGTTTCCGGCTGCGAAGCACGTGACCCGAAAGAGGACTTTGCAAAAATCAACGAAGAACTGCAAAAGTTCAGCCCGGAGCTGGCTGCACGTCCGCAGATTGTTGTGGGCAACAAGTGCGATATTGCTACCCCGGAGCAGGTGGAGGAATTCCGCAGCTTTATCGAGGAGCAGGGCCTGACCTTCGTGGCAATTTCTGCGGCTACCATGCAGGGTGTGCGTGAGCTGCCGGGCTTGGTATATAACCGCCTTAAGGATATTCCGGCAATTCCCGTATTCCAGGCACAGTACGTTAAGCCTGAAAATAACATGGGTGGCCGTAAGTTCCAGATTAAAAAGCTGGAAGACCATACTTGGGACGTGGAAGCTCCCTGGCTGGAACGTATTTTGGCAGGCAGCAACGTGGACGACTACGAGAGCTTGCAGTATTTCCAGCGCCAGTTGAGCGAAAGCGGCATTTTCGACGAGCTGGTTAAACTGGGCGTTGAAGAAAACGATACCGTCTTGATTGGCGAGTATCAGTTTGATTACGTGTTCTAAGGAGGGGTTTCCATGCAACAGGATTTCCTGTTATCCCAAATGGAGACGGATACTGTGGATTTGCGTGAGCTTTCGCCCTTATCGCTGGCCTTTGTCGGCGATGGCGTTTTGGAGCTGCTGGTGCGGCGCCAGCTGGTGGCGCACAGCAAGCTGCACCCGGGTGCATTAAATGCCGTTAAGGTAAAATATGTATCCGCACGTGCCCAGTATCGGGAAGAAAAACTGCTGGAGCCGCTTTTAACAGAAGATGAGCTGAGCTGGTTCAAGCGTGGCAGAAATGCAAACAAGGCAACAGTTGCAAAACACGCAACAGCTGCGGAGTATCGTGCTTCTACAGGCTTTGAATGCTTATTGGGCTGGCTGTATCTGTCTGGGCAAAATCAGCGCATTTTAGAGCTGTTTGATGCTTTGTGGCAGCAGTTTGACCCGAACGAGAAAGAAACAGAATCCTAACACGGAAAAGCCCGCTGCTTTTCGGCGTGCTTTGCGTCGAAAGGCAGCGGGCTTTTGCTGTGTGTTATGCCAGCAGCAGAGAAAACCGTTTAGCGGCAGTTCTTTGCGTTGGTAGCGTTAGAGGACTTAGCGTTCTGGCTGCTGTTCTTGGCAGTGCTGTTTTTAGCAGTACTGTTCTTTGCGGTGCTATTCTTTGCAGTGGAAGAGGAATACTGGTTGGGGTGCTTGCTGTTAGAGTACTGGTTGCTCTGCTTGTTCTCAGCGGATTTCTTGTTCTTTTCCATGGTTATAGCTCCTTTCAAAAACAGGCGGGGCTGTTTGCCCTGCGCACTGTTATTGTTACCCTTACGCGGGATATTATGCATCCAAACAGGAGGCTTTTCAAAATGGCATTAGAATATTTTGAGCAGCGTGAGCGTGCCCTTTTGGGTGACCGTTACGATGCTTTATATACCCCCCCGGCAGAAAAGGCTGCCCGTGGTGTTACCGTTTCCGGCTTGCGCTGTACTGCCGGGGAATTTGCCGCATTAGCAGATTTTGCAATTCGGCCGTCACCCTTTTGTGCAGCAGGCTTTTGTGTAGATACGCCGGATTTTAAGCCGGGCCGCCACCCTTACCATGCGGCAGGCGTCTTTTATTCGCAGGAGCCGTCTGCGTCTTCCGCTGCGCCGCTGCTGGGTGTAAAACCCGGTATGCGTGTACTGGATACTTGTGCGGCACCGGGCGGCAAAACAAGCCAGCTGGCAGCGGCTTTGCAGGGGCAGGGGCTGTTGGTAGCAAACGAGTTTGTTGCCAACCGTGCAGCTATCCTAAAGCAGAATTTAGAGCGCATGGGTGTGTGCAATGCAGTGGTAATCAACGAGGACACCGCACGCATTGCGCAGGCTCTGCCCGAGTTTTTTGACCGCATTCTGGTGGATGCGCCTTGCTCCGGCGAGGGTATGTTCCGTAAGGAAGAAGAAGCCAGCCGACAGCACAGTGAAGCGCTGGTCGAGCAGTGTGCCGCTTTGGGTGCGCAAATTTTGGATAACGCGGCAGCAGCGCTTGCGCCGGGTGGCATTATGGTTTACTCTACCTGTACCTTTGCTCCGCAGGAGGACGAGGCACAGGTTGGGGCTTTTTTGGCAAGACATCCGGAGTTTACTTTGTTACCCGTGCTGGAGGAAAGCCCGCTTGTATTCGGCAGTGAGGGTGAGGCGAACCGTGTAGGCGACAACAGCTATGATGTGTCGTTGGTGCGGCGCATTTGGCCTTGCCAAGGCGGCGAGGGGCACTTTATTGCACGCTTCCAAAAGGCAGGCGAGCCACGTCAGCTGCCCGAAAATGGACAACTGACCGCTGCGGAAGCGGCATGGCTTCAGCCTAAGCAGGGGAAGGGAAAGCAAAAAGGCAAAGGAAAACCTGCCGGCAAAGGTCAAACTGTAGATGCATTGTCCAGCTGGCAGGCTTTTGCAGAGGAATATTTTCCCGGCTTAAAGGATAAGCCCGTTTTGGTGCGTGGCGAAAATGTTCTGATTCCGCCGCCGTTTCCCAATGTGCCGCTGCATATTTTACGTGCAGGTGTATTGGCAGGCAGTGCGCAAAAAGGTCGATTTGTACCGGAACATCACCTGTTTACCGCATACGGCGCACAGTGTACCAATACCGAGCGGCTTACCCTGCAAGACCCCAGAACCATTGCGTATTTGCAGGGAGCAGAAATTGAAGCACAGACCGCCGGTAATGGATGGTGCTGTGTAATGGTAGATGGTTTTCCGTTAGGCGGCGGCAAAGTGTCGGGCGGACGCATAAAAAATCACTACCCAAAGGCACTTCGTTTCTTATAAATATCAGATAACCGGGATTCCAGCCTTGAAGATAGGCGGGCATCATGGTATACTATTACAGTTAGTGAAACTGCGCCCATTTGAGCGCTTGTATAAATGGAGGATTTGCCCATGTCTGGACATAGTAAATGGAACAACATCAAGCGTAAGAAGGAAAAGACTGACGGTGCAAAAGCTAAGGTCTTTACCAAGGTAGGCCGTGAGATCAGCGTTGCTGTGCGTGAGGGCGGCCCGGACCCCGCAAACAACGGCAAGCTGGCTGACCTGATCAGCAAGGCTAAGCGCCTGAACGTGCCCAACGATAACATTCAGCGTATCATCAAGAAGGCTGAAGGCGGCGACAAGACTGAGTTCGAGTCTGCTACTTACGAAGGCTACGGCGCAGGCGGCATCGCTATCATGGTTGATGCTTTGACCGACAACCGCAACCGTACTGCTGCTAATATGCGCCACTACTTTGATAAGTTCGGCGGCAACCTGGGCAGCATGGGCAGCGTTGGCTTCCTGTTTACCCAGAAGGGCGTTATCGTTCTGGATCTGGAGGATAAGGATGCAGACGAAGCTATGATGGACGCACTGGACGCAGGTGCAGAGGACTTTGATGCTGGCGAAGAAGCAGCAGAAGTTACCACCGATCCCGCAGCATTCCATGACGTTTGCCGTGCACTGGAGGAAAAGGGCTACCAGTTCCTGTCTGCTGACATTGCAATGGTTCCCTCTACCACCACTACCATCACCGACCCTGAGATTCAGGCAAAGCTGACCAAGCTGCTGGATGCTCTGGAGGACGACGATGACGTCCAGAACGTATGGCACAGCCTGGAAAATGAAGAAGACTTGGATCGCTGATTTAAGTTTAGAATAACTGTAAAATCCCTGTTGCAGAGTATATCTGCGGCAGGGATTTTTTATTGCATAAAATATCTTAAAGGTTTCTTAAACTGAATGCATCTTTTTTGTTAAGGGAAAGACTGTTACAATATAGATGCAAAGAATACATGTGTTCAGCAAATGAGGTAGGAAGATGGAAACAATACTGATTTGCGACGATAACAAGGAAATCGTCCAAGCATTAAAAATTTATTTGGGAACAGCGGGGTATCACTTGCTGACTGCGGCAAATGGAGCCGAGGCGCTGGAAGCAGTAGAAAATAATCCGGTGGATTTGATTTTGATGGATATTATGATGCCGCAAATGGATGGCTTGACGGCAACTGCACGATTGCGGGAAAACAGGAATATCCCAATCATTTTACTTACTGCCAAAAGCGAGGAAAGTGATATGGTACTGGGCCTTGAAATGGGGGCAGATGATTATATTACAAAGCCGTTTCGCCCAATGGAGTTGCTGGCACGTGTAAAAAGCATGCTGCGGCGCTATAAACGGCTGGGCGGCGATATAAAAGAGCCGGAGGGTGTTTTGCAGGTAGGCGGCCTGATGCTGAACGACAAGGAAAAGCGCATCACGCTGGACGGTGACCCGGTAAACTTAACACCACTGGAGTTTAAGCTGCTTAAATTTTTGATGGAGCATCCGGGGCAGGTGTTCTCCGGAGCAAAATTATACGAATGTGTATGGGGCGGCTCCCCTGTGGCAGGGGACGGCGCAGTTGCGGTGCATATCCGCCATTTGCGTGAAAAACTGGAAATCGACCCGGCAAACCCTCGCTTGATTCAGGTTGTTTGGGGGCAGGGATATAAGCTGGTTAAGCCCAAAGAAAGAATGGAGAACGAACAATGAAACGTAGAGTGTATTGCGCTTCCGTTGGGTACGAAACCCGAAAACTGCTGTATCTGGTAAAGGTGCTTACTGCAATCAGCGCCGGGTGCACGCTTGTGTGGCTTGCTGCACACCGATGGGAGCGGAGGTGTAAGGAATGAGCTGGGCTGAAAAAGTAACACGGTCCCGTATTGCAAAGTGCCTATGGTGGGCAATAACGGTACTGGCTTTGTTTTTTGGTGTGCTGGGTGTGGTAAGCACATGTATTGCAGCACGGGTGGGTGTTTTTGAATCCGGTGCAGAGGAGTATTGGCAAACATCACTGTTTAGTTACTATGTTGACATTGATTCGGCAGAAATAATCAACAGAGCGGCACAGCTTGGCTGGCAGGAAACCGATGCACAGCATATGGGTATGCAGGACCATCGTTTTTTGCAGTATCATATTTATCAGATAAATGAGGACGGGCAGCAGGTGGAGGAAATCTATCGGGACGATATAGGGGAGACACGCCGTGTACTGCGCCGCTATGTAGATGCTTTTAAGAATGGCTCTTATTCGGTAACCAGTGAGGAAGTCTACAACCAAAACGGCCTCCAGCCCTCAGTGGTACTATTTGGCGGAGAACAAAAGAACTCCATGCATATCGTGGTAGAATCTTACATCGACGAGGACAAATTATTTGAACCGCAAAATAGCGCGAATATGCCCCAAACATGGGTAGAAGAACAAATACAGATGCATGCCCAAAATTACGTGCGGCTGCGACCTGTCAAAAATCAAATGGTAGCAGCTGTTGTAATTTGCGCAATTGCTGGGTTGATTGCATTGGTGATGATTGGCCTTGGCACGGGCCGAACAGTAGGCAGCAATGAGGCAAAGCTGTGCGGATATGACCGTATCCCCATGGAATTGCAAGGTGCGGTGTTATTGCTGGCAGCATACACAACACTTTACTTTGCAGTAAGGTTTTTGTATGTGGATACAGTGCTGCTTCTGCTGAGAAGCAAAGTTGTTCTGTTTGCAGTTTGCTCGGTGGTTACAGGGATTGTACTGTATGGTTTAATTGTATTTTACAGTTTTGTGCGCTGGGCAAAAATCGGGCGGCCGCTATCCTGCTTCTGGGCAATTCGTATTCTCGGAAAGGTATGGCGGTGGGGAATACAAAAAGCCAAAATCATTTTTTCAGCAATACCCATGGTTTGGCAGGGCCTGTTGCTGTGCATGGTAGTAGCAGGGTTGCATTTACTCAATATCCTGTTTCCATATAGAGTAAGCCCGGTTGTACAGCTGGCACTTTGGATTTTATTGTGGGGTGTAATGGTTTTTGGCATTTCCTATGCTGCAATTGGTGTGCGCAGTGTGCAGCGGCAGGTAAATTCGTTTTTAGCAGGGGATTATCAGGCACAGCCTGAATTTGAATCAAAGCTGCCGGATATTAGTAAAATCAGTCAGGGCCTTTGCCGTATTGGTGATGGCATGAATACAGCAGTAGAGCAGCGCATCAAGAGCGAACGCATGAAAACCGAGCTGATTACCAATGTTTCTCACGATTTGAAAACACCATTGACCAGCATTATCAATTATACGGACTTGCTGGCAAAGGAGGACTTGCCCGAAAGCGCACGAGAATATGCTGGGGTGATTGCACAACAGGGCGAGCGGCTGCGTAAACTGACAGAGGACCTGGTGGAGGCGAGCAAAGCGGCCAGTGGGGTGCTGTCCTGCACTAAAGTGCCAACCGACTTAACTGAGCTGTGTCAGCAAGCAGCGGCAGAATATGCCGACCGCATTGAGGCAGCAGGTCTGACTCCTGTTTTAACGCTTCCGGAGGATAGCTTTACAGCAAATCTGGATGGCAGGCTGACATGGAGAATCCTGGATAATCTGTTCTCGAATGCTTGCAAGTATGCACAGCCCGGTACACGGGTATATCTGGTTGGTGAACAGGACGCAGGCTATGTAACATTAACCATGAAGAATATCTCTCGTGACCCGCTGAATATACCGGCAGAAGAACTGATGGAGCGTTTTGTGCGTGGCGATAGTGCACGTACCGGCGAGGGAAGCGGCTTGGGCCTTTCCATTGCAAGGAGCTTGTCTGAGCTGCAAGGCGGACAGTTTAGTTTGTATGTAAACGGAGATTTGTTCCAAGCACAGGTTCGGTTCCCGAAACAATAATAAAAAAGCGCAGGCGGCCATGCAGGCTGCCTGCGCTTTCTATTTTGTAAGGTTACTGTACGGGAACAATCATTAAAACGGCATGGCCGGGCATACAAACTGCCTGTTGGTCCTCCATGCGAATCCAGCCGTAATTTTCGCAAACATGGTCGGAGCACTGGCTGTCGATAAAGCGAGCCTGCTGCTCTTTTACTTCAATGGTTACAGTTAAGTATCCGGTATCCACGGTAAAAGTTTGGTCCTTGTCCAAAGGAATATCCATAACGGTGTTATCATCGCCGTATGTCAATTGTGCCATTAGTTCGCCCTGAGGCACTTTTGCGTTGCGAAACAGAAATAAACCTGCGGCAATAATAATGACTGCTGCTGCAAAAATAATGTTTATCAGTGTACTCTTTTTCATTTGGGTTCTCCTATATTAAAGTGCTACCGTTGCATTGTATCATGTATCTGTGATAAAAAAAAGACGTATCAGAAAAATTATAGGCGCTTTCCTGTATAAAATAAAATGCGGCGGCTTGTTGACAGAAACGGGGAAAACAGTGTATTCTTTCAAAAAGAATAGGCACTATACCGGAAAGGATTTGAAATAATGAGTTTGCTAAAACAAGATTTTGAGTGGCTCCACGCACATCCGGAGCTATCTTATGAAGAATATGAAACGACGGCATATATCCGTAAGCGATTGACCGAGGCGGGGGTGGAAATTTTACCCTACACACTGGAAACCGGTTTGGTTGCACAGGTACAGGGCAAGCAGCCCGGCCCGATTGTTGCGCTGCGTGCCGATATTGATGCGCTGCTGGTAAAAGAGGAAACCGGCCTTGCGTACCAATCCTGCAATGCGGGTAAAATGCACGCCTGCGGACATGACTTTCATACATCTGTTTTGATGGAAACTGCCCGTATTCTCCAATCCCAAAAAGATACCCTGGCGGGCACGGTACGCCTTATTTTCCAGCCGGCAGAGGAACGCAGCGATGGCGCCCTGAAAGTGCTTGCGACAGACGCAATGGAGGGGGTACAGGCAGTGTTTGCCCTGCATACAGCACCGTGGTTCCCCGTAGGCACAATTGGTGTTAGAACGGGCGCAGCAAGCGCCTCGGTAGACCGCTTTGAAATCACAGTTACCGGACAGGGCTGCCATGCGGCATCGCCTGAGCGTGGCATAGACCCCATTGTAGCAGCTTCGGCTATTGTAAGTGCAGCCCAGACGGTTGTAAGCCGAAATATCGCACCGGTAAACCCTGCGCTGGTAAGCATTACACACTTTGAAGCAGGTACAACTTGGAATGTAATCCCGGAAAGTGCCTATATGGAAGGCACTGTGCGTACCCATGCGGCAAAGGACAGAGAACTGATTCCCGCACGGTTGGAAGCGGTTGCAAAGGGTGTTGCCGCAGGCTATGGCGCTACGGCGGAGTTCAAGTGGCACGCAGGTCCGCCGGCAACCGATAATGACCCGGAATGGACAGCATTTGCGGCACAGGTGGCAGAACAAACCGGCTTGCAGGTGGAAGAAGACCCTGCAAATATGTTGGGCGAGGATTTTTCCTATTTCCAGCAGAAAGCACCGGGTGTGTATATTCACGTTGGTGTAGGCCTAACAAAGTCCCTGCATAATCCAGGCTTTGTGGTGGACGAGGCATCCCTTGAGCCGGCTGCGGTTTATTCCGCTGCGCTGGCAAAAAATGCATTGGAAAAGCTGGCAAAATAAGCAAACATCCAATACAAAGCTCATAGTGGGAATGGAAACCAAGCAGTTTCCATTTCGACATAACATAAAAAGGACCGTATCAAAACGATACGGTCCTTTTTTACCTTACAGCAACTTACTAACAGAGGAGATTGCTATAATATTCAGCTTGAAATAGAGGATTACAGTTCCTTCTTCAGGGTGTCGCCCATGATAAAGCCGTAAACCAGAGCAGCGTCAAAGCCCATGCCGTACTGCTTTGCGTCCTTTTCTTCGATAGAACCGCAAACGTCGCCGGCTGCGTACAAACCGGGGATAATCTTCTTTTCAGCAGTCAGGACGTGGCAGTCGGTGTCGATTGCCAGACCGGCAGTGGTCAGGTAGAAGGTGGGGTCAACACGAATTGCCCACAGACCGGTACGGGTTTCGATGTAGGGGCAGTTCTTACGGCCGAATGCGTCAGCCTCGCCGGACAGAGAAGCCTGATTGTTAGCCTCGATAGAAGCGGCCAGGTTAGGCAGCTTCAGCTCTTCCATAGCAGCGTCCAAAGAGTCGTAGTGGACAGCCTCGCCCTTTTCAAACATAGCGACATAGCCGTTGAAGCCGAAGGACTCGCAGTCACGAACCTTTGCAGCGGAAGCCTCGTCGAAGATGTAGTAGAAGGTGTCGCCGTTTTCGGGGTTCAGCTTAGCCTTAGCCATGGTGTAGTGGTTATCGGAAATGAT
>RCNH01001010.1_pt1 | contig 10362 bp, 9 predicted proteins | sample 2041161 | NCBI WGS metagenome assembly RCNH01 (sample SAMN09708215, study PRJNA481090) | Feces metagenome, whole genome shotgun sequencing project. | biome: feces | host: Leptonychotes weddellii | place: Antarctica: Sion Island | collected 2010-03-01
ATCCACGATGACATTGCAGATCAAGGACAACTAAGGCGCTCTGAGCCTTGCATGCATATAACAGAAGGCATTGGACTTGCAATCAACTGCGGAGACCTAGCACTTGCAACCACAAGAACAGATATTCTTATGAGTGAAGTGTATTCAGATGCTGAAAAAATCAGTCTTATGAAAGAGTTTTCATTTATGATGCATAAGACTATTGAAGGTCAGGCCTTGGATTTGGGCTGGGCAAGAGATGACAGATGGGACATAACCGTCGATGATTATCTTGCAATGGCAACTCTCAAAACAGCGCACTACTCTTGTGCATCTCCTTTAGTATTGGGAGCTATATGCCAAGGAGCAAATAAAGAAACTCAAGACGCACTCAGACAATTCGGACTTCTAGCCGGTGTAGCATTTCAAATTCAAGATGATATGCTCAATCTCTTTGGAGACAAGGCTCATCAGGGAAAAGATTACCGAAGTGATATCTCAGAAGGAAAACACACACTCCTTGTCGTCTCAGCACTTGAGAGGCTAAAGGGCAAGGAAAAAGATGAGCTTGTTGATATTCTTTTTTCACATACTAAAAGTATTGAAGCTGCAAATAGAGCATGTGAATTAATTTTAAATTCTGGTGCACAGCAATACACAGCAAATTATGCTTTAGAATTAACAAGGAAATCTCAAGAAATATTAGATACGGCCACTATTGATAATGAGGCTAAAGAAATACTTTTATCGATGACTGACTTCTTCATTAAAAGAAGCAAGTAAGATCGATAAGCAGGAGGACTCATGAACCCTATCGTTCAAGGAACTACAGGAACTGCTGTAGAAGATATCCAAGAGCGTCTTTGTAAACTTGATTACAAGATTGATCAAACTGAATTAGATACTCATACATTCGGAGAAACAACAGCGCTTGCAGTTGCTCAATTTCGCCTAGCACAGAATTTACCACTTTCAAACGATGTTGATGATGCATGCTGGTCGGCTTTAGTAGATGCAAGCTATGAATTAGGCGATCGCACTTTATATCTTCGTTTGCCTAATTTCCACGGCTCAGATGTACATACCCTTCAGACTAGACTTAACATATTAGGGTTCTCTTGCGGAACTCCTGATGGCTACTTTGGTGCATATACCGAATCTGCACTTAAGGAATTCCAAGAGAGTGTAGGAATTATGCCTGATGGCATGGCGTTTATGGACACATTTGATGCAATTGCACGCCTCAAACATGTATGGAGTGGAAACTCAGCAAAGGGACCTCATCCAACTGGAGCCATGAGTTTCTCACGTGCAGCACATGCTCTAGAGTCCACACCTCTTGCACTCACCGGCGAAGACCAGATCTGCAGAAATATTATTGGCCGCATGGTAAACCTTGCAAATGCAACAACCGTAGATTCTCAGTTGTATCTTGCAGATGATCCTGAATGTCCTAATAATTGCACTACCGTATCCTTAGGCACTGAGCGTCTGCCTAAGAACAATACTCAGATCAACGTTATTGTTGATGATTATGACTATCTGCCAATGAGACTTAGAACTGCATTTGAAAGCATGGCAGACTCTAATCCTCATATCAGGCTAGAGGTACCTTTCGACACCACCGGTCAAAGTACTTTTACTGTGGCAGATGCCCAAGCTTTAGCAGTTGTAGTTCTTGATTCGCTTTGTATGGCATTAGAACAGATGTAGAGAAATTATATTTCTGACTTCACAGATACCGTAATATAAGGTAAACTATTTCAGGTGCACAAGCACACAGGGATATCGTCTAATGGTAAGACACGGGTTTTTGGTACCTGTAACCTAGGTTCGATTCCTAGTATCCCTGCCATAAAAAATTAAATCGGATTCCTATGTTTAACTGGGAGTCCGATTTTTTATTGCTTATTATTTATCCTGAATATTAAATTCCTTTTTAAGCCTTTGTTAAAATAAACTATTTCCAGCTTGAATCAATGTCTTAACAAAGAGAATAAGTTGTCTTAATTCATTACACGGATCTGACTATAGAACAAGGCCAGATATACTGAGATTGATACCATGTGCATTATAAAGATGTCCGACATTTTCATTATTATTCATAATGAAAGGAGGCGGTCGTTAGAATATCAGCAAACATTTACTCATTAATTACCTGACCGCTTTTTATTTCCAATTTCACGCTGAGAGTTCTAATAAGTTTGCAATGCACGTTTCTATTTTGGCCCACAAGCCACACTCTCTAGCCGACCTATGGCTACACTCCCACCCTACAGATCTTGCTTGCGGGAGGCAGGATGATGTTGAGTAACGGAGAAAAAATAAGACAGGCGCGAAAGTCTGCTGGACTCACACAAAGAGATATGTTTGATTGGCTCGATATACCTATTCGAACTATACAAGATTGGGAATACGGAATTAACAAGCCTTCTGACTGGGCAACAAATCTCATTCTAGATAAAATAGAGCGTGAAAGTGACAGCTATAAAAGTGATACTAAAAGAATTTATCATCATTAAAATAGAGGCCAGGATAATATCTCCTGGCCTCTATAGTTTTATTCCATGCTGCGCAATTTATCTAAAATAGCTTTAACTTCTTTTTCAGAAACTACCTGGTATTTAATTTCCCCATTTTGTAACTTATGATTGCCTTCATAAGCATAGCTAATTCTATCGTTGGATGTTGTTGTATCGATTGTATATGTCTTGCAGCTAGCATGTATCTGATCTGCTCCCGTTTTAGTAATTATTTCCTCAACATTTGAAGAAGTTACACCACAACCTGGGAGAATTTCCATGCGTCCATTTGAAAGCTCTACGATTGTTTTCAATACGTCAATTCCCTCATAGGCAGAAGGATACATACCAGAAGTTAAGATTCTATCAATGCCGCATGCAGCTAGCTTATCTAAGGCCTTTTCTATCTCTTCTCTACTCTCACATCCTAAGCAATCAAATGCACGGTGAAAGACAGCTTCTGCATGATATTCATGACACATATATGCAAATAAAGCCGTACGGTCCATATCGATTGTTCTATCGGCTTTAAGAAAGCCAAAAGCTAGGCCATCTGCTCCAGCTTCAAGAAGAGTTTTAGCCTCTCTCATCATTTGCTCGAATTCAAGTTCCGTATAGCAAAAGCCACCAGATCTTGGACGGACCATACAGATAGTCGAAAGATCAGTAAATTGTTTTACAAGCTCAAGGCTTGCAATGCTTGGAGTCAATCCTCCAAGTTCAAGCGCGCAATTGAGTTCAATTCTCTTAGCTCCTGCCATCTGAGCACTCATTGCATCTTCATACGAACCGCAGCAGACCTCTAATAACATAACAACCTTCCCTTCCAATTGGTTGTATAACTTATACAAGTATTTTAACTTGTATATACAATCTACTTATACCCATAAATGACAATATGACTTGACCTTATTATGTATCTTTATTTATTTTACTAGTATAATGATTCAAAAGCAGTTTAGATTGACTAAAGGAGCATTATGGACTTTCTAGAGTTAGCCAAAAAGCGCTATTCATGTCGTAAACTTGAGCCTACCCCTATTTCAGACGAAACACTAGCACAAATTCTAGAAGCAGGTCGTATAGCTCCTACTGCAGTAAATGCCCAGCCTTTCAAGCTTTTTGCTATGAGAAGCGATAAGGCAAAAGAAGCAATTCATAATGCAACTTCTTATACCTTTGGAGCTGACACATTTGTCGTTGTCGGCTCAGAAAAAGGAAACGGCTACCGACGCAAGAGTGATAATTTAGATTTTGCTCTCGTAGATGCAACCATAGTTGCAACCCACATCATGTTACAAATTGAAGCTATGGGACTTGCCACAACATGGGTCGGTGCATTCGATCCAAACATTCTCAAAGAAGCATTTCCTCAGATGAAAAACTTAGATCTTGTTGCTATTTTCCCTATTGGTAAAGCGGCAGTTGATGCTAAGCCATCAATCAAACATTCAGAGCGCAAGCAACTCGATGAACTTCTTGAAACTCTTTAATCTACTATGCACGAGCCCTATTGAGGCTCGTGCATATTTTTTTTAAATCAGGTTCATTCATTTACTATGATTGAAAACCTTAATCTTATTGTTTGCACAATGAGAGAATACATCTCAATAAAAATGCTGTGCTACCAAAGTAGCACAGCATATAAGGCAAAATTATAGTAATGATCTATTTGACTGGGAAAAGCCTAGTTGCATTATCCCAAAGATTGGCATAGGTCTTCTCACGTGAACTTACATTCGCATCTTCTCGAACTCGTGCAATATTATCGACAATAAAGGCAATCATCCCAGGCTCGCACTCATAACCACGAAGCGGAACAGGTGCCATAAATGGAGCATCAGTCTCACTCAACATAAGATGAGCAGGACACTCAGCAATAGCCTCGCGTATATAAGGAGCGGAATTAAAAGTAGAAGCTCCACCAAAGGCAACATAGCAACCCATATCGGTAAACGGATGCATAACATCAGGACCCATGACAAAGCAATGAATGATAACTGGGCAGTCTCCTGAACCATCTCTCTTGAGGATTTCATACACATCGCGATAAGCTCTTGAGGCGTCGTCTTCCTTTTCATTTCTAATATGAAGTTCGATAGGAAGATGAACGCTGCGCGCAAAATCAAGCTGCTCTCTAAATATTTTCTTTTGTAGTTCAGGCTCTACACCACTGTTGTAATCGATACCAAACTCACCAACACCAACAAAGCTTGGATGCTCTAGAAGCTGCTTCATGTAATCTAGCGTAGCTGGGCTGTATTCACCGTAGCCATAGGGATGAACACCAGCTAGAAATTGAATATTCTCATAGAGTTTTGTATCCGGTACAACCACACCGGCTTCACGCAATCTTTCTTCTTCACCACGCGCATTTTCTATCCAGCGCTGGCTTCTCTCATGAATCTCATCAACGCTCATGTCTGCATCTGTAGGATCGAGCGGAACGACCATAAGTTCAACTCCAGCAGCTTTTGCACGTGCTATAGCAACAGAAGGATCAATATCGTCATAGCACGTAAAATGCGTATGAGTATCAGCTAGAGGTGCAAATGCTTCTGGTAGCTCAATTGGCTTATTTTTCTTATGAAAGAGGATCGCATCCTCATATGTCTTTTGAATCATAGTGCCTCCTTGCGAATGGAACTTCGACAGGCAAATTGTACAAAAGCCCCTCGCATAACTACGAGGAGCTTTATATTAATTTCTTAGTGCAAATGCAAGCTCGACAAACTCAGCAGTTGAAAGTTTTTCTGCTCGTACACTCGGAGCTATATTGCTAATCTCAAATGCAGCATCCAAAGCTTCTTTATCAAAACCAGATGACGACATTGAATTGCGAATAGTCTTTCTCCTTTGTGCAAATGCAGCATCGATGACCTGTGCTACAAATGCAACCATCTCATCATCAAGCTGTTCTCCCTGATAGACAAAGGGTTTGCGCTCTATGCGAACAACAGCAGACTCCACATGAGGAGCAGGCATAAAGTTTTGAGGACCCACCTGAAATCTTCCTGTTACCTCGCCTATGAGACCTAATTTAGCAGTGTATGCACCATAGGTTTTGTTGCCAGGTGTTGCACTAATACGATCTGCAACCTCAGACTGAACCATAACCACGCATTCTCTTAGAGTCGTAAACTCTTGAAGGTAGCGAAGAATTAAGGTAGCGGCTACTTGATAAGGAAGATTAGATACAAAAGCCGTAGGCTCTAGCTTTCCCATGCCAAGAGTTGCCAGGGCTTCCTCAACTTGAACTGGACCGATCTTTAGTGCATCTGATTGAATAAGTGCAAATTTTTCTGAGTCCTGGGCAAGGGTTTCTGCAAGTACCTGAGGAAGATCGCGATCTGCCTCAATAGAAACACACGCCTTTGCATTTTGCAAAAGGGCACAGGTTAAAGTACCAATACCAGGGCCCACTTCCAACACTACATCATCATCTGAAAGATCTGCTAGATTTATAATCTTTCCAATAATGTCATCGTTGACAAGGAAGTTCTGTCCCAGTTTATATTTTGCACTCAAACCAAACTGAGCAAGTGTTGCTTTGGTTTGAGTTGGTGTAGCTAGATAAGAATACACGTTATAAGTCTCCTACTTAGCAAGACGTGGGAAAAGAGCATCTCCCTTAACCACATCAACGCCTTGTTTAAGCTGTCCCCAAACACATGCTTCAGGAAGTGGCTTCTCACTTTCTGTAGCAACACTCATACGATTAAATACTTCCTGAGAAGTAGCTGGCATAAATGGCATAAGAAGATGAGCACAGATGCGAATAGCCTCAAGAAGGCTTCCAATTACAAATGCAAGCTCTTCTTCCTTTGCAGGATCTTTAGCCAATACCCAAGGTTCGCTTTGTTCAATATAGAGATTCGCAGCACGAATGAGCTCCATAGCGCATTCGATTGCCTGTGAATACTCAAACTTCTTCATATGCTCAGCATATCGGTCGTAAATACCCTCAGCCACATCTTTCAAAGGTGAGGTACGCTCTTCCCAATTAGCTGGCATTGTAGGAGTTTTACCATCGAAATATTTAGCACTCATGTTTAAGCTTCGGCTTACAAGGTTGCCCCATGAATTAGCAAGATCTGAGTTGTAAACTTGCTCCATGCGGTCGAAAGAAATAGCACCATCAGCACCACTTTCGACATCGCGCATAAAGTAATAGCGATATCCATCAATACCCAAAAGATCGATAACCTCGCGAGGAGCAATTGCATTTCCACGACTCTTACTCATCTTTTCACCCTTGCCGGTTTCTGGATTACGTACAAGAAGGAATCCATGAGCAAATACCTGTGTAGGAACATCGATACCTGCAGCCATAAGCATCGCCGGCCAAATTACACAGTGAAAACGTGTAATATCTTTTCCAACCATGTGGGTAGCTGGCCAGAACTTCTTAAATTCCTCTTCACCCTGCTCCTGACCAAAGCCAATAGCTGTAATGTAGTTAATCAGAGCGTCAAACCAAACGTAGGTTACGTGCTCCTTGTCGAAAGGAAGAGGAACTCCCCAATCGAAGCTATTTCGTGAGATAGAAAGGTCATGAAGACCAGACTCAACAAAAGATACTACTTCGTTGCGTCGAATCTCAGGCTCAATAAATTCTGGATGCTCACGATAGAGCTTGAGTAGTTGATCTTGGAAAGCAGAAAGCTTAAAGAACCAGGACTCTTCCTGCACGCGCTCAAGAGGACGCTGACAGTCAGGGCAAAGATGCTGACCTTCTGTGTGATTAGCCTCATCAGCATGACGAACCTGAGTTTCTGTGAAGTAAGTCTCTTCAGGAATGCAATACCATCCGTCATAGCTGCCCTTGTAGACATAGCCCTTCTCTTTGAGAATCTCCCACAAGTGCTGAACAGCTTTAGTCTGGCGATCTTGAGTAGTACGCATAAAGTCATCGTATGAAATTTGCAACTCTTCCCAAAGCTCTGTATATGCAGGAATCATAGAGTCACACCACTCAATTGGAGTCATGTTGTGCTCTTTTGCGCTAAGTGCAACTTTCTCTCCGTGCTCATCGGTTCCAGTAATAAATTTAACGTCATAACCTGCAGCACGGCGGAAACGAGCCTGTACATCACACATCAATGTGCAGTAAGCAGTACCTAGATGAGGTGCTGCATTTACGTAATAGATTGGTGTGGTGATGAAATAAGAAGGTTTATCAGACATACAAGCTCCTCTACTTTCAATATATTTAATATACAACGACATAGTAACCATGCCGAATTATTACTCTTTATCAAGTCGTATCATCTCAGGCGATGAACTATTACATTTAACCACGTTATAAATATAAAAGCGCCCAGAAAGGCGCTTTTTCTCATTACAACTATATTTTTGGACTATCAATATTATGAGCGTGCTATTTCGTTGATAAGATCATAGACCTCACCACGATCTTTTCTGTATTGTTTTGAAAGACGCCTTGCAAGTGCAGTTTTAGGTCTTCCTTGTTCCAAACCTTCCCTAATTGCCTGCTCTAGCGTCTGCTCTTCTGAATCGATGCATGAGCTCTCATTGATGTGTTGTTGGAGCTCTTCGAATGAAGGTGGCTCAATTACCAAAGCACACTCACCTTTTATGCCCTCTCTTTGAGAAATAATTTCAAGCATATTACCCGATAGATCGCGAACGACTTCTTCGTGAAGTTTTGTAAGCTCACGAACAAGAGCTACACGTCTTTGAGGAAATACTGATGCTAGCGCTTCAAGGGTAGCAACAACACGATGAGGTGATTCATATATAACTATGGCACCTGGTATTTGTGAGAGTGTCTGAAGTCTTCTTAGTTTTTCCTTTGGTTTGCGTGGCAGAAAGCCCTCAAAGAAAAACTGATTCATTTCAAATCCGCTTGCAACCAATGCACATGTAATTGCAGAAGGACCAGGTATAACTTCAACCTTGTAGCCTTGATCTAAAACTGCATCTACAAGCTTTTGACCTGGGTCTGAAACCCCTGGCATTCCTGCATCAGATACAAAACTTATATGATCTCCAGCTGCAAGCCTATCTATAACATATGATATCTTACTTTCTAGAACATGCTCATCACAGCGTTCTAAATGAGGGTTTATATCGAAAGCACGTAGCAATTTTGATGTAACACGCGTATCTTCACAAAGCAAAAGATCAGAAGAGCCCAAAGTGGCAATAACACGCGGTGATGCGTCGTCGAGATTACCAATGGGAGTTCCGACCATGCTCAACAAACCTGATCGTTGAGCTATATTACTATCAGCCATTGGCCTATCTCCTTATATGTTAGTCAAACATTCCACGCTCAAAGCTCGAAAGCGCTATGCGTGCATCCCAATTTGAAATAAAACTTGACGTCTTCCAGGTTTGGAAAAACCATGCTTGACACTGTTCAAATGCTGCCATCTGCCCCGCAACATAATAGCGCTCAAGGGCTATTCTTCCTTCTGGAGTCTGGCTGCTGTCAGCTATAGGTAAGGCCGCACACCACTCACCTACCATAACGGGAAGTCCGCTTTTTTCAATGCGTTTAATTTCATTGTCAGTCTCTACAAGAAGGCTCTTGACACCCTGAGGACCGGCAACATCGATGCGATCGTTGAAATGATATGAATGAGTATCAATCCAGACGTTGTGGTATTTGCCATGAGCCATAAACCAGCGCCATGCATCAGACATACCTGCATCGCTTAAAATTACAACGACATCATCGCCAGCTTTTTGACGTATTACTTCATATGCCTCACGGTAGAAGTTGCGAAGTTTATGAAGTGGCATTCCTTTCATAAAAGAAAAACCACCTCTCTTATGAGCTTTAACCTGTCCTAAGGGTTCAATTCCCCAGAATGACTTGCGATCTTTATAGCGCTCACAAAGCCCACTTACCACATCTAAAATAAGTTCTTTTTGACGTGGCCCTAAGTCTACATACATAGATGTGCCATCTGGCGTATCTTCATATCCTGGTACTTGTGATATATCAAGAGCAATTTTAATATCAAGCCCATCGGCCCAATCAAATGCTTTATCAAGGTATTCTACGCATGAGAGATAATCTCCGATAAGATGATCTTCTCCTCCCAAGATATACCAAGGAACATGAATACGTACTGCATTAAATCCCCTAGATATCATTTGGAGAAAATCATTCCGAGAAACAAATGATTCACGATGTTTTACAACAGCTTCATGATACGCCTCAACACCTAAAGCCTTGATGAGATCTGCCTCATTCATAGCTCCCGTTGCAGCAAATATCTCAGGAGTTACCCATGGCTCGAGCACGAGCCATCCGTCAAGATTAACTCCGCGCAAAGTAGTTGAACTCACTTGCATCTCCTTATAACACTGTTTATGAAATCATATAACTTTTTAATTAATAAATTGATATGTTTATTAAAGTTTTCGTATAACAAACTCATTATACCCAAGACAAATGACATCTTAGACGTCCAACTTAGCCTAGCGGTTCATAAATAGCGCAATTATTTGGAGTTTCGTACACCTCAACAGAACAAATAGCGAACCCTTGAGCGATAAGCTCCTCTGCAATATATGTTGCAATATTTTCTGCTGTTGTACGCCATGGCACAACTAAAAGCTTAAAGCCCTCGCTCTCTAAGGCCTCAATGGTCTGCTGCTTCAAAGAGCCATCCTCAACAAGAAATGTGTGATCGAGAGAGTCACAAATCTGTCGTACCGCTTTTTTGAAGACACCAAAATCAACAACCATGTCTTTATTTGTTCCTGAAATTTGTAGATCTTCTTGAGCAATATAAACGACTACTCGCCACTGATGACCATGCAAATTTTCACATTTTCCATAGTAATCTGTTAGAAAATGAGCTGAATCGAAGTGATGCTCTGT